>OGYI01001251.1_pt1 | contig 25925 bp, 33 predicted proteins | sample 1576521 | NCBI WGS metagenome assembly OGYI01 (sample SAMEA3541484, study PRJEB24748) | human gut metagenome | biome: human gut; feature: human-associated habitat; material: faeces | place: China | collected 2012
ATAGTTAACCTAGCGTCAGTAGTGGGCGGAGAGAAAACGGTATCCCCTACTGACATGAAGTGAAGCCCTGCCGGAAGAATACCGGCTGTGGATTAAAATTAAGTAAGAAGACAGCATAGCCTGCGCTACAAATGCGTCATGTAGATACAGGCACACCACTTAGGAGGATTAATTATGGGAAGAAGAAAAAAGAATGCACCTGTAAGAAAGCAAGACACTTTCATGTCTATTTGTAAAATATCTGGATGGTTATTATTTTTTATTGTAATGACAGGTATTTTTACAATCATCGCAACCAACAATCTTTTTGAAAAACATAATGTAGATCTCGTTGGTACAGAACCTAATTATTCATATTCTGATTTTGTTGCAGAGGGATTTAGCCGAGCTTCATTAAATGCAGTTGCTATTATATTTGTATGTTTGAGTGTTACATTTGTTTTGAAATACATACTTCATTGTAAGACAGATTGTACTCCAATAGCTGTAGCATCATGTTTTATATTTATTTTCTATACAGCATTCTCACTGACTGCAGCCGCATCTATTTTTGATTATTCACCTATCACTGATAAAGTAGGATCTTTTATTGAACAAGAAAAATGTTCACATTCTGATTTTTCATGGATCACTACGCAAGATAATAAGTACAAATTATCAGATATCAAAGTAAAGCCTGGACGTTATAAATTTGTTTGTCCACATTGTGGAAAAGTATTTGAAGAGGGATATGCTGTTAAAGTAAAAGGTTCAAAATATAAGTGGGATCTGGTAAATAAGAATAATGTATCTGTATCTGCATATGTTTCTAATGAAATAGAATTAAATTATAATGAACGTACACACGTTCATACATCTTCGGATAAATGTGATTCTAATTTGCCAATGAAATTCCATCATTTTGGAGAGTATAATGCCTGTATTGGTAGATATAAACATATGATAAGATTTTGTAAAGATTGTGGGTACGAAGATGAAAAATCACAATCTTCAATCTTTCAATAACTAAATTTTTCATATAAAAATGTTCCTCTTCTAAAAAGTGATATATAAATTAAATATCTGTTTTAGGAAGGAGGGGAGTTTTATAAGAAAAACAAGGGTTCTCATAAACTCTAAATGAAATGTAGAATTCACATAGTGGCAGTAGCGAGCGGAGATATCGGTATCTCCTACTGCCAAAAGGTTAAGCACCACGCCGGAAGAAAGCTCCGGCATTCAGCCTCCGTTAATACCGGCTGGGGATTAAAACAGCAAAAGTAATACTAGGAATCCTGCTGTTGAAAGATTTTTTCTTATATGATAAACTTTTACTGAGGAGAAAACCATATAGATTATGGTTAAAAAGCACTTATACACATTGTTTGTATAGGTGCTTTTTGTTGTCTAAGTAAAGCCGGAGTCTCTGGCTTTTTCTTATAAATATATGGATTCTTCTTTGAATGATAAAATATTTTTAAACATATTTAAAAAGAGGGAGGACAGAACAATGTTAAAGAAAAAGAAGAAAGAAAAACATTATACCTATCCTGTTAGGGATGTGAGCCATTACATCATTGTGTATAGCAATAAAAAAGATTACGGAGTATCCAACTTAAAGCTGCAAAAATTACTATATTTTGTACAAGCATTTTTCTTAATAAATGACTGTCCTCCATGTTTTGACGAAAAAATAGAAGCATGGGATTTTGGACCCGTTGTACCGGAAATATACAGAGAATATAAGAGGTATGGTGGTATGGATATCCCAACAATAGATTACTATGTGAAATTTGAAAAAAAGAATATCTGGAATACAGAGCGTATTTACTATGAGGATATTATTAGTGATGATGACAAAGAAATGATACAGGCAGTCGTTGATAAATTTGCACATTGTTCGGCTACATTTCTAGTGAACCTGACACATAACCAAGATCCGTGGATAAACGCATACGTAAATGGGCAGCATAATGAGATTACAAAAGAAGATATAAAGAGATATTTTGATGACTAATATACCAAAAAAGGGTTTTTTATAAATAGATGCAACACACAAGTTATAAAGAAGAAAAGGAGATAGAGTATGTTTGAGTTGTTCAACGGTGTTTCAGATGGTGAATTGAAAAGCATATACAAAGATATTTTAAAAAGCGAAAAAGATGGATTACGTCCCAAATCTTTAGATTCTTATGCAAAAAAGTTACAAAAAATCTGCAAATTTGAAGTGTTTTCGCAATCAATCGATTTTACGAAGGAGTTATTTTATAAAGAAATCGCAAAGAGGTATTTCGCAGAATAATGAAGTCTCCACGTCTATATATTATGCTTTTAGACTTATACCCAAAAGGTATGAGTCTTTTTTGTTTGTTCCAAATACTTCTTTCGGAATTTGATTCCGTTTATCATCTAAAATTTAAACCATGCCATATATCCATATTAAACACGTACAATATTTCAAAACAAGGAGGGAAAATATCATGAAAATGGAAACAACAAAAAGATGGGGATTAATGCTTACGAATATGTGTTATCTTCCTTATTTCTTTTTCTCACCAAGCGAAGCTGCTGATTTCTTAAATGTGCATCCTGAGTATAAAGAACGAAAAATACGAGTCGTTCCTGTACAGGAGATCCATATGGTTGAAGACAAACAGACATTTTATGAGGAATTGCAGCAAATACGCAATCGGGTATTGACAGGTAACTGTTAGAAAGGAAAGGAAAATGGCTACATTTAACGGAAGATTACGACAGTTAATGAAAGAAAAAGACTTCACACAGCATAAACTGGCAAAAAGAACATTTTTCGATGGTAAAGAATTAATAGTACGTAAAGAAACTTCTGTATTCGATTATGCTATAGAGGAGGATGGTCTGTTAATTTCTTCAAAAATCTTAAATGTCAGAACACAGCCATTATCAGGATATGTAAAAAAGTGGAAAGAAGTTATTTACAAAACTTATGATAATGAAGTAAGATATTGCTACGCAAGAACATTAACTTCATTGGAAACCGGTGAAGAAACAACTTTTACTTACACATGTAAAGATTCTTTAAAGGGATACGTTTATCACTTGGACCATGAAATAGACAGCGAACATTTGAAGTACGAAGACATAATTTCTGGAGAATTCGAAGGATTCCAAAGAGACAAACATATTAATATTTCTGATATGTTTGGAAAATATGTTGTTGCTAATAATGGAAAGAAATATAAATTCCTTCGTTGGGATTTCTCTTTTGATACATTGTATGGCACTTTCGAAGGACATGGAATAAAAGTAAATTCTTACACAGACAACCATGGAAGACAATGCTTTGGAATAATTGATAACAACGGATGTGGTTATATGTACACTAAAGAAGAATTTTTAAATATATTTGGTAAGAAGGATTGATATGAATTAAACCAAACATATTGAAGAGCAGTGACCAATTTATCCCAGCACAACTAAACAACTGATGTCTATGAGTATAAAGAGCGAAAAATACGAGTCGTTCCTGTACAGGAGATCCATATGGTTGAAGACAAACAGACATTTTATGAGGAGTTGCAGCAAATACGCAATCGGATATTGACAGGTAACTGCTAGAAAGGAAAAAAATAATGGCTACATTTAACGAAAGATTACGACAATTAATGAAAGAAAATGGCTTCACGCAGCATAAACTGGCAGAAGCGGTTGATGTATCTGAGCCAAGTGTTTACTCTTACTATCATGGATTCACTACACCAAGATTGGATGTTCTTGTTGCAATCGCAAAAGTCTTTGATGTTACAACGGACTATCTATTAGGTTTAGAAGATTTTAACGCAAAAAAAAGATTCTTAAATGGTATTGCGGTTACAAAAACCGGTTGGGATGCAGACGATGAAATTTGCTGCCCAATATGTGGGTGTAGTGTAGCTCGAAATGATGATTTCCATGAGATGCGACCAAAACATTGCCCGGACTGTGGTACCAAGTTGGTATACTAAAAGGAGGATTAATTGATGTCTATTTTATTATTCATCTTATTTGGCAGTATCACATTAAGTTTTTGGAGTGTGTGTATTGCCTCCGGCAGAGCTGATAAAAAGTTAGAATCTTTACATTTACAGAAGGAAAAAAGGAGAACACTATGTCAGATAGATTAACTACAGAATATGCAGACCTTGTGAATATTTATAACAAAGAACAAAATTTTATAAGACAAAACGACTCAATCTTACCAGTTATTCGTATAGCTTGGTTGTATGACAAAAATGTTGAGATCATCGATGCTCCAGCAAGCGAATATAAGCTGCCCGAAGTCATCAATACACATTTTGATGAGCTGTTTTCTTCTTATCAAACTTCTAAGGTATATGATAATATAAATATACGTGTTGATGATTGGAAGCTTAACAGTGAGAAAAATCTATTTCAGATTTTTTCAGGCAGAACAACTTATTATAAGTCATTAGTTACAAACCGCGCTATGGATTATGCGTTAAGTAACGGAGCAAGCGTCCGTAAAATGTTAGAAGGTGGACCAGTAATTCATTCTTTGAAAGACTCTTCTCTTTCTAATCACTTAGGATTCAATGGATTTATTGAAACTTCTGATGAAAAGTTTATGTTTGTTTTTCGAAAAAAAGGCGTATCTATTGGTGAGGACACTTACTCTAATAGTGTCGCAGCAAGCCTTAAAACAAAATACGCTTTAAATCCTTTCTCGCAATTCACAATGGCTGGACTTGAGAATGGGATTATCCGGGAAATTGAAGATGAATTAGGAATTCCCCCGGAAACACTTTTAAGAGATAAAAATAATATTCTCTCGGGTCCTATCAAATTAGTCGCAGCTTACAGAGACTTACTGGAAGGTGGAAAGCCGCAATTATTATTTTATGCAATGACATCAATGGACTCCAAGCAGGTAACAGAGGTTTTTAATGCAAAAAATAATCATCTGCTCAATAATGAAAGTGATAGCGTAGCTGGAAAGGAACAGGTAATGTCTACAGATGGAAATCATCTTTTCTGGGTTTCAAGAGACGAATTAATATCTGGCTTGCTTTCTTCTGGTGGTATAATCCATCATGAACTACCAATGCTTCCGTCTGCTTCAGCATGCGTTTCTATGTTGCAGCAATTTTTTAAGATAACAAAAGGAGAATAAATAATGAGTAACAAAAATATGGTTTTACCAGAAGAAATTGTAGACATAGTAAAAAATGAAGGATTTTCTTGCGATGGAAAAATTTCCAAACAAAATAAAGATTACTATGTAGAAATTTTTCAGGGTACTCCTCTCGGAGAAGACTGGTTTGAAATCATCTGGTTTGACGGTTCTAAAGAAGGATTTGTCGAAGCAGTTAGAAAACGGGCAAAAGGTTTCGATGTAGACGAGGAAGTAGAAGTCTATATACCCTGTCGCGGAGAAAACGGCTGTCCTAGCAGTATCGAAGATTTGGTAAATGATGCTAAATGGAAAAAAGAACAGATAGAAAAATTAGCAGATGCTTTGGAAGGACTCAATCGTCCAATACCTGCTGAGAAAACAGCGATTTTGCGTGTCGTTGTAAATTACGCTGGAATAGAGTTTTTCACAAAAGAGGACGATGGCTATTTCAAACAACATGAATCATTAGAATCTGCCAGAGACTACATCATCCATAAGTATGGAGCAGATGTGGAAATCGAGACAGAAACTGACGTAAGATTCAGCTATTAATCAACATTCATATTAACACATAAGGAGATATTACAATGAAAAAAGAAATTAAGGTTGCTGATTTAGATTATCCAATAAGCTTAGGTGAAACAAAAACCCCAAATTTAGAAGAGTGGTTTTGCAAATGTGATGTGATTCAGAATATGTTTGAATCTGGAAAAGTTTCAGTAGTTGAAATCAAACAAGATTCCGGCTTCGTAAAAAGAGTTGTTACTAGCTTATCAGATGAACAAAAAAAGTTATGTAAACAATCTTCATCATGCGGACCATTAATTGAAAAAATGCAAACAGGAACTTATGTTTACAATTTAGATGATAACGAAGATGATAATATTCAAGCCGCTTTCCGTAATGGTAGTTATTTACCATATGAAGGAAAGCATCGAGCTTGTTGTGCGAAAAATTTCTTATCTCCAGATTGTACGATTTGTGTAAAAGATATAACAAAATACTAATATCACAGATCAATATAATAATCAGTATTTTCATGTTCGTATAAAAAGAGTCAATTATTTGGCTCTTTTTCTTTTGTCATTTCATTCAGGATTTCTTTTTTATGAGAAAAAATATTTTTTGTAAAAAATCCATACTTTACAATTCATTCATATTAAAATCGTAAAAATTTTCAAAAACAGGAGGAAAAAATTATGATGAATTTTGAAGAGTTTAAGGCATGGGTTAAGGAAAACATTACGTCTAAAGATTGGAAAGAGACAAGTCAGGTAGAAATATCCGTTGTTAAAAAGAACAATGGTGTTTCTAAAGCCGGCTTATTTATCCGAGAAAGTGGACAAGATGTCAGTCCGATACTTTATCTGGATGATTATTACATACACTATCAAAACGGTGAGCTGTTGGAAAATGTCATAAAAAAGATAAGAGATGATTATAATGAAAAGGTTCAGATGGCTGCCGTCAAAATACCAAACTTGCAGGAATTTGAAAATGTACGTGGAAAAATTATTTATCGCCTTGTAAATTATGAAAAAAATAAGGAACTGTTAGAGGATTGTCCACATAGAAGATTACATGATCTTGCAGTAACATTTCGCTGGGTAGCGCATATTGATAATGATGGCGTTTCTACTTCCTTAATCACAAATAGGCAAGTCAAAGAGTGGGGTGTTACTATTAGTGATTTAATCCTAACGGCACAACAGAACACACCGCGTTTATTTCCAGCAAAAATTGTTGATATAGAAGAGATGTTAGCAGGAAAGATGTCTTTCATTTTATATCCAAGTGCTATTCCAATGTATATTTTGACAAATGAACAGGAAGTTAATGGAGCCTCTGCATTGCTATATGGAGATGTATTAAAAGATTTTGCAAATAAAAAAGGAACCGACATGTATATCTTGCCTTCTAGTATCCACGAAGTAATCTTGCTTCCATCAGATAGAATAAACGACCCTACGAAATTATTGTCTATGGTTCATGATGCCAATACCACAGTTGTATCAATAGGGGATGTATTATCTGATTCCGTCTATTATTATGATCGAAAGACAGATCATATTACGGAGATTGTTTCAGATGAGAAAATGTAATACTCCATTACAAAAGAAATGAAAACAAGAGTTTCCTATGGATTTTAGAATGGAGGAATTTGTATGAAGTCACATACAGAAAAACATAAAGTAAAATTAAATCCATGTAAATATTGTGGCGAGACAGAAGTTGAAATTATATATAACAGATTCAATAATCAAGAGCATTGTGTCGCTCAATGTAAATGTGGAGCATATGTACAAAAATATTGTATAAATACACTATTAGCACCAGAACTTGAAAAAACTGTTATTGCGATTTGGAACAATGGTAATATTAGTAAACCATTGTGAATATGAAACGATGATTTACTGCGGAAAGATGGAACTATCATTGGTGCTTGGCGCTGGAATGATGGATATAATATAAAAAATGACTTAAAAAGAGATTTTAAATCATTGCTTGAAATGGAGAAATAACATATGGTACAAACAATTAAAATATCTCGTGAAGAGATGGATTTTATCAACGATTTGCTTAATCTTTCAGGAGATGAAATCTATCAAAAATATGGATACAAGCGAGACGAAACAATTATTCATACTGCCAAGTTTTCAAATGGAATTGAAGCAGATATTAAGTTGGTAATTTCTGAAGAAGAATCTCCATACACAGAGGGTGTGTTATTCCATGATGGATATGAACTTACACGCACTGATCCGGATGATGTATACGATGGTGAATGGGATTTTGAATTCAATGGATTAAAGTACATTGTGTTTGTGGAAACAGAAAAATGATAAAACAATGATTTCTTAATCAGATTCGCAATCGAATTATTACTCTTTAGTAAAAACATAATATTTATAAGAAAAAAGTCTCAGAAATGAGGCTTTTTTTCTTACAAAAATTCCATTTTTTATACATCTTATATAATGTACTAAAGAATTGTATCTATCAAAAGAAGATGCCAAAAAAGTTTTAGAAAGAAGATATCTTATCAAAGCTATCGAAAAAAGTTTACACAATATGAGTTTGTCTATATTTGACAGAATTACCGATCAGGCATTACAAAATCTACATACTGCATTAATTGCCGTTGAGAAAGAACGAATAGTATTAAAAAAGTAAGGGGAAAAAGAAAATGGAAATCAAATGGGAAAAGATGGATTACATAGCATTTATTTTATTAGGAATGTTAACGATATTTTATGGAAATAAACAGCTACAACAATTAGTAGCAGGACTTTTTATTGCGTTAGCTATCTGCTATGCCTACACCATAATATACGAAGAAAAGAGATATAGACAGCAGAAAAAAGACAGCGACTCATTTGCGGAGTGTTTGGAAAATGTAAAAAAGACAAATCGAATTCCAGACGATATTGAGATGCAAAAGATAGGTAGCGGTTTAGTGACATTTCCTTCTAGTTTTGATGGCACATTTTACGCTATAAAAATACGGGCAGGCGAATTTATTGCTGTACACGAAAAGCTTTATTGTATGTTAACAGAAAGTTCGAACATAATCTTGCTTCAGGCAAAAAGCTCCATTGCTGCCTACGAGTTAGCGGTAGGAGAATCTATGATCATAGATAACAGAAAACTTGCAGCAGCTTCATCGTCCTTAATCTGTGAGCGAAAGTTTCTTCAGACACTTTACCAGATGCTGGGTATAAGAAAAAGATATGAAGAAAAGATAATAGGTCCGGGGCGCTTATGGCTCACAGATACACTGATTAAGGAAGAAGAATCCTAATCAACGAGCAGCACCAAAAATATAGAAAGGAAAAATATGGATACTATTGAAAAAGATATCACGGAAATTTTGTATAATTTGCGAAGAATCCGAAGAAAAAAACATCTTTCTCAAAAAGACGTTGCTGAAAAAATGGGGACAACACAGCAAGTTGTTTCTAAAATCGAAAATGGTAACCCTTCTATTCGTACTTTTTACGCCTATTGCCGAGCAATTGGAGTAATTTGATACAAAAATGAAAGAGCTAAGTATGAGCGAAAGGAGATTTTATGAAATATCAAAAAAGATATAAACCCAAAACAAAATTCGAAAAATTTCTAAAAGTTTATTTCATAATTGGAATTCTTGTGATTGTACTCACAGGTGTTTATGCTGGCGTGAAGTCCATGCAAAGAAAAAAAGAAGCGGCTTCGGAAACAATCATCCATACAGTTGCTGTTCCTAAAATATCTCTTAAAAAAACAGAATGGGCTGGGAAAAAACGATTTGTTGATTGCGAGTTTGAGCCAATTAAGGGTGCAAAAAGATATTATATAGCTATGAGTTCTAACAGAAATTATACAGGTTGCACAGAAATATCAGGCGAACCTGATGATAATACAAAAAACATTGTGTTTCGTATCGAACAAAGCAGATGGAAAGCCGGACATCCGGAATATGTCCGTATCCGAGCCCAACTATCCGGAAATAAAAGATATACAGATTGGAGCGAAATATTAGCAATTAAAGCAGATAAAGAAATGGCAGCAAATTATAAAGCGTACATTGATTCGCTCGCAACAGGACCTATTTTGATTGGATTATCCAGTGGAGCTGTAACAGGACTTATTTTGATTGGATTATTCAGTGAAGCTATATGTTTTACACTGTATGATAAATGTATTAAGAAATGAAGAAAGATATATGAGAATTAAAGAGAACGCATTGATTGCGATTACAAGGGATTGACCCTGTATACGAATAAAGAAAATCACAGGAGGTTTTTATGACTCATATGAAATTTTATTCTGATTTAAAAAGAATCATTGATATCACTAAAAAGGTTATCTGTACTGTAGGTGTATATCTTGTTATTACACTTTGGTTAGCAGGATTATTAACAACATATTATTATGTTTTTATGCATAATCAGTTTCAGTCTTTAGGAGAATATTTTGAAACAGGTGTTAATGCAGGCAGCCTACTTATGGTATGTTTTTGCATGACGCTGATACTATATTACTGCGCTAAAAAACTGAGACTTATAGACAGAAATCCTATTTTTTTAAATAAAACACATATAGTTGCTGCATATATTATGATTGTAATGCTTGGTTTTGTAAATTTTAATTATTCTACCATCGTTGATAAAGGATACACTCAGGTTGAAAATTTGAAAGAAAAAGTGGATATTTATCAAAAACAAGTTAAATGTACGCATCCATCTGCATGGGCAGGCTATATTACTCCAGGTAACTCTGTAAAAGATCCCAATAAGACGGCGATAAAAAAGGGAAATAAATGGGTTAGTAAAGATATCTTATCATTGTGCAAAGTTAAGGACAACGAATATAAAAAAATATGCTACAAGTGTGGTAAAACTCTTGAAAGTGGTACTGCCGTTAAAATAAAAGGGCTGGGAAAAACTTACGAATTATCAAACGGATGTATTTTCTCATATGGTCCATATATTGATAGTAAAAAAATGGAAAAATGTACATCTCATGTTTATGGAAAATATAGAACATACATGGGTTTAAAGAAACATATTATCCGTAAATGTAAGCTATGTGGACATAAAGAGGAAAAGGAATAGAAGAAAGGACATATATGGAAGAAATTAAGACTCCAACTTTAGAAAAAATAAAAGCGATACAAAGAGAAAGTGAACTATTCGGCAAGTTTTTGGATTGGCTGCTTCAAAAATATACTGTCTCCATTGCGGAAGAAAGGGGAAAAAGATGAAAATTAGAATTTATCATGAGTTAAATGATATAGTAGAAGTTGAGATTGATGCGGTATTGCAACATCAGGCTTGTGTGAAAGAGAGTAAAAGTGAATCCAAAGAAAAAGATGATTCCTGTAATTTACAGAAATTCTTACAAGTATATGCTCCGGATATGCCATATATCACAGTTAAAAAGACCGCTTCTAAGATGAAAATCTCGGTAGAAGATGCTGAAAAAATAATAGCAAAATGCAAAGAAAAGGGATTGTTAGAAAAGGTTTATATTGCTCGCTGTCCAGAATGTGGAAGTGCAATTAAAATGGATAAGGATAAAAAGAAACTACTTACTATCAAAGAATGTTATGTCTGTGAGAGAAAAATAACACTGGAGGAAGAAGATATTATTCCAGTGTATGTATTATCAGAGATATGTTAATATATATCAGTGGCTAGGAGTTCCTAGCCACTTTAATTTTTTTACATAACGGATTTACGATTTTTATGTAATCAATGTATGTAAAAATGGGTTTCTTTTTCATTACAAATGTAGCATACCGTTATATATAATTATTTAAAATTTTAAAGTATGTTTTATATCTATTTTTATCGAATCCGATTCTTTTTCTATAGACAAAAAATACATTCTGTTCTGATTTTTTCTCAAAAATTTTTCTTACAAAAGTTCCATTAAGATTTTTTTTGGCATATTAGTAGTGCAGGCAGGTAAACCGATGCAAAATGCATCCGCAATGAACTGCCGCTATAAAAAAAAAAATATATCAACAAAAAGGAGAAAAAAGATGAGTATTTTAAAAAACAAGATTGATTTTGTTGCATTGGTGGCGGTAAACGGAGCTAATCCAAACGGAGATCCAAATGCCGAGAATATGCCACGTGTGGACGATGAAATGTATGGCGAGATAAGCAGCGGATGTATCCATCGTAAAATTCGAAACCGTATGCAGGATATGGGGCATAACATTTTTATTCAGTCTGAAGACCGTACAACAGATGGCTATGTTTGTTTAAGTGACCGCGCAAAGGCTTTATTTACAGAACCAAATAATATAGATAAGTGCAAAGAGGAAGCCTGCAAGGAGTGGCTGGATGTCAGGGCTTTTGGTCAGGTGTTCGCGTTACAGAAGGGAAATACCTCATTTGGGATTCGTGGTCCGGTTACGACACATGAAGCCTACAGTGTAGACCCAGTAACAATCGACAGTTTTGGGATCACGAAATCAGTAAATGCTTTACCTCCTAAAAATGATTCTCATATGTCTTCTGACCGAATGGGTGCAAAACATTTCGTTAAATTCGGATTATACATTGTAAAAGGAGCCATCAATGTACAGCTGGCAGAAAAGACTGGCTTTACAGAAGAAGATGCAGAAGTTGTCAAAAAAGCAATCGCAACGATGTTTGTTAACGATGCTTCTGCTGCAAGACCAGAAGGCTCTATGGAAGTTATTAAATTATACTGGTTTAAACATAACTGTAAGGACGGGCAGTATTCTTCTGCACAGGTTCACCGCAGCGTTAAAGTACGCTTAAAAGATAGTTGTACAATCCCAAGAAGTGTCCATGATTATGATATCTCTGTAGATGAGTTATATGGACTTGATTACGAAGATGTAAAGGGCGTTTGCTAAGAAAAAAAATCTCACTGACAGGCGGAGATAATAGTATCCCTACTGCCAAATAAGATATGGAAAATAAAAACTGTATGGTTACCATTGAGTGCGAATCCTAAGTAACGTAAAAACTCTTAGAGGTTCGCACTAGAAATACAAGAAATATTGCCTTTGTTTTTCTAAAAATAAAAATAGATAAAGGCAAAACAACTTATGCTGTGTCTAAATTATCTAAATAAAACAGTGGAATTGTTATTTATTTTATATAATTTCGCCATCGTACCCTTCGTGGGTACGGGGATTAAAACGCTGGTTTCCAGTATATTCGTTGCAGCCTGTTTTTATCGTACCCTCCGTGGGTACGGGGATTAAAACCATAGATTTCTTGATTTCAAAGATGTGGAGAGTGTATCGTACCCTCCGTGGGTACGGGGATTAAAACATATCATTTATAATTTCTCTCGTTATAAACGATGTCGTACCCTTCACGGGTACGGGGATTAAAATTGTATATCTGTGGAGGACCTGCCAGCCGATATCGATCGTACCCTTCATGGGTACGGGGATTAAAGCTCATTGTCTCTAATCATTGTCAAAATTCTCGCCAATCGTACCCTACATGGGTACGGGGATTAAAGCTAGTTTAACTTATAAACTTATAGTTGACAAAGTTTATCGTACCCTTCATGGGTACGGGGATTAAAGCAGGACAGACGAGAAAGGTAATAATATTGATTACCATCGTACCCTTCATGGGTACGGGGATTAAAAATATATAATAAATGCGTATTTTTTGCGAAATGATCGTACCCTACATGGGTACGAGGATTAAAGCCCCTTCTGGATAATCTTAATGATTGCTTCCGCATCGTACCCTACATGGGTACGGGGATTAAAAGTAGAGCAATTACAGAAAGATGGATATGGAGAGTAAAAGCTGTATGGTTACCATTGAGTGCGAATCCTAAGTAACGTAAAAACTCTTAGAGGTTCGCACTAGAAATACAAGAAATATTGCCTTTGTTTTTCTAAAAATAAAAATAGATAAAGGCAAAACAACTTATGCTGTGTCTAAATTATCTAAATAAAACAGTGGAATTGTTATTTATTTTATATAATTTCGCCATCGTACCCTCCGTGGGTACGGGGATTAAAACGTGGCTGTTGATTGCAATTTCGAGGAGCAACACCATCGTACCCTCCATGGGTACGGGGATTAAAGCTATTAAAGGGTAGCTTTTCATTTGTAAAAAAATCATGATCGTACCCTTCATGGGCACGGGGATTAAAGTTTTGAAATACCATATTTATGGCAGTCGATATCAAATCGTACCCTTCATGGGTACGGGGATTAAAGCTCTTTATCGGAAAGAACAATGCTCAATACTACACATCGTACCTTTCACGGGTACGGGGATTAAAATTCATTGTCTCTGGCGATTGCTTCACCTGTCATCAATCGTACCCTTTATGGGTACGGGGATTAAAGTCCTGCCCCAGGTTAGACTCAACCAATAATGGGACATCGTATCCTTCACGGGTACGGGGATTAAAGCATCTAGGAGGCAGTAGGTATGGATATTCAGATTGATCGTACCCTTCGTGGGTACGGGGATTAAAGCTCATTTACCTGTTAATATTAATATGATAGATTCCTTGATCGTACCCTTCACGGGTACGGGGATTAAAATGCTGTTAGAGAGTTAAAGCGGATAAAAGATGAAATCGTACCCTTCACGGGTACGGGGATTAAAAAACGGAGGAAGAAAAGATGAACAACGTAGAATTTGAAGTTACTGGAAGAAAAGCCTTATTTACATTTCCTGAATTTAAAACAGGTGGAGAAAAAAGCAGTATGGCTATTCCTACTTATGAAGCCTTGAAAGGCATTTTGAAATCCATATATTGGAAACCGACAATTACTTGGATTATTGATGAAGTAAGAGTCATGAATCCGTTCCGAATGGAAGCATCCGGAAAAATTATCCCTAAAATGAAAGGCAATAAAAATGACATGGCTCTTTATAATTATTTAAGAGACTGTCGTTATCAGGTACGGGCTCATTTTATCTTTAATAAAAATCATCCCGAGTGCAGACCCGATTGGAATGAAAAAAAACATTTAGAGATTTCTAAAAGAATGATCGAAAAAGGCGGCAGACAGGATGTCTTCTTAGGAACCCGTGAATGTCAGGGGTATGTTAAACCTTGTAAATTCGGAGAAGGAATCGGATTCTTTGATAATTATGGTGACATTCCATTTGGGCTGATGTATCATGGCTTAACTTATCCAGACGAAGCATATTCCAAAGAAACACAAGGCTGTATAACTATGCGTATGTGGTGTCCGGTTATGCATAACGGTGTGATCAAATTTATAAAACCAGAAGATTGTGTGATGACAAAAGTAATCTGTAAAATGCAGCCGAAAACTTTTGAGATGCCAGAAGAAAAGAAAGAAAAAGTAGACTAGAAGTGCTTATATATCGCACATTTCTAAGTACGGAGATCAAAACTAAGTGTAGAGATAAAAAAGATTACAAAAGGAGAAACATTGTGGGATTATTACAAAAATTGATCAAAACATATGACGTTATGGCAGACAAATACGCTGGGGTATATATAGATGGGATGAGAGAGCCGCTTGCTCCTGTATCTCATGCGTTGCAAAACGCACAGATAGAGATAACAATTGACAGCAATGGCTGTTTTATTGATGCAGCGGCTGTTCCTAAGAAAGAAAACCGAACGCTGATACCTGTATCACTGAAATCTGCAAACCGTACCAGCCATGCATCTCCGCATCCCTTTGCGGAACAGCTGGAATATTTGTCTGGATTTGATGAAGAACGACAAAAATCATATCTGGAACAGTTAATGGATTGGGATGAATCTGCTTATGGAAATGCATTTACCCATGCCGTTCATACTTATGTTGAAAAAAATAGTATTATACATGACCTTTATAAAGCAGAAGTCCTCGAATCAGAAAATGAAGAGGACATGAGTAAGAAGAAATTGCAGTCTACAGCCTACAAGAAATGCTTGGTCCGTTGGAAAATAAAAGATGTGCTGACCGGAGAGGTTATAGAAACATGGAAATCAAAAGAAATGTTCCGTTGTTATATTGCATATTACAATATGGTTATTGCAAAGGAATCCAAAACAGGGCTATGTATGCTCACAGGAGAAAATGTACCTTTAACTGAATTACATGCCAAAAATATCTTCCCCTTGCAGTCTGGTGCAAAATTGGTCTCTGCTAATGATAAAACAGAATATACTTTCCGCGGTACATTTGTTAAAAATGCGGAAGATCTTTTAACGATTGGTTATGAAGCTTCTCAGAAATCACACAATATGCTTCGATGGCTTTTGAACAACTTCGGAATTATCGCAGGAAATGAGATGTTTGTGTATTGGAATCCAAATGGGAGATACGTGCCGTCCCCATTTGAAGATAGGAAAGAGGGAGAGAAAATCATAAGTAACAGGGAAACTTTATATAGGAGCATCTTTGAATCAACTGAGGATAGTTTATCTTCCACCGATTGCATAGTAATCGCCGCTTTTAAAGCGATGACAACCGGAAGACTTGCTCTAGCTTATTATAGTGAGACGCCAGGAAATGATTTTGTTGCTAAATTAGAAAAATGGAAAGAGTCGTTTACTGGAGCAAAATGGATTCCTTCTATATATATGGTCTCCAAATATGCTTATGGATCAGAGAGGAACGAACGGATTGAAATAGAGTCCGGAATTTACACTAAAAAAATAGATGAGTTGCTTTGGTGTAAATTATATGGGCATCCAATATCTGAGTCCCTAAAAAATGCTTTGGTCACAAAAGCATCCTCTCCATTAAAATACAAATCATTGAAAAATAGAAGATATATTACCTATATCGCCGCCTTAATTTTGCGAAAATATGAAAATGATAAGGCTGGGAAGGAGGTTTACACAATGACCTTAGACTTAGATAACACAGAAATTAATTATTTAATGGGGCGGTTATTAGCTGTTTACGAAAAGGCTGAACTTGATACATATACAAAAGAAGAGTTAAAATCTCGTATACCAAATGCTGTAAGATATCAAAATAAATATGTGCAGCGTCCTGCCGCTACATTGATCGTACTTAAAAATAAGATTGTACCATATCTTAATAAATTAAAACGAAGGAAAAACGGCTTATACATCAAATATCAAAAAATCTTTCAGGAAATTTTTGAAAAGATTGATGGAAGAGAAGCTAAATTAACTGGAAAGTTAAGCGATTCTTATATTTTGGGATATTATCATCAGAAAGAAAGCTTTTATCAAAAGCAGGAAGAAGATGCAGAAAAACCGGAAGCTATTGCAATATGATGTTTTTACAAAAAAGTAGAAACAAAGTTAATGTTTCCAACGAAAAAGGAATTCGATTCTTTTCTTGCTGAAAAATCATATTTCTTATCTATACATATTAGATTTGCAAAAAATATTTCAAAATAAGGAGGAAAAGAGATTATGATGATCAAAACAATGAACAAAGGATATGTTAACCTGGCAAAGTATTCCGATTTTGCAATCCGTCCTAAACAGGAGGGCTTTACTGTAATAGCAATGAAACCAGTTGTATGTTATGCGACAGAATCCAAACGTTACACATCTGCAGCATCTGTCGAGCTGGGATGTTATCCATCAGAAACAGAGGCTCAGAAAGCTTTAGAAGCAATAATGGAACACTGGGATGCTATTAAAGAAGCTGAGTATTACGGAGCAGAAAATAACTTCCGATACATTTCTAATGTCTTCACAATGCCAAATGCGAGAGGTAGATCCAGAATGGGAAAATGTTCTGTAGAAAAAGCAAAGGACGAAAAGAGATATGCAGAAAAAGTAGATTTTGTTGTGAAACATCTTTTAGAGGCTACTGACAATCAAGAGTTGAATGATTTTATGGGGAAGGATACAGATGAAGCTGTTTTGTATAATGAAGCTGACATTAGAGGCGTAATAGCTCAAATGCCAGAGCTTGTGTTTTATGAGTATTATTACAAATTCAGAGCGGAGATATCGGTATCTCCTACTGCCAAGAGGTAAGCACCGCCGGGAGGAAACACCGGCATTCAGCCTCCGTTAATACCGGCTGGGGATTAAAACAAATCAATCTATGATAAGCAAGAACCAAATTCGGACTCCGGACTTGAACCTAAAAAAAATCCTGTCTACTAAAGAAGGATACTGTATTGCCAAAGCCAGGTTCGTGCAACTATCCTTCTTCTTAACAAAAAGACCTATGAGAATCTAAAAGATTCCATAGGTCTTTTTGTGTTCCAAATTTCTTTTATGGATAGAAGAACGTATGTATGGTATAATAGATTGATAAGAAATATATTATTTGTATTTAGAGGGAGCAGAGATGTGGATAAGATATACGCAGCAATAGATTTAAAATCTTTTTATGCATCCGTTGAATGTATTGAGAGAGGATTAGATCCTTTAACAACAAATTTAGTAGTAGCAGACAAAAGCCGGACGGAAAAGACTATATGTCTGGCTGTATCACCGTCTCTAAAATCTTATGGAATCCCTGGACGACCTCGACTATTTGAAGTAATACATCAGGTTAAAAAAATTAATGCCCAAAGGCTCCAGAATGCTCCCGGACACAAATTTATCGGGCAGTCTTTTTATAATGAGAAATTATCTGATCCAGCTGTTGCACTTGGCTATATTACCGCTCCCCCTCGAATGAGATTGTATATGGAATACAGTACAAGGATCTATAAGATATATCTTCAATATTTTGCACCAGAGGACATCCATGTATATTCCATTGATGAAGTTTTTATTGATCTTTCAGGATATTTAAAGACATATGAGATGGAAGCAAAACAGCTGGTTTCAAAAGTGATAACAGAAATATTAAAACAAACTGGAATAACAGCAGCAGCCGGGATTGGAACAAATCTGTATCTTGCGAAAGTGGCAATGGATATTATGGCAAAGCATGTGCCGGCAGACGAAAATGGTGTTCGAATAGCTCATCTTAATGAAATGACGTACCGAAGACAGCTATGGAATCATATACCGATTACCGATTTCTGGCGGATAGGACAAGGATATGCTAAAAAACTTGCTGTATATCAAATTTACACGATGGGAGATATTGCACGATGTTCCATTGGAAAAGAAAACGAATACTACAATGAAGAATTATTATATAAATTGTTTGGAATTAATGCAGAGTTACTGATTGATCACGCATGGGGTTATGAACCATGTACGATAGTAGATATAAAAAATTATAAACCAGAGGAAAAAAGTATTGGTTCCGGACAAGTATTAAGTTGTGCCTATTCAACGGATAAAGCAAAGATTGTTGTATTAGAAATGGCTGAACAGATATCTTATGACCTCTTTGAAAAAGGTCTGACAGCAAAGCAAGTCATATTAACAGTAGGATATGATAGGGAAAGTTTCATGCAAACAGATTATAAGGGTGAAATTAAAACGGATCATTACGGACGAAAAGTCCCGAAACATGCCCATGGGACTGAAAACTTTCCGAATGCAACCGCTTCGTTAAAAATTATATCTGATAGTGTGGCAAAACTGTATGACCGGATTATTGATAAAAAATTACTTGTTCGGCGGATTACCTTATCTGTAGGGAAGGTGCAGCCAAAAGAAGATGTTGAGTATCAACAATTAGATTTGTTTACAGATTATGAGACACTAAGAAGAGAACAGGAAAAAGAGAAAAATCTACAGGAATCCCTATTAAGTATTAAGAAAAAGTACGGAAAAAATACAATTTTGCGAGGAATTAGTTATGAGGAAGGTGCTACAACTATAGAGCGAAATGAGCAAATAGGAGGACATAAAGCATAATGGGAAAATATGATGATATTATTAATCTTCCACATCATGTGTCAAAGAAACATCCGCAAATGTCATTACACGATAGAGCAGCCCAATTTGCTCCGTTTGCTGCATTGACAGGATATGACGAAGAAGTAAGAGAGGTCTCCCGAATCACAGACCAGTTTCATCCACTTGAAAGTAAGAAAAAAGAGGAAATTAATCAGAAGTTGTGTGTATTACAAAAAATACAGTATAAGCACCCATTAATCAGCATTTATTATTTCGTACCTGATAAAAGGAAAGTAGGCGGAAGCTATACCGAGATGTATGGGCGATTGAAAAATATAGACTTAATAGAGAAATGCCTTAATATGAAAAATGGAGAGAAGATTCCAATGAAGTATGTAATGGACTTACAAGGAGATGAGTTTGCTGATATTACTTTTTGATTTTTCGTACAAAAAATCTTATATATGAAGGTTTTGATATATTACAAGAGAGGGAGAATAAAAACATGAATGTAGATCCAATAAACTCTAAATGAAATGTAGAATTCACATAGCGGCAGTAGCGAGCGAAGATATCGGCATCTCCTGCTGCCAAGAGGTAAGCACTGCCGGGAGGAAACATCGGCGTTCAGTCTCCGTCAATACCGGCTAGGAATTAAAACAATGTTGAGTTTAAGGAAGCCCGGTGTTGGTAGCACTGGGCTTTTTTTATATTTGTTATTAACAAAAGTAACCACTATTGGACTCGATCATTTGAATCAATTTCCGCAATACGGTTCAATTCTAAGAAGTTGCGGCATTTAAAATCCCTCCTTCTTGAGAAAATTCAATAATAAGATGTGCATTATTGCGAATTAGCTGTTTAAAATAGGACATTTCTGTTTCAGAATATCCTTTAATATCTTCCCATTTATATTCCGGAAGCCAGCAAGTAGCATTGTGAAAACCTCCAATATCATTAGGGGTTTCAATATAAACCTTTACCTTTCCGTCTGGTTTCATTTCGGAGTGAGTGATTTCTGTATCATCGTTTAGTGTCATAAATGGATACATCATAATAAATACCTCCTTTATTTAATCCCATAATTCGTATCCACAACTCCCAGCGGCTCAAAAAATATCATGTAATTATCTATTACAGTGCATTTCCTGTATTTTAAGAGATAGGCATCCAAAGCATCCTTTAAAAATGCTTCTGTAACAAATTCAGCAAGTTGACGAATTTCGTTTAATTTGTCTTCTGTATATTCATTGCCGTCAAAATGAGCAGCAATGGTAGATGTTTCATCTTGATTATCGTCAACTAGACTTCCTCATAATTGCTTCTCCTTTTGGCTCTATATTCCTTTATTCTTAGAGCATTTTCAGATAAATTTTCGTTATAAACCGGACGTTTTCTAGGGCTATAGGACTGTACGGTTTTTAGCGAAAATCCCGTTATCTTTACGATTTCTTCAAGCGTTTTTCCTTTTTCATACAGACTTAAAATATACGCTTGATTTTCGTTTGCAATAATACCCGCTGTGCTAAGTGCCTTTGCAACTCTGTTCCAGCTACAACCAATTTGTTTGGCTGTAGCCTTAATACTTTGTGTTTTTTTAAATATCTCTATAATTCTATCGCTATAATTCATTTTTGTTCACATCCTCTATGAGCCGCCAACCAATTATTGTATTCACTTTTCTTAGGCGGTCTACCAGACATTTTGATTCTTTTTATCTCCTTAAGAATAACGATTTCCTGCTCTACATTTTCTAATAAAAGATATTTCTTCCACGCTCGAATATCCCTATCCCACTTATAACCAAGTTCTTTCAATTTTTCTTTAACCGAATAAGTTTCACCGGTCAAAGAAATAGTGATTGGTAAATCTTCTTCAATTTTTGAAATTTTCAAACCGATAATGATCGGTTTTTCCTCAGCTTCTTTTTCGGCTCTTCTTCTTTCACTGTAACACTCTGGGCATTCATCGTAATAATCTTGATATTTTTGCTCGAATTCACGAGCCTCGTTTCCCTTGTGGAATTTCTTTCGGACAGTAAATTCTTGTCTGCATTTCTTGCAAATACCTTTCACTTCACCGATAGCCATAGTTTTCTCTCTTTCTGCCCTCGTAACCTCTGGGGCGGGCTAATATTACATTCTTACTTCAGAATTATTATATTTTCCATACTTTCTTACAATTTCAAAAGCCTTTGCTTCATTTTGGGACATTTCTCTGACTTCTTTCCATCCGTCATTAAAACTCAACCAAATCCATTTCCCATCTTTGCAACTTGGTACTCCGCCTCCAGAAAATTCATTTGAGATTTTGTATGCAGGGTTAATAACTCGGCCAACATCAAAAAGATTTCTTTCCTGAAAAGCAAATGTTTCACCGTTAACGGTTACTGTGTACTTGTAAGATTTTGTTCTTCCGCCCTCGTCTCCATCAGAATACTCCTCGATTTTCCACTGAACGCCATCAAGTAATTCTGCTTTTTCTTTTTCGTATTGTCTACGCTTTTCGCTCTCTTTTTCTTCTTTATCGCGCAGCTTTTTTTCTACTTCTTCATAATGTGCTTTCATTTTCTCAATGTCGCCATCGCTAAATTCTTCATCTACCGAAAAAAGTCCACCGCTAATATCCTGGCCACAATGTAAATATTTAATGACGTCTCTATCTATTCCATAAGCCGTATATCCCCACCAGTATTCGCCATCATGCCAACTAATAGAGAGAGGTTTTTCACCGTTCAATATGGCGTTGAATTCTTTATCGTACTCCACTTTTTTCTGAGCTTCAATCTCATTTTTCAAATTGTCGTAATACGCCTTAATTTCATCGTAATCATCTAAAATAAAGCCTCTTACTTCTCTTTCTTTTCCATCAATAATTAAATAGTGACTGTCGTAAAAATAAACACATCCTCGGTCTAAGTTTTTCACATTAAAAGGCTTATCGTCGTTAATTTTTATTTTAATTATAGCCTCATCATTAATTGTTAATGTGCAATTAAGGTCCTGCTTTTTAAATTTCCATTCTCTCATCTCTTTTCCCTCCTCTTATTTATGTAAATGTTCCAGTTTAAATTTTACAAGATCCGCTACATAGGGTGGGCATTTCCTTTGCCCTCCTTCCCAGTTTTGAATTGTCCTAACTGGGATTCCAGTAATCTCTGATAGCTGTTTTTGCGTCAGATTATACTTTTTTCTTAACTCCTTCATTTTATCTCCTTCCTCTTAACTTGTTCTCATTATACCACTCAATGAGTGTAAAACAAATTGGAAAAATGCACAAAATTCTAAGAATATTTTATATAAAATTACCCAATGGGTGCTTAAGAAGATTATACCATAGCATTTTTTATATTTTTGAGGGGCAAAAAAGGGGCAGAATATGAAACTATATGACTTAATTAACATAAGTTTACCCTATAAAAGAGCTTGCATTTAAGCCATTTTAAACCATATGTAATTTTTAAATGTTATTAATTTTTATTTTATTAAGTTTCCATATCTTATTTGCAAAATAAGCAAATATGTGGAGACTTTTTGTAATTTATCATTCATATTTGGGCTTTTTTATTGAAAAAAGAATCGGATTCCTTTTGTTTAATCTCTTTACATATTAATTCTGTATATAAAATTTTTTCGAAATCAGGAGGTCAAATCATGGAAAAGAAAGTTTACACAGTAACGGACATTCAAACAATTTTAGGACTTAGCCGCACAAAAGCATATGATTTTATAAAAAATGCGTATAACAGTAAAAAGCCTTTCCCTGTTATCAAGATTGATAGTACATATCGTATACCTAAAGATAGATTTGATAAATGGTTTTATAGCAATAATTTCTAAACCAAACTAAATACAATACTATAAAAGAAAATAGCCGCAGAATTGAAATTTGATGTTACAATTAAAATACCATATCTAAACGAGTTGGTATTTATTTTCTATCAAATTCCTTTTCTCACTACAAAAGGAGATATTTATGGATTTTATGAGAGAATCAATCCAAAAAAGTAGTAGAGGTTGGATATGTAATTACAAAGAAGTTAATTTTAATAACAAAACAATTATTATGAAAAAGAAGAATTTTTCTAATGAGGATGATGCTTACTCTTTTTACAAGGAGGTGAAAGAAAAATATATAACTGATTTAAAAAAAATAAAAAAGATATATGGACGGAATGCGTTAACATTATCTGAATATCTGGATGACTGGTATCAAAATGTGTTATCGGGTTATGCTAGTGCTTCATATCTTTCTGTAGCTCGCTGGGCTATTTATCATCTTATTTTACCATCAATGACATATGATAAGATTTTAAAAGAGGTTATGTCCTCAGATATTGATTTGTTATTGGCTCATATAGCTCCACTATCAAAATGTGCTGCATTTACAGCACAAAAGTTTTTGAGAGTTGCTTTTAATGATGCTATTATATCATCTCGATTATCTTGCAGTCCAATGGAAGATGCGATAGTTTACTACAATCCATCGCCAAAAATAAAATTGTACAACGCAGAGGAATTAAAAAAGTTTTTATATGCAGCTCGTGATAGTTCTATTTATTTAGAAATACTTTTGGCATTATTTATGGGTTTGCGAAAAGGAGAAATTCGAGGCTTACGTTTTAGTGATTTTGACTGGAAAAAACAAACAGTAGCTATAAAACGACAAGCCCCTAACACAACAACATCCATTGCCGATAAAATAACAGAAGAAAATATAGATTCCTTTTTTAATAATCCCAAGACCGCTACAAGCATCCGTACTTTAAAAGTACCAGATTTTTTATGGCCTATGTTAGAGGAACGCAAATTATTAAACGAAAGTATTCTTCTAGGACCTTATGTACGATATAAATGCTACAGTGATTTTGTTTGTTTGACATCGACTGGCAATATAAAATGTAAAGGAACTTTCGATAACAACATCAAACAAATATATTTATCCGCAAATCTCCAACCTATTTCTATGCACAAGTTTAGGCATCTGTGTGCGACATTATTATTTGAAGCTGGTGTTCCTTTAAAAGAAATTTCACGATATTTGGGACATGCTTCGGAAACAACAACTTTTGAAATCTATTGCGGAATTTTCGAAGCTGATACAGATTTAAAGAAATTTATAGAAACTTTTGATCCGACATTACAAAGGAGATAGGAGAATGAAGGTTAAAGAATTACAATATCCTGTAGTAAATCCGTTTTTATTTTACGGCAAGATAGTAAAATGGCAATTCCGTCCTAGTCTAACTTCAATGAAAAATAGCTATGCATATAGGTTTACGGTTTTTTTTGAAAACGGAGAAAAAAAAGAATATCAACGTTCAGGATTTAAAACAAAAAAGGCTGCTGAAGCTGCAAAAGAAGAAACTATCGTTGCATTAGATTCAAAAACTTTTGTACCTTTTAATATAGAAACAAAAGATTTTTTTGAATTTTGGTTATACTATTATATGATTGATGAGCGACATATTGCTTATAATACTTATTACACTTACAGGAACATTATATATAATTATATCTTTAAAGCATTAGATATCAATAAAACAAAAAAAAAGATTACTTCTTTAACAGAAAAGGATTTTAAAAAACTAGAACAATACATTGATTCTAAAGGCAAAAGCAATTCTTTAAAAAGAACCGCACTAAGTGTAATGTCCAGAGCATTACAATATGCTCAATCTCGTCAATGCATATCTATTAATCCTGCTGAAAATTTTCAAAAGTATCATAAAATACAAAAAAGGAGGAGCAACAAAAAAACAAAAAAAAGGGAAGTTGTTATTCTGACGCTCGAACAATGTACATTATTGATTGATACCTGTAAGGCAAATTTTTCAGAATTATACATTCCATTATTATTTGCCATGACTGCAGGGCTTCGTATCAGTGAAGTAGCAGGGCTGCGGTATAAAGATGTCAATTTTGAAGATAAAACTATTACAGTTCATGGACAGATAGGCAGTACACTCGATCGCAAAGGCAAAGAAGAACAAATGGCAACCCAACAATATATTGCACCCAAAACTCTTGCATCGAAAAGGACTGTTTACATACCACAATTTTTGTGTACAGAAATTTTAAACCAACACAAAAAGTATAAAAGATTAAGTGAGATAGTACCAGGTTTTTATGATTTAGATTATATATCGTGTCAGCCGAATGGTAAACCTATCACCAAACGTAGAATAAGGTCGTGTTATAACAAGTTACTATTGTTATGCGATTTGCCTAAAATGCATTTTCATGATCTGCGACATACCTATGCCACTTTGCTTGATGATGCTGGTATAAGCGAAAAACTTATATCAAACATGTTGGGGCATGTAAGGCAATCTTTTACACGAAAAACATATGTGGATAAGAGTGCAATACCTTGCGATTTAACCAGCACCTTATGTAATATTGCACCAAAATTGTTAACAACAACAAAGTGAATTTGCCCGTATAATAAAAGAAAAAAATCCAATTTATTGCAATTTATCCAGTTGATCTTTTTAATCCAGATACTTTTAAAGAGTCTGGAATTTGCAAAAAGTGAATTTTTTTGATATTATAGAAAAACTGATGCATAAAT
>OGYI01001254.1_pt1 | contig 25874 bp, 21 predicted proteins | sample 1576521 | NCBI WGS metagenome assembly OGYI01 (sample SAMEA3541484, study PRJEB24748) | human gut metagenome | biome: human gut; feature: human-associated habitat; material: faeces | place: China | collected 2012
GAATCGTTGGACCGTTGATCACAGTGGGTTCCTATACAGATGATCTTGGCAAGATCGGAGTGATTGTTGGTGAAGTGGCAGGAATTCTGGAACAGCCGGAGCTTGAACGTCCAGAGAAAAGTAAAAGTGTTCCAAAAGATAACTCCGTTACTCTTGAAGATGTCAGATTTGGTTATCACGACAAAGAAATCCTGCACGGAGTAACTATGGAGCTGAAAGCAGGAACGGTAAATGCAATCGTAGGACCTTCCGGAAGCGGCAAGTCGACCATCGCAAAGCTGATTGCGTCTCTGTGGGATGTGGATTCCGGAAGCATCAAAATCGGTGGAGTTGATGTCAAAGAACTGGCATTTGCAGATTTTAACCGGAAAATTGCATATGTTGCACAGGACAATTATCTGTTTAATGAAACAGTCCGTGAAAATATCAGACAGGGAAATCCGGATGCTACAGATGAACAGATCATCGAGGTGACAAAGAAAAGTGGATGCTATGAATTTATCATGCAGTTGGAGAATGGATTTGATACGGTTGTAGGAGGTGCAGGAGGCCATCTGTCAGGTGGCGAGAGGCAGCGTATCTCCATTGCAAGAGCAATGTTAAAGGATGCTCCGATCGTGATCCTTGATGAGGCAACTGCCTACACAGATCCGGAAAATGAGGCAATTCTGCAGAATTCTATCGCAAAGCTGGTAGCAGGGAAGACCCTGATCGTAATAGCACACAGGCTTTCTACTGTTAAGGACAGTGACCAGATCTTTATTGTAAATGATGGAAATGTAACAGCACATGGCACACATGAGGAACTTCTGGTGTCATGCCCGCTTTATAAGGAAATGTGGAATGCCCATATTTCTGTAAAAGATACGGTGAAGGAGGGAGAATGATATGTTTGGGATTCTGGCAAAATTCTTTCGTTTTTCAGGCAGGGAAAATGGCAATAAATTTAAACTGTCGATAGTGATCGGACTCATAGAGGCTCTTGCCTCAGCAATGAAGATTCCGGCTATTATGTACATACTGATTGGTCTGCTGAGTGGGAAACCGACAGGAAAATATATTGGAGGCTCCGTTGCGATTATGGTTCTTGCAATTGTAGTCGACGTAATCTGCAAGAGATACTCTACAGTGCTTCAGACAGAGGGAGGATATAATGCAAGTGCTTTTATGAGAATCAAGATTGCAGAACATCTGCGATATCTGCCGATGGGGTATTTCAATTCCAATAGTATCGGGGAAATTTCTTCCATTACAACCAATACAATGGAAATACTTGGCGATGTGGCTGCGAGAGTGGTTATGCTGACAATGCAGGGAATTCTGGAAACATCAATGATCATTCTTATGCTGTTTATTTTTGACTGGAGAATCGGACTGATAGCTGCAGCAGGAGTACTTATTTTCTTTGGGGTCAATTCTGTGATGCAGAATGCGGGTAAAAAAGATTCAGAGCAAAAAGTGGTATGCGATATGGAGCTTGTAAACCAGATCATGGAGTATCTGCAGGGAATATCAGAAGTAAAATCATACAATCTGCTTGGAAAACAGGCGAAAAGATTAAATGATGCAAATGAAGCATGCGAAAAGATTAATACAAAGATGGAGATGTTGTTTGTCCCTTATCATTTTCTGCAAAGCGTCATAACAAAAATCACAGGTGCGGTAATCGTAGCTTGCAGTGCATATTTTTATATTAATGGAACTATGAGTGCGGTCTATGCGATCGGTATGACAATTTCAGCATTTATGCTTTATGCCAGTCTGGAATGTGCAGGAAATTATTCATCTCTTTTACATGTGGTAAGCGTATGTGTAGATAAAGCAAATGCAATATTGGAGCTGGATACCATGGATATCGACGGTAAAGAAATACAGCCGGAAAATTACGATATCAGACTTTCTAATGTTTCGTTTTCTTATGACAAACGGAAGATCATTGATGATATATCGCTCTCTATTCCGCAGAAAACGACGACAGCAATCGTTGGACCATCTGGTGGAGGAAAATCAACACTTTGCAATTTGATTGCCAGGTTCTGGGATGTGGATTCCGGGGAAGTGACACTTGGAGGTGTGAATGTAAAAGACTACAGCATGAACAGTCTGATGAGTAATTTCTCATTTGTGTTTCAGTCGGTGTATTTGTTTGCAGACACCATTGAGAATAATATTAAATTCGGACGCCAGGATGCAAGTCATGAGGAAGTGGTGGAAGCGGCGAAGAAAGCATGTTGTCATGATTTCATCAGCAAACTTCCGAATGGATATGACACAGTGATCGGAGAAGGAGGAGCCACACTTTCCGGTGGTGAGAAGCAGCGTATTTCGATAGCCAGAGCGATTATGAAGGATGCGCCAATCGTCATATTGGATGAAGCAACGGCAAATGTTGATCCGGAGAATGAAAAGGAGCTGATGGATGCAGTAGATGCACTTACAAAGGAAAAAACGATTATTATGATTGCCCACAGATTAAAAACAGTCAGACATGCAGACCAGATTGTGGTTGTTGAAAAAGGAAGAATTGCACAGCAGGGAACACATGAGCAATTAATGAAACAGGAAGGTATTTATAAGAGATTTGTGGATGCAAGGCAGCAGGCGGTAAGTTGGAAACTGGTGCACTGAGAAATAATCCACAGTTGGAGAATATCCAAATTGAATTGTCTGAAAGAGATTTAATTTAAGTTTCGCTAAGTTTCAATTATATAGGCAGAATGAGGGATATTCAATAAAGTAATATGGAAAAAGCACTGAAAATCAAGGCCTCACAAATTCTTCACAAAAAAATTAGCACTCACCTCTTGACAGTGCTAATAACCTGTGATATTGTTATATCGTAAATAGAACAGATAAACAAAGGAGGTTGTCTCTATGAACATAAATAAATTTACACAGAATTCATTACAGGCAGTTCAGAATTGTGAGAAGCTCGCTATGGATTATGGTAATCAGGAGCTTGCGCAGGAACATTTGTTATATGCACTTCTTACACAGGATGACAGCCTGATCGCAAAGTTAATGGAAAAGATGGGACTGGATAAGAACATGGTCATTAACCGTGTGGAAGAGTCCTTAAGAAAACTTCCGAAAGTACAGGGAGGTCAGCAGTATGTCGGACAGGCACTGAACAATGTTCTTGTACATGCGGAAGATGAAGCAAAGCAGATGGGCGATGAGTATGTATCAGTAGAGCATCTGTTCCTTGCTATGATAAAGTATGCTGGTAAAGAGATGAAGAGTATCCTAAGGGAGCTTGGAATCAGTCGAGATGGATTTTTACAGGCACTTTCCAGTGTCAGGGGTAATCAGCGAGTGACCAGTGATAATCCGGAAGCTACTTATGATACCTTGAACAAATATGGATCAGATCTTGTGGAGCGTGCAAGAGAGCAGAAACTGGATCCAGTCATTGGACGTGATTCTGAAATCCGGAATGTTATCCGTATCTTGTCCCGTAAGACGAAGAACAATCCGGTTCTGATTGGTGAACCTGGTGTTGGTAAGACAGCAGTTGTAGAAGGACTTGCACAGCGTATTGTGCGTGGTGATGTGCCGGAAGGACTGAAAGATAAGACGATATTTTCACTGGATATGGGAGCACTGGTAGCAGGAGCCAAGTATCGTGGTGAATTTGAGGAACGTCTGAAAGCAGTGCTTGAGGAAGTGAAGAACAGTGACGGTAAGATTATCCTCTTTATTGATGAGTTGCATACGATTGTCGGCGCCGGTAAGACAGATGGTGCTATGGATGCAGGTAATATGTTAAAGCCCATGCTTGCAAGAGGAGAACTTCACTGTATCGGTGCAACAACACTGGATGAGTATCGACAGTACATTGAAAAAGATGCGGCACTGGAACGTCGTTTCCAGCCGGTTATGGTAGAAGAACCAACTGTAGAAGATGCAATTTCTATCCTTCGTGGACTGAAAGAGCGGTATGAAGTATTCCATGGTGTTAAGATTACAGACGGCGCATTGGTAGCGGCAGCAACGCTGTCAGACCGTTACATTTCCGACCGTTTCCTTCCGGATAAAGCAATCGATCTGGTTGACGAGGCATGTGCACTGATTAAGACAGAGCTGGACTCTATGCCGACGGAGCTGGATGAGTTGAACCGTAAGATTATGCAGTTAGAGATTGAAGAGACTGCTCTAAAGAAAGAAGAAGACCGACTTAGTAAAGAACGTTTGGAGCATCTGCAACAAGAACTGGCAGAACTGCGTGCAGAATTTGCAGGCAAGAAAGCTCAGTGGGATAATGAAAAAGTAGGAGTTGAGAGAGTTCAGAGACTTCGTGAAGAGATTGAGCAGGTAAATAAAGACATTGAAAAAGCACAACATTCTTATGATCTTGACAAAGCAGCTGAATTGCAATATGGTAAATTGCCACAATTGCAGAAGCAGTTAGAGCAGGAGGAAGAAAAAGTCAAAGATGAAGATCTCTCACTGGTACATGAAAGTGTTACAGATGAGGAGATTGCCCGTATTGTGTCACGGTGGACTGGAATTCCGGTTGCAAAGCTGAATGAGAGCGAACGTAATAAGACCTTGCATCTGGCAGATGAACTTCACAAGAGAGTCATTGGTCAGGATGAAGGTGTGGAGCTTGTGACAGAAGCAATTATTCGTTCTAAAGCCGGAATCAAAGATCCGACAAAACCGATTGGTTCATTCCTTTTCCTTGGACCTACCGGAGTTGGTAAGACCGAGCTTGCAAAAGCACTGGCAGCAAGTCTGTTTGATGATGAGAATAATATGGTGCGTATCGATATGAGTGAGTACATGGAGAAATACTCCGTATCCAGACTGATCGGAGCTCCTCCGGGATATGTAGGATATGACGAAGGCGGTCAGCTTACTGAGGCAGTCAGAAGAAAACCTTACTCCGTTGTACTTTTTGATGAGATTGAGAAAGCCCACCCGGATGTGTTCAATGTCCTGTTACAAGTATTGGATGATGGACGTATCACGGATTCACAGGGACGTACGGTAGACTTTAAGAACACGATTCTTATTATGACTTCCAATATTGGTTCTCAGTATCTGCTTGATGGCATGGATGACCATGGCAACATCAGTGAGGAGAGCCAGACTATGGTTATGAATGATCTTCGTGCACATTTCCGCCCAGAGTTCCTAAACCGTTTGGACGAGACGATTATGTTCAAACCATTGACGAAAGACAATATTTATGACATTATTGATTTATTGGTGGCAGATGTGAATAAACGTCTGGCTGATCGGGAAATTCAGATCAAGCTTACAGAAGAAGCAAAGAAAATGATTGTGGATGGAGGATATGATCCGAATTATGGTGCAAGACCTTTGAAACGTTATCTGCAGAAAAATGTAGAGACATTAGCTGCAAAACTGATGCTTCAGGGAGATATCGGCACCGGAGATACAATTGTGATTGATGTGGAGAATGGCAAGCTGGTCGCAAGGAGCAGGTCATAAACGGTGATAATCTTTCATATAGATGTAAATTCGGCTTATCTTAGCTGGACAGCAGTAGAACAATTAAAGAATGGAGCCAGGACAGATATCCGTACAATACCGGCTATTATTGGCGGGGATCAGAAATCCCGCCATGGTATTGTGCTGGCAAAATCTGTCCCGGCGAAGAAGTATGGCATTCGTACCGGGGAACCGGTTGCGAATGCCTTTCGTAAGTGCCCGAATCTTCACATGGAAGCACCGGATCATGAAATGTACCATAAGCACAGCAGGGAGCTTATGGCTTTTTTACGTTCTTATACTCCTGATATCGAGCAGGTCAGTGTCGATGAATGTTACATGGATTTTACGGGGATTTCAGGCCGATTTGCATCACCTGTGGAAGCTGCATTTGAGATTAAAGACGAAGTAAAAAGGCGGTTTGGATTCACAGTTAATATTGGAATCTCAGACGTGAAAGTGCTGGCGAAGATGGCATCAGACTTTGAAAAACCGGATCGTGTCCATACACTTTTTAGGAAAGAAATTCAGGAAAAAATGTGGCCGCTTCCAATTTCAAATCTTTTTATGGCAGGGAATTCCAGTGTGGAGACATTGAGAAAACTGGAGATTCAGACGATTGGTGATCTGGCCAAGGCAGATCCAAAGCTGATAGAATTGCATTTGAAAAGCCATGGAAGGCGTCTGTGGGAGTTTGCCAATGGAATGGATGACTCTATTGTAGAATCGGAAAAAGCTGAGGCAAAAGGAGTCGGAAATTCGACTACTTTATCCAAAGATGTGTCAACAAAAGAAGACGCGCAGAAAGTCTTACTTTCTCTAGCCCAAAGTGTGGGAGGACGTTTGAGAAAACACGGATATCATGCAGGTGTGGTCAATGTGGAAATCAAGTATGCAGATTTTACCGTGAATTCACATCAAAAACAGCTTGAAAGAATGACGGCAAGTGATCAGGTCATTTATCAGATTGCAGTGGAATTATTTTGTGAAATGTGGAACGGAAAACCAATCCGCCTGCTCGGAATCCGGACTTCTAAGCTGTCGCAGGAGGGTGAACCACAACAATTGAGTCTCTTTGATCTGAATTTCCATAGCAGAGAAAACATTTCTGAAGAAGTCAAAAGCTTTGAAAATAGCCAGAAACATGAAAAATTAGATCAGGCACTGGATGAAATCCGTAAAAAATTCGGCAAAGATGCAGTTGTGCGTGCCAGCTTTTTGAAAAAGCCGGAAAAAGGGGAAAAGATGTGAAAAAGCTGATTAGTAAAATTGACATTCCTATATAAAAACGCTAGAATAGTAAACAAGATTACGTTTATAGAGCGCACTCTAAAAGTGCCCCGATATTCGAAGGAGGAATAAGGAAAATGTCAGAAGCAAAAAAAGTGATTATGCTCGGTAATGAGGCGATTGCCCGAGGAGCATATGAGGCGGGTGTGAAAGTATCTGCCGCATATCCTGGAACACCGAGTACTGAGATCAGTGAGAATCTGGTCAAATACAAAGACGATCTTTACTGTGAATGGTCTCCGAATGAGAAGGTCGCAACAGAAGTTGCGATTGGAGCATCTGTCGCAGGTGTCCGGGCTATGTCCTGTATGAAACATGTAGGATTTAATGTGGCAGCAGACCCGGCTTATACCGTATCTTATATGGGAGTCAATGGAGGACTTGTCATTGTCGTAGCAGATGATCCGGGACTTTACAGCTCTCAGAATGAGCAGGATACAAGAATGGTCGCAAGAGCTGCACAGCTTCCGGTACTGGAACCTTCCGACAGTTCTGAGGCAAAAGAATTTATGAAGATTGCATTTGATCTGAGTGAAAAGTTTGACCGCCCGTTTGTGTTCCGTACGACAACAAGACTGGCTCATTCACAGGGACTGGTAGAGTTATGTGACCGTGAAGAGATTCCGGATAAGCCATATGAAAAAAATATCCGTAAGACAGTTATGATGCCGGGAAATGCAAAGCTCCGCCATGTGGAGATTGAGAAACGCAACCTGGAGCTTGCAGAGGCAGCCAATACACTCCCAATCAACTGTGTAGAGATGAACGATACAAAGATTGGTGTGATCACAAGTGGTATTCCATATCAGTATGTAAAAGAGGCACTTCCGAATGCTTCCGTACTGAAGCTTGGAATGGTGAATCCGCTTCCAAGAAAATTGATTGAAGATTTTGCTTCTAAAGTAGAGAAGCTTTATATTGTAGAAGAATTGGATCCGGTTATTGAAGAACAGGTGAAATCCTGGGGAATCAAGGCAACTGGAAAAGAAATCTTCACGGTTCAGGGCGAGTACAGTGCGAATATGCTAAGAGAAGCAATTCTTGGGGAGGAATTAAAGCTTGATGCACCGGCAGCTGCGCCTGGAAGACCTCCGATTTTATGTCCAGGCTGTCCACACAGAAGCGTGTATTATGTACTGAACAAGTTAAAAATGCATGCGGCAGGAGACATCGGCTGTTATACACTTGGTGCAGTGGCACCGCTTAGTGTTGTCGATACAACGATCTGTATGGGTGCAAGTATTTCCAGTCTTCATGGAATGGAGAAAGCAAAAGGCAAAGAATATATTAAGAACTGGGTAGCAGTAATCGGAGATTCCACATTCCTTCATACAGGTGTGAACTCTCTTATGAATATGATGTACAATAAGGCAACCGGAACAGTGATGATCCTTGATAACTCTACGACAGGTATGACCGGACATCAGGATCACGCTGCAACTGGTAAGACACTGCAGGGAGATCCGACTTATGCCATTGACATTCCGGCATTATGCCGCGCGATCGGTGTGAAAAATGTCATCGAGGTCAACGCATTTGACATTGAGCGTCTGGAGAAAGTCATCAAAGAAGAAGTGGCAAAAGATGAAGTTTCTGTCATTATTACAAAAACACCATGTGTACTTTTGAGTAAAAAGAAAAAACCGCTTTACGCAGAAGAACCAGATAAATGTAAGAAATGTGGTATATGTATGAAACCGGGCTGTCCGGCTATGACAAGAAATGCAGATAAGACGATCCATATTGATGATACCATGTGTACCGGATGCGGACTTTGCAAGAGTCTGTGTAAATTTGACGCTATCAAATTAGTAAGGGAGGGTGACAAATAATGGCTACTAAGAATATTATGATCGTAGGTGTCGGCGGCCAGGGAACACTCCTTACAAGCCGTATTCTCGGAGGACTGGCACTTGCCGGAGGATATGATGTTAAGCTTTCTGAGGTACACGGAATGGCTCAGAGAGGTGGAAGCGTTGTTACATATGTGCGTTACGGTGAAAATGTAGCAGAGCCAATCGTAGAGGAAGGACAGGCAGACGTTATCATCGCATTTGAGAAGCTGGAAGCCTTAAGATATGCACATTTCCTCAAAAAAGACGGTGCATTGATCGTCAATGACTGGAGAATTGACCCGATGCCGGTTGTGATCGGAGCGGCTGAATATCCGGAGAATATTTTGGAGAATCTGAAAAAAGATCACAAAGTCTATACGGTAAATGCAACGGAAGAAGCGAAAAAGCTTGGAAATTCCAGGGTATTTAACTTAATCGTGCTTGGAATCGCAGCACAGCATATGGATTTTACAAAAGAGCAGTGGTATGAAGTAATTGAAAAAACAGTACCTCCAAAGACGATCGACATCAATAAAAAAGCATTTGATGTAGGATATCAATTATAATAATACTATCAGAAAAGAGAGGCAAGAAAGCAATGGCAAGAGTAGCATTGGAAGATTGGCAGGAACAGATCCGTGACCCGAAGATTGAGTGTATGAGCCGCGATGAGATGACTGCCCTTCAGAGTGAGCGTCTGGTGCGCCAGGTAAAGAATGTTTATGAAAATGTAGCATTTTACCGCAAGAAAATGGATGATATGGGAGTAGAGCCGGGAGATATCAAAGGAATCGAAGATATCGGTAAACTTCCGTTTACAACAAAGGAAGATTTAAGAGAGAATTATCCATTTGGACTTCTGGCAGTTCCGCAGGAGAAGATAGCGCGTGTGCAGGGAACATCTGGAACAACCGGAAAGCTGACACTGGCATCTTATACGGAGAAAGATATAGATGTATGGGGAGAATGCGTTGCCAGAGGACTGACTATGGCAGGACTTACAGCAGCAGACAGACTCCACATTTGTTACGGATACGGACTTTTTTCAGGTGGACTAGGGCTTGACTTCGGAGCCAGAAAGCTTGGCGCAATGGCAATTCCAATGTCTGCAGGTAATACAAAGAGACAGCTCATGTGTATGGAAGATTTTGGAGCCACAGCATTTGCATGTACGCCATCTTATGCCCTTTATCTTGGTGAGGCTGCAAAAGAGGCAGGAGTGGTTGATCGTCTGCAGTTAAAGGCTGGTATCAATGGAGCAGAGCCTTGGACAGATGAGATGCGCCGTAAGATTGAGGAACTTCTTAATGTCAACAGTTTTGATATTTATGGACTTTGTGAGATTACAGGACCGGGTGTTGCACTTGACTGCATTCATCACAAAGGTATGCATGTGCAAGAGGATTATTTTTATCCGGAAGTCTTAAATCCTACAGATCATACACCATGTAAAGATGGAGAGACGGGTGAGCTTGTATTTACAACACTTGCAAAAGAAGGTATGCCGCTTCTGCGTTACAGAACAAAAGACCTGACAAGTATTGATCATTCAAAATGTGAGTGTGGAAGAACACTTCCGAGAATCCATAAATTTACAGGACGTACAGATGATATGAAAGTCATCCGTGGTGTGAATGTATTCCCAACTCAGGTCGAGACTGCACTTCTGTCAATGGGTGGCGGAGTTGCACCACACTATATGATGATCGTTGACCGTGAGAACAATCTGGACGTATTGACTGTAGAGGTAGAGGTTGATGAGAAGTACTTCTCAGATGAGATCCGTAAGCTGGACGGACTTCGTAACCGTGTAGCAGCAACTTTGAAGCAGGCACTTGGTGTAGCAGTTAATGTAAAACTGGTAGAGCCTAAGACAATTCAAAGAAGTGAAGGTAAAGCAAAACGTGTCATCGACAATCGTGACATGTAGGAAGGAGGATTGGATTATGGGAATCAGTAATACAATTCAGCAGTTATCTGTATTTTTGGAAAACAGAGAGGGACGTTTGGACACCGTGCTTAAGATACTGGCTGAAAATGATGTAAATATCGTGGCATTAAGCCTGGCAGATACTTCTGATTATGGAATGCTCCGTATGATCGTATCAGACCCACACAAGGGAAAAGCTGCACTTAAGGACGCTGGAATCACAGCTATGCTGACAGATGTTGTGGCTCTTCGCGTACCTCATGCGACCGGTTCACTGAGCAAAGCGATGCATCAGATCGTGGAAGGCGAGATCAACGTGGAATATATGTACGCATTTGCAAATGGTGCAGACGCTGCAGCAGTTTTAAAGAGTGATGATCCTGCGAGAGTGATTGATATCTTAAAAGGAAGCGGATTTGATGTATACACAGCCGATGAGGCATACCAGGCAAATTGTTAATATGTATCAGCTGGGAGTCAATCCCCCAGCTGATATAGCCTCCGGCAGGGCGCACATTGTCCGGTGGACAATGGTTTTGCGCCGACCGAAACGGAGTGTAGACTTGCAGAGGTGCGCAGTAGAAGTATGTCATGCAATTGCATGACGCGCACCTCGCAGCAAGAATGCCGAGGCATTCTTGAAGTTTGAGGATGCTAAGTATTAAGCATGCGGTCAAAGGTTCAAAGGAGCCTTTTAAGTGACACCTCTGCATCGTAAAAAGTGCAGAGGCGTTTTTTTCTTATGATATAATAGATCTTAGATTTGAAAAGAGGACGAGGAAAATAGAAAGGAATGAAAGATGGTATTATTACAGCAGATGGGGATTTTGTTCGTCTATATGATGATTGGGTATGTAGCATGTAAAAAGGAATATTTTGATCAGGAATTTGGAAAGAAATTATCCTGGCTTGTAGTAAATGTTGCGAATCCAATGTTGGCAATATCAGCAGTGGTGAACAATGAGGAACAGATCGCGAAAAAAGATTTTTATGTAACTGTATTGCTTGCAATATGTTTTTATGCGTTTTTCTTAATTCTTGCGCAGATCCTGCCAAGACTGATTGGTGTACAAAATTCAGACATTGGTGTATATAAAATGATGACTACCTTTAATAATATTGGATTTATGGGCTTTCCGGTGATTGCCGCAGCATATGGAAATGGAGCACTGATCTATGCAGTTCCGTTTTCTATCATGTTCAATATTCTCTGCTATACATGGGGAATCCAGACGCTCTGTGGGGGTGGTGAAAAGGGAAATTGGAAAAGAATTATAAATATAGGAACCATAAGTGGGATTATTTCGATTGTTTTGTTTTTTATGCAGATCCCGGTTCCGAAAATGATCTGTTCTCTCTCAGCAGGACTCAGTAATCTGACAGGTCCGCTTAGTATGCTGGTGATTGGTATTTCTATCGCTGCAATGGAATTGAAAGATTTGTTCACAGATGTAAAACTGTTGAAATTTGCATTAATTAAATTACTGGCTGTCCCTGTTGCTGCAATGCTTCTTGTATGTCAGGTAATAGATAATCGGTTGATCTGCGAAGTATTTCTGGTCATGATGGCAACACCGGCAGCGAGCATGTGTGCAATGCTGTCTCAGCAGTATGGAGGGGATTATGAACTGGCAGCAAAAGGCGTGGCGCTGACTACAATCTTGTCCGTTGTAACGATGCCAATTGTATCTGAAATCGTATTTCATATTGCTGTATAGGTAGGACAGACATATATACCAGATTTTTTAGATATATGTTTTATGGTTTAATAAAAATACCAGGCCTTAGGCCTGGTATTTTTCTCGTCATTGCTGTCTTAATCTCATTTCATGTGTATGTCTTTTAAATATCAAAATGCTATAAAAGTTGCTTTTTATATATTATAAAAGGTACATCATCTAAAATATGATTAAATCATTCATGATTAAAGCTTAGTTACGTTAACAGCCTGAGGTCCTTTAGCTCCCTCAGTAACGTCGAATTCTACTTCCTGTCCTTCCTCAAGAGACTTGAATCCTTCCATGTTCAGTCCTGAGTAGTGTACGAAAACATCGTTTCCGGACTCATCAGAAATAAAACCGTAACCTTTTTGGTTGTTAAACCATTTAACTGTACCTTTCATTGATAGTACCTCCCTAAAAATTAAAAATAACTAAGAATGCTTTATCACATTAGCATGTATCAATAAAAAAGTCAATAAAATATGGAATATTTGTAATGTTTTTACCAAAAAAGAACATAAAAATGTAAGGAATTCGTCAGATACGGAAACCATTTGCTTGACGAATGGTTCACGGACGTGTAAAGTAGAATAGAGTATTAAAATGATTTTTACTTTATAATAATGAGCAGGGGTTTTGTAGAAGAATGATTACACTGACAGGAAAAAAGATATCCGAAGGCATTGCAATCGGGAAATTAACATTTTATAAAAGAGACATCAAAGAGATTAAAAGAATCTATGTAAAAGATGTAGAGAAGGAGATTCAGCGTTATAAGAAAGCAAGAGAAAAAGCAATTGCTGAACTGGAACTTGTCTACGATCTTTCTGTGCGTGAAGTCGGTGAGGCAAATGCCGCAATCTTCGAGATGCAAAAGGAACTCCTGGAGGACCAGGAATATACAGATCATATTATAAAGAGGATTCTGGAAGAAAAACTTAACGCAGAGTATATTGTTCAGACGTCTGTAGAACAGTTAATTCGAATCAGTAGTCATCAGCAGAATAATCCAATTCAGGGAAAAGAAGAAGATGTCAGAGACGTGGCAATTCGTGTGATCCGCATCTTGTCCCGAAGCTGGAAGGATCGTATGCTGACAGATGAGCCATTTGTCATGGCTGCGAGAGATATATATCCAAGTGAAGCGCTTCAGTTCGATAAGGCAAAGGTACTGGGGTTTGTGACTATGTACGGAACAATTAATTCACATACTGCCGTTCTGGCCAGAACGAAAGGAATTCCGGCGGTCATCGGTCTTGGAGAATCTCTGAAAGAAGAATATGACGGAAAGACAATTATTATAGATGGTTATGAAGGAAAGATTTATATTGAGCCTGACTATGCAACTCTAACGAAGATGCGGGAACGCAAGGATGCGAATCTGAGACATGTCAGGAATCTGGAACGTCTGAAAGGTAAGGAGAACATTACCCAGAGTGGTCAGAGAATTGATATCTGTGCCAATGTAGGCACAAGAGAAGATATTGAAAATGTTTTAAGAAGTGATGCCGGTGGAATTGGATTATTCCGGAGCGAATTTCTGTATATGGAAATGGGGAGCAAACTGCCTTCCGAAGAGCAGCTCTTTCAAGTTTATAAACTGGCAGCAGAGTCTATGGGAGCCAACCGTGTTGTTGTCCGAATCGCAGATTTTGGCGGTGACAAGATGGTAGAAAGTGTAGATCTTGGAGAACAGGCAAATCCGGCGATTGGGCTGCGTGGAATACGTATTATGATGGAAAAAGAAGAATTGTTCCTTCCACAGTTTCGCGCGATTCTCAGAGCTTCTGCACTTGGAAATGTATCTATTATGTTTCCGATGATTACATCCATGGAGGAAGTGGCAGCGGCAAAAGCCCTGCTTGAAAAGGCAAAGAAGCAATTGAAAGATGAAAAGACTGCTTATAATGAGAATATTGAAATTGGAGTCATGATCGAGACTCCGGCAGCAGTCATGATCAGTGGAGAACTGGCAAGAGAAGTAGATTTCTTCAGTATCGGAACGAATGATCTGTTGCAGCTTACACTTGGCATGGATCGTGAAAATCCAAAACTGGACAAGTATTATAACCCATACCACCCGGCTTTGATGAAGATGATCCGAATCGTAGCCAACAATGTACATCTGGAAGGAAAAAGAATCAGCATCTGTGGAGATCTGGCAGCAGATCTGAGTATGACAGAATTCTTCGTACAAATTGGAATTGACGAACTGTCCGTAGCGCCACACCAGGTACTTGGACTTAGAAAGAAGATCCGAGAGATACAGTAGTTCGACTTGAATATAATAACAAAACGCAAAATCCTCACATTGATATTCGCGCACGAAACATTGCGTCGAGCCATAAACTATCATCAAGTTCGGGAGAGCCCTTCTTGATGATAATCGTCTCGACTCTATCGTGCTTAAGTCATATCACTGTGAGGATTTTGCGTTATTTATCATACAATCCTACTAATCCCTAATTGTGCAATCTGCAAAAAAATCTACATGAATTTTTGGCTATTATTTTGACTGAAAATGATTGACTCTGACCGAAAATGATTATATTATGTGATTGAAGATGAACGAAGTTGATTGAAAATGACTGAGAGGTGATTTGATGCTGGCGGAAGAAAGATTCCGGGAAATTCAGAAATATGTGGAAAGCCATGGTACTGTGACAGTACAAGAGCTGACAGATCTTTTGAATACGTCAGAATCTACGGTGCGGAGAGATCTGACAGAACTTCACAAGCGTGGAACTCTTATCAAGGTTCACGGTGGAGCGACAACTGTTGGAACTTCCGTGAGGACAAGAGATGAAGAATTGTCGGTCAGACGAGACCGGAACACAGAAGAAAAACATAAAATCGCAGTATATGCGGCTGAACTGATAGAGGCAGATGATTTTGTATATCTGGACGCTGGAAGTAGTGTAGATCTTCTGATTGACGAATTGAATGAAGAGTCAGCTGTTTTTGTGACGAATGCGATCGGGCATGCGCAGAAGCTTTTGAAAAAGGGGTATGAAGTTCTTTTGATCGGTGGAAAATTAAAAGGCGTGACGGAGGCAATCGTCGGTGCGGAAGCATTGGAGAGTCTGAACCGGTACAATTTCACAAAAGGATTTTTTGGAACGAATGGAGTTCACCCACAGAGGGGGCTTACCACACCAGACAGTGAGGAAGCGCTGGTCAAGAAAAAAGCGATGGAGCGGTGTGCACAGAGCTTTGTACTGGCAGATTCAAGCAAAATCGGTCAGGTAACATCAATTACATTTTCTGATATGAAAGAATCTGAGATTCTTACAACAGAGCTTAAAGATTCTTCTTATAAAAAATATAAAAATATCGTGGAGGTTAAGTAGATGATTTACACAGTGACATTTAACCCGTCTCTGGATTATGTCATCGGGGCGGAAAAATTGGAACCTGGAAAAATCAACCGGACAACGAGAGAAAACATTTACCCTGGAGGTAAGGGGAATAATGTTTCTGTGGTACTTTCAAATCTAGGACATAAGAGTAAAGCACTCGGATTTGTATCAGGATTTACCGGAGAGGCATTGGAGAAGATGTTGGATGATTTTGGCTGTTATACCGATTTTATCCAGTTGGATAACGGATTTACCAGAATCAATGTAAAAATCAACGCCGGTGAAGAGACGGAAATCAACGGTCAGGGACCAAAGATCAGTGAAGAGGCCATCGGAAAGCTTTACGAAAAACTGGATGTACTGACCAAAGGAGATGTACTTGTTCTTGCGGGAAGTATTCCGAATACCTTGCCGGAAGACATTTACGAACGCATCATGGCAAGACTTGATGGACGTGGGATCAGGATCGTGGTAGACGCAACAAAAGATCTCTTGATGAATGTCCTGAAATACCATCCATTTCTTATTAAGCCGAACAACCATGAGTTGGGAGATATGTTCGGAGTTCAGCTTGAAACAGATGAAGAAATCATCGAATATGCAGGAAAATTAAAAGAAATGGGTGCAAAAAATGTATTGATTTCCAAGGCAGGCGATGGAGCCATTCTTTTAGATGAACATGGAAAAGTTTACCAGGGTAGACCACCGAAGGGAGAGGTTCTTAATTCCGTCGGAGCGGGAGATTCCATGGTAGCAGGATTTGTCACCGGTTATCTCAATACCGGAGATTACGAGAAAGCATTTGAACTTGGAATTGCAACTGGAAGTGCCAGCGCATTTGAGTATTGGCTGGCAGAAAAAGAAGATGTAGTGAAACTGTTGAAGAAAGAACCTGAGTTATACGGATTGTAGGAGGAAAGGGAATGAAGATTGTAGATCTGTTAAAGCGGGAAAGCGTAGAACTGAACGGCAAAGTTACATCAAAGCCGGAGACGATCGAGAAGATGGTCGCACTTATGGCTGCCGGAGGGAACCTGACAGACGTGGAAGCCTATAAGAAAGGCGTATTTGCAAGAGAAGAGGAAAGTACAACAGGAATCGGAGAAGGAATCGCGATTCCACATGCCAAGACAGCGGCAGTAAAAGCACCGGGACTTGCAGCTATGGTCGTAAAAGACGGGGTAGATTATGATTCACTGGATGGAGAGCCGGCGAAGCTCATTTTCCTGATTGCGGCACCGGATACAGAAGACAATGTGCATCTGGAAGTGTTAAGCCGTCTGTCCATGCTTCTTATGGATCCGGATTTCAGAACCGGACTTATGGAAGCGGAAAATGTAGACGCATTTTTCAAATGTATTGATGAGGCAGAGAGAAAGAGATTCCCGGAAGAGTATGAGACGGAAGAAAAAAGCTCAGAAAATACATCAGATGAAACACAGGTAATGCATACAGTGCCGGAAAAATCAGGATATCGGGTGCTGGCAGTTACCGCATGCCCGACAGGAATCGCACATACTTATATGGCGGCAGAAAGTCTGGAAAATAAAGCGAAAGAAATGGGCATCACGATTAAAGTTGAGACCAATGGTTCCGGTGGTGCGAAAAATGTGCTGACAGCTCAGGAAATAGAAGCTTGTGATTGTATTATTATTGCAGCAGATAAAGATGTAAAGATGGCAAGATTCGATGGCAAACCAGTCATCATGACAAAGGTGGCAAATGGAATCAGCAAGGCTGAGGAACTTCTTAATGAAGCCACCAGTGGAAATGTAAAGATATACCACCACGCAGGCGGTGAAGATGAAGAGGGCCAAGTAGCAGATGAGAGCCTGGGCCGTAAGATTTATAAGAGTCTGATGAACGGAGTATCCCACATGCTTCCATTTGTCATTGGTGGAGGAATTTTGATTGCATTGTCCTTCCTTGTAGATGGAGCGAATGCAGGAACTTCAAGCTTTGGTAGTGGAACATCATTGGCAGCATTCTTTAACACAGTAGGTAATACAGCATTTGGTATGATGTTCCCGATTCTGGCAGGATACATTGCCATGGCGATTGGAGACAGACCGGCACTCATGCCTGGTATCGTCGGTGGACTTCTTGCAAAAGCAGGAACTTCCATTTTCCTTCCGGAAGAACAGTGGGTTTCATCAGGATTCTTTGGAGCACTGATTGCCGGATTTGTAGCTGGATATCTGATGTTGCTGTTAAAGAAGTTGCTTGAGAAACTTCCAAAATCATTAGAAGGAACAAAACCGGTACTGTTATATCCATTCTTTGGGATTTTACTGATGGGTGTGATTATGATCTTCCTCGTAAATCCACCAATCGGAGCATTTAACACATGGCTGAATAACTGCCTTGCAAGTATGGGAGAGTCCAGTAAAATCCTTCTTGGTGCAGTACTTGGAGGTATGATGTCTATCGACTTCGGAGGTCCATTTAACAAAGCAGCTTATGTATTTGGTACAGCGGCAATCGCCAGCGGACAGATAGATATTATGGCAGCAGTTATGATCGGCGGTATGACACCTCCAATCGGAATTGCACTTTCAACACTGCTTTTTAAGAATCGTTTTACAAAGAGCGAACAGCAGACAACGGTCACGAACTTCATTATGGGAATGTCATTTATTACAGAGGGAGCGATTCCGTTTGCGGCATCTGATCCACTCCGCATCATTCCACCTTGTGTCGTTGGCTCAGCAGTAGCAGGAGCATTATCCATGGCATTTGGCTGTGGATCCAGAGCACCTCACGGTGGACTGTTTGTAATCGGTATTATTGAAAATGCACCGATGTTCCTTGTGGCACTTGTTATCGGAGCAGTCATCACAATGGCAGGAATCGTACTTCTGAAAAAGCCATTAAATACAGGAAAATAAATGAATTGTTGTTAGTAAAAAAAGATATTAAATATAATTGAGTCAAAAATGAGAAAAGGAGATTAAAACGATGAAAGAATTTAAATATGTAATTACAGACGCAGAAGGAATCCATGCAAGACCAGCAACTATGTTAGTAAAGAAAGCGGCAGGATTTAAGTCCGATATTAACATTGAGGCAGAAGGAAAAAAAGTGAATGCAAAAGGGGTTCTTGGTGTTATGGGACTCGGCGCTAAAAAGGGAGCAGAGATTACAGTAACTGTAGATGGAGAAGACGAAGAAATCGCAGCAGCAGAGCTTGAAACATTTTTAAAAGAGAACCTGTAAGAAGCATTTCTTTTGAAAAGCACAGAGAAATGAATTATTAAGAGAATCTTGAAAACAGGAGAGTCGGATCATGATGATTACTTTAGAAGGTAAAAGTGTATTTGGCGGGGTTGCAATTGGCAAAATCCAGTTCTATAAGAGAAATGAGATTACGATAAAGAGAACCCGTGTGGAAGATGTGGAGGCGGAAGTAGAACGCTTTCAGAATGCAAAAGCAAAGACGTTAGAACTGTTAAAAGGATTATATGAGAAAGCATTGGAAGATGTGGGAGAGGCAAATGCCATGATTTTTGAGGCGCATCAGTTAATGCTGGAGGATCCGGACTATGTAGAGTCAATTGAAAATATTATTCGCACCCAGGATGTGAATGCAGAATATGCAATCGGTGCGACAGCGGACAACTTTGCAGCAATTTTTGAAGCTATGGACGATGCTTATATGCAGGGAAGAGCAGCAGATGTCAGAGATGTCTCAGAGCGGCTCCTTCAGGCATTATCCAGTCAGAATGAAACTGTTATGGTGATGGATGAACCTGTGATCATTGCAGCAGATGATCTGGTGCCAAGTGAAACTGTTCAGCTTGACAAAGAGAAGGTGTTGTCCTTCGTGACCATGTATGGCTCTGCTAATTCTCATACGGCGATTCTTGCAAGAACCATGAATATTCCGGCAGTGATCGGTCTTGGTGAAGCATTGAAAGAAGAATATGATGGTAAGGTCGCAATTGTAGATGGAGTAGATGGAAAAGTCTATATTGATCCGGATGAAGAGACTATGGCTTCCATGCAGAAAAAGCAGAAGAAAGATCAGGAACAGAAAGAACTTCTGAATCAGCTCAAAGGCAAAGAGAATGTGACAAAGAGTGGCCAGAAAGTGAATGTCTACGCAAATATTGGAAACCTGGCAGATGTAGGAGCGGTTCTTAAGAATGATGCCGGCGGTATCGGATTATTCCGAAGTGAATTTTTGTATCTGGAAAGTGATACTTATCCAACAGAAGAGCAGCAGTTTGCAGTATACAAAAAGGTTGCTGAGACGATGGCCGGGAAAAAGGTCATTATCCGTACTTTAGATATCGGAGCTGACAAGCAGGTAGATTATTTTAAACTTGATAAAGAGGATAATCCGGCACTTGGATATCGTGCAATCCGAATTTGCCTGACAAGACCTGAGATTTTTAAAACACAGCTTCGTGCGCTCTATCGTGCATCCGCTTATGGACAGATATCTATTATGTTCCCGATGATTATTTCGGTAGCCGAAGTAAAGAAAATCAAAGAAATCGTCGAGGAAGTCAAAGCAGAACTTCGCACAGAAGGAGCAGCTTTTCGGGAAGATGTAGAACTTGGAATTATGATTGAGACACCGGCAGCAGTTATGGTAAGCCGTGAACTGGCGAAAGAAGTTGATTTCTTCAGTGTCGGAACCAATGATCTGACACAGTATACACTGGCTATTGACAGGCAGAATCAGAAGCTGGAGGATTTTTATGATTCTCATCACCCGGCAGTACTTGCTATGATCCGTATGGCAGCAGAGAACGCTCATGCAGAAGGAAAATGGATCGGTATCTGCGGAGAACTCGGAGCAGATGTGACTCTGACAGAGACATTTTTGAAAATGGGTATTGATGAATTATCAGTAGCTCCGGGAATGATTTTGAAAGTCAGACAGAAAATCCGGGAAGCAGAGTAGAAATAGGATATGTAAAATGAAAGACTGCTATTTTACGAACCCCCAATTCGTAAAATAGTAGTCTTTTTTCGCTTTTTTATGCAGTGTACTTATGCCTTTTGCTACTGGTATCTTTTATATTTCTGTAGTATAATGATAAAACGCGAAGAAAGCGAAGGAGTATGAAACAATATGAATTTACTGACGATGGAACACGTCACAAAAGCATATACAGACCGTGTGCTTTTAGATGATGTGGCTTTTGGAATAAATGAGAATGAAAAAATCGGAGTCATCGGAATCAATGGTATGGGAAAATCTACACTTTTGAAAATTGTGGCGGGTGTGGAGGAATATGATTCCGGAAAGCTCAGTATGGGAAATACGGTAAAGATATGTTATCTGCCGCAGACACCGGTGTTTGGAGAGAAAGAGACGGTACTTCAGGCAGCAGTGCGTGGAATCATCAGTGATACAGATCAGTGGACGATGGAAGCAGAGGCAAAATCTATGCTGAATCAGCTTGGGTTTTCAGACTATGAGGAAAAGATGTCGCATATGTCCGGAGGACAGAAGAAAAGAGTGGCACTTGTGAACGCACTTTTGACACCGGCAGATATTCTGGTACTGGACGAGCCGACGAACCATTTGGACAACGCGATGTCTGAGTGGCTGGAGGAGTATCTGATCAGGTTTAGGGGAGCAATTCTCATGGTGACGCATGACCGTTATTTTCTGGACCGCGTTGCAAATCGGATCGTGGAGGTGGATCATGGAAATCTTTATAATTACCCGGGAAGTTATTCGGAGTTTGTAAAACTCAAAGAGGAACGCCAGAATATGGCACTTGCTACTCAGAGAAAACGAAAGAGTCTGTTGCGTACAGAGCTTGAGTGGCTGAGCCGCGGTGCGAGAGCGAGAAGTACAAAGCAGAAAGCGCACATTGACAGGATCAAAGCCATGCAGGAGATGAAAGATATCCAGGAAGAACGCCGTGTTGCTATGGATTCGGTGGCATCCCGAATGGGAAATAAGACGATTGAAGTGTCCGGACTGTGCAAATCCTATGGGGATAAAAAACTGATTGATAATTATGAGTATATTTTCCTGAAAAATGACAGGATTGGAATTATCGGACCGAATGGTTGTGGAAAGTCCACACTTTTGAAGATGATTTATGGAAATGTGGAACCGGATGCCGGTACGATAGAAATTGGCCAGACGATCCGCATGGGGTACTTCTCGCAGGAAAATGAAGAGATGGATGGTAAGATGCGTGTCATCGATTATGTTAAGGAAGTAGGAGAGTATATCCAGACTTCAGATGGCAGGATCACAGCTTCCCAGATGCTTGAAAATTTCTTGTTTGATGGGGCAATGCAGTGGTCACCTATTGAAAAATTATCTGGTGGTGAGCGGAGAAGACTGTTTCTTCTGCGTGTGTTGATGAGTTCGCCGAACGTTTTGATCCTAGATGAGCCGACCAATGACCTGGATATTCAGACACTGACCATTCTGGAAGATTATCTGGATCGATTTGATGGAATCATTATCATCGTATCCCATGACCGTTATTTCCTGGATCGTACTGTGAACCGCATTTTTTCTTTCGAAGGAAATGGAGTGATCCGTCAGTTTGAAGGAGGATATTCAGATTACCTGATCCGCAAAGAACTGGAAAGTCCGGAAAGCGGGAATGTTTCTGCCAGTCTGAAAGCACAGAACGCTTCAAGTGGAAAAGATAATTCAGAATCAGATGAAAATGACAATAATTCTGCAAATTCGCAGGACGCATGGAAACGTAGAGAGAAAAAGCTGAAGTTTTCCTTTAAAGAACAGCGCGAGTTTGATACAATTGATGAAGAAATTGAAGTACTGGAACAAAAGATTGCAGATTTAGATAGCGAGATGATGAAAAGTGCAACGAATTCTGTGAAACTTGGTGAGCTTATGGTGAAGAAAGACGAGACAGAAAAAGCGTTGGAAGAGAAGATGGACCGATGGGTTTACCTGAATGATCTGAATGAACGAATCTTGAATGGTGAATAAAGGAGGAACAGATATGTGGACAAGAGAACTATTGAAACGTAATGCAAAAGAAATATTTAAAAGAAATTACTGGACTTGTGTTGGGGTGTCACTTGTACTTGCAGCGCTGACCGGAGGCGGAAGTTCTGTTATCGGAAGAATCGGAGGAAACAACACCAGTGTTTCTTATCATCATTATGGAAGTGATTATTACTATGGAGATTCTGCCAGAGGTTTTATGATTTCTATGGCCGTGGTGGCAGTTATGCTGATTGTAGTACTTGCAACTGTTGCATTTACAATTTTTGCAGGAAATGTATTTAAAATTGGCGGATGCAGTTTCTTTATTAAAAATCGTACCATGACAGGAACATTTGGAAATCTATTAGATGGATTCAAGTCCGGACATTACGGAAATGTTGTAAAGACCATGTTTTTTTATGATTTGTATATAGCATTGTGGTCATTGTTATTGGTGGTGCCTGGAATTATCAAATCCTATGAATATCGGATGGTTCCATATATACTGGCTGAAAATCCGGGCATGGATTCTAAACAGGTATTTGAAATCAGCAAGCGAATGATGAATGGACAGAAGATGGAGACATTTATATTGGACCTTTCATTTATTGGCTGGGCGCTCGTGGCAGGTATTACGTGTGGAATCGCAGGTGTATTCTATGTGGCACCATATGTAAATGCAACAAATACAGAATTATATGCATTTAATAAAGTTCAGGCGTATAATGAAGGATACATTCGATAGCAGTGGTCAGAAAAAGAATCTGCAGTGAAAATGAAGACAAAATAAAAGCTGCTGTAAATTCATGGCATATCATAGGTCATGAATTTACAGCAGCTTTTTCTTATAATAGAAAATTGTATTTCTGATGTGACTATTTGGAAATTGTATATTCGATTATATTCATCAGATCACGGGTCAGCATATCGGAATCCAGCTCGGGTTCCATACATTTTTGTTCCAGTATATATTTGACACTGGCTACAATGATAGTGTTGATCATATTGATATTCTTAGATGTAATTTGGTTATCCTTATCTTTGATCGTGAGAAGAAGCTTCATGCAGCGTTCCTGGATATTCTTTCCATAATACATGTCCATGAGGTCCGGTGAGAGTTTGTCAGCTTCCTCCGGAAATAATTCATAATACCGCTTAAACAGACTGCCAAAATCCTGTCCATGTTTCCCGAAGAAAAAATTATAATAAATCTTCGGATTCTTTAACATAGATTCTACGAAGAATCTCCATACAAAGTAAAAATTCTCAGTTGAATCCCAGTTCTTACTGCTCAGCCTTGCAAGCGCTTTGCTATATTCATTAAAATGCTTCATGGAAGCGAGAAGAATCAATTCGTTTACATCTTTAAAATAGAGATAAATAGTGGAATTATGAAAGCCGGCTTTCTCGGCAATCTTACGAACAGATACGTTATCAATGCCATGTTCATCAATAAGTTCTTCTGCGGCCTCGATGAAACGAATCGTATTCTCACGCTGTAATGCTTCTTTATTATTTCCGCCCATAATTATATAATCCTTTTCCTGAAAAATCTTTTTAAACGATGTCTCTATCATAGCATATTTTGATGATAAGTGAAAAATAAAAATTGAAATATTTAAAAAAATGTATAAATAAAATTTCCGATAAAAATTCATATTGAAAAATATTTGAAAGATATTGACAAGCGAAAAATGTGTTGTTACTATAAATGCATGGCAATAAGTACAAGCGCGCTTATTATAGGGAAACCATGTAAAAAGAGAAAAGAGGAATAAAAAAGATGAGCAAGATTTATGACGTAATTGTTCTGGGTGCAGGTCCTGCAGGATTAGCAGCAGGTCTCTATGCAGGCAGAAGCCGCCTGTCTGTTTTGATTGTTGAGAAAGGACAGGACGGTGGACAGATCTCAATCACAGACGAGATTGAGAATTATCCAGGACAGGTTGTGGATCAGCCAGAATCTGGTCCGTCTCTGATCGCACGTATGACAGAGCAGGCTAAGAAGTTCGGAGCTGAGCGAGTATCTGACACAATTAAAGAAGTATCACTTGAGGGAGAGGTAAAGGTGCTCAAAGGTGAGAAAGGTGAGTACCAGGCAAAGAATATCATCATTGCTACAGGTGCTCATGCAAGACCGATCGGTTGCAAAGGCGAGGCAGAGTTCCTTGGAAGAGGAGTTTCTTACTGTGCAACTTGTGACGCGAACTTCTTTGAAGATTTTGAAGTATATGTAGTTGGCGGTGGAGATTCCGCGGTTGAGGAAGCTATGTATCTTACAAAATTTGCAAGAAAAGTTACAATTATTCACAGACGTGATGAGTTACGTGCAGCGAAATCCATTCAGGAGAAAGCTTTTAAGAACGACAAACTTCACTTTATGTGGGATACAGTTGTTGAGGAAGTTGGAGGAGATGGAATCCTTTCCTGGATGACAGTTAAGAACGTAAAAACCGGTGAAGTTACTAAGATTGAAGCAGATGAAGACGATGGAATGTTCGGAGTATTCGGATTTATCGGCACAATTCCTAATTCAGACATCTTCAAAGGCAGCGTCGAGATGGATGAGAGAGGATACATCCCAACAGATGCAGATATGCACACCAATATCCCGGGTGTATACGCAGCCGGTGATGTGCGTGTGAAGAGCTTAAGACAGGTTGTTACAGCAGCCGCTGACGGAGCAATTGCAGCAGTTCAAGTAGAAAGAAGCATGGCTTAATCAGGCATTCCGTCGTTTTACTTGAATGAAATTATTTGTAATCAAAGAACCATAGAAGAATGTTCAAAGCAAAGTATGGTTCGATTCAGGAGGATTTTTAAAATGTTAGAAGTAGATAAGAATACATTCCAGACAGAGGTTCTGGAGGCAGATGGTTATGTATTTGTAGACTTTTTTGGAGATGGATGTGTTCCGTGTGCAGCACTTATGCCAAAGGTACACGAGTTCGCTGATACATATGGTGACAAATTAAAATTTACATCTCTTAACACAACAAAAGCACGTCGTCTGGCAATTGGTCAGAAGATTCTTGGCCTTCCGGTTATGGCTATCTACAAAGATGGAGAGAAAGTAGATGAGCTTGTGAAGGATGATTGTACACCGGAGACAATCGAAGCGATGATCAAGAAATACATCTAAGATTTTAGGGGTAATTCTTTATCATATACACCTTAATAATATTTAATAAAGAGAAAGGAGAAGAATAATTATGGCTATTCTTGAAGGGAAAAAAGCAATAATTATCGGAGACCGTGATGGAATTCCGGGACCAGCTATCGCAGAGTGCGTAAAAACTGCTGGTGCTGAAGTAGTATTTTCATCTACGGAGTGTTTCG
>OGYI01001257.1_pt1 | contig 25826 bp, 20 predicted proteins | sample 1576521 | NCBI WGS metagenome assembly OGYI01 (sample SAMEA3541484, study PRJEB24748) | human gut metagenome | biome: human gut; feature: human-associated habitat; material: faeces | place: China | collected 2012
CAAAGGCACTATATTTGTTGCCCCGTAGTGGTCCCGCAGGACTATGACCGTTGAGTAGTTCTTCTGCTTTGTCATCGTATCCGTCGTCTACTACCGGGCCGTTGTCACTTGAAAGAATAATGAGTGTATTTTCTCTTAATCCCAGTTTTTCGAGTGTATTCAGGATTTCACCGACACAATAATCGAACTGTACGATAGCATCGCCTCTTAATCCCATCGGATTTTTTCCTCTGAAACGGTCGTGAGGAAAGCGGGGCACATGTACGTCATTGGTGGCAAAGTAGAGAAAGAAAGGTTTGTTTTGGTTTTCCTCGATGAATTGAATGGCGTGTGTGGTAAGTGAATCAGCAATGTTTTCGTCTTTCCAGAGCGCCTTTCCACCGCCTTTCATAAAACCGATGCGTGAAATTCCATTAACGATCGACATGTCGTGACCGTGACTTGGCTTGAGGTTATAAAGTAATTCAGGATTACTTTTTCCGGTAGGTTCACCCTCGAAGTTCTTTTGATAACTGACTTCGATGGGAGCACTCGGATCATAGTTGGCTACTTTCCCGTTTTCGATGTATACACAGGGTACACGGTCGGCTGTGGCTGCCATAATGTAATGATAGTCGAAACCTAAATCGCCCAGTGCGCACGGTAACGGAGCATTCCAGTCTTGAGTGGCGGTTTGATCTCCGAGTCCCAGATGCCATTTGCCTACTGCGGCAGTGGTGTAACCGACACTTTTGAACATATCTGCCATGGTGTATTGTTCGGGACGGATAATCATTCCGGCATTTCCTGCCGCTACATCCGTTCCTTCTTTGCGCCATGCGTATTCTCCGGTTAGCATGGAGTAGCGGGAAGGGGTGCTGGTGGCGGCTGTTGCATGAGCATTGGTGAAAAGGATTCCCGATTTTGCCAGTCGGTTGACGTTGGGTGTCTGTACGTTTTTAGCTCCGTAACATTCCAGATCGCCGTAGCCGAGATCGTCGGCATAGATAAATACAACGTTGGGTGTTTTTGACTTTGTCGGTGTGGTGTTTTCCGGTGCTTTATTGGCGGCTGTTGCAGCACAGGCAACAGAGGATACAAGGGTTAGAATGAAAGGTTGTTTCATTGGTTTTGGGGGTTAAGTGTGTTATTATTAGTAGAAAAAGATGTGCCTGTTCTTTGCCGGACACATCTTTTTCATCGTCTGTTTAACTTAATTCAATGATTTCTTCATTGCAGTTCGTCAGTTTTTCTATTCCTTCGTTGGTCACTACCCAAGAGTTCTCGATACCTACGGGACCTACACCCGGAATAACGATTTTCGGTTCGAGGGCAAAGACCATACCCGGTTCTAATTGTTGCTTTATGCGGGGAGCCAGTACCGGAGCTTCGTTAATTTCAAGCCCGATGCCGTGACCGATAAATTTGGCTTGTTGTCCTGTTCCCATAAATTTGTCGGCAAATCCGGCTGCTTTGACCACTTCGACTGCTGTGTCGTAAAGCACTTCACAGGCAATACCCGGTCTGGCAATGGAAGCAATTTTTTCTTGGATATCCAGACAAACCTGATGGGCGGTGTAAGCTTCTTCGGGCAGTTTGCCGATGGAGAATACACGGCTCATATCGTTCATGTAACCGTTGAAGTTGCCACCTAAGTCCACCATAACGCTTTGTCCCTCTTTTAACGGAGTTTTATTTGCTCCTCCCGGCAAGGCAGGATCAAGTCCCTGATCCGGGCAGAAGAGAAATTTAATGGATATGTAGTGGAATATATTTATGATTATTACAGGGAAAATGGTACCTATCCGTCGGTTGCAGAGTTGAAAAACAAGCTGAGCTGCTTCCGTGATTTTATTGCTTACAGGATCGTGGTCTGTATGCCAAGATGTCATTTGAAGCCAGGGGAAGACCAGGAGCAGGCGTCTATCCGCTATCTTTATGAGATTGCAAATGTGCTGCCAGGATTTCTGGAAGAGAGAGGCTTTACAGCAGAATCGGCTCAGGGAGTGAAATTGAGTACTTCTGATCAACTAAATGATGATGTAAAGCCTTATTACAGAGATTATATTTGTGGTACCAGTGAATATGGGTATCAGTCTTTACATATTACGTTCTATGATAACAGCTCCAGATCCTACATGGAGGTACAGCTCCGCACCCAGAAAATGGATGATACTGCGGAAATCGGACCGGCCAATCATCTGGGCTATGAGAAACGCCAGCAGGACGAGCGAGCCAGAAGAGATGTGATCCCGGAAGGGGAATGTGTTTACTTTGATGAGGCTTATGAGCGGGGGATGAAGCTACTTTCCCTGGAATTAGCAGATCTTGACGTGAATATGTTTTCTGCGGTAAATAACAGTCTGATCAACGATGGCTGTGGATTGTTCCGAGGCAGATTGATTCTGCCTTATGAGCATTTGTCCAGATTTCAGAATGATGTGATTGATTGAGAAAAAAGTAAGTGGAGCAATAAAGATGTTAAAGAAAAAGATGTTAATTGCTTTAGGGGTGGCAGCAGTATTGAGTGTGAGCTGTGTAAGTGTGACTGTCTGGGCTGAGGAAAACGCAGAAGAGCAGACAGAGGAAGCAGAGGACAGTTCTAATTCTGAAGGCGAGGAAGATGCTGATTTAGAAGAGTCTGACAATCCGGAGATTGAAGAGGGATACACTACAGAACTAGAAGGCTGCACAAAGGTGGTTTCCTGGTGCAAAAATGGAGACAATAATATTTACGGACAGTTCTATTATCCGGAAGATTTTGACGAAACAAAGACTTATCCAGTAATCATTATGAGCCACGGAATCGGTTCTACTTCCCAGATGGTAGAGCGTGCAAAATGGCCGGAAAGGGCGGCTCAGGATGGATATGTGGTTTATACATTTGACTTCTGCGGCGGTTCCCTTAACGGAAACAGTGACGTAGATTTCATGGATATGACAGTGATGACTGAGAAAGAAGATTTAAGTGCTGTTATGGACTTTGTGAAAACAAAGGATTATGTGGATCAGGATCATCTTTTCCTTCTGGGACAGAGCCAGGGAGGACTTGTAAGTGCTCTGACTGCTGCAGACAGAAAAGATGATGTGGCTGCTATGATCCTGATTTATCCGGCGTTTTGTATTGCGGATAATGCCCGGGAAATGTATGATTCCGCATATGATATTCCGGAAGACAGAGCTGAGATGCCGGTAGGAACTGTGGGTTCTGAGTATGTGAAAACAGTTTATGATCTGGATGTTTATGGCACTATCAGCGCATATGACGGAGACGTGATGATCATTCACGGAATCAATGACAGCCTGGTGCCATACAGCTATTCTGAAAAGGCAATTGAGGAAGCGTATACAGGGGAAGGTTCTGTTCTGATTCCCATTTATGGAAAAAAATCTACCCATGGTTTCGAGATGAACTTTGAAGAGGGAAGAGACTATGCGGAGACAGTTGGATTGGAATTTTTGGATGTGCATTTGAAAGAGGAAGAATAAAGGTTTAGGAAACCAAAAAGTGAAAAAAACATGTAGGGCGTATTTATAGATCGTTATGAATTAAAGGCATTGCAAGGATATTATACCGCGTACTAAAAGTTAGATTTTAATGTCTGACTTTTGGGCGGCATGTTCTACAATGCCTTTTTTTATTTAAGTATATATTTTATAAAAATAATATTGTATAAAATAAATACAAATGGTATAATATTAACGAGGAATGATTCTTAAAAAAATATAAACTCCTTGCAGTACATTATATTTTATGTTACGCTGAATTCACATCTCAGGAACTCTATGTACTATTCGTAGGCGGTTCAGCTCATGAACAGCAGTCTATTCATTGCCATTCGGTGAAGTATTCCTGTGAAATAAGCGTAATAAAGAAGGTGGTGAAACTTGGGTGTAAAAGACCAGGGACTACAGGAGTATCTGAAAGATAACGAACGCTTTGCAGATTTTGTGAATGGTACCTTATTTGCAGGAAAGCAGATTGTGGATCCATGTTATCTTAAGGAAGTACAAAGGAAGAAGAGAGTATCATATAAACAGTCGATTATGGCAAAAAATATACAAAAGAAAAACAGTTCTGAAAAATACGGCGAAGAGGAAATTGCCAGGGAAAAAGGTGTTTTTGAAGAGGGAGAATTCGGGGATGACAGCGCGAAGCTCATGTATCTGGAAAGAGAGCGCGATTTCCTTCGTCTCCACGATAAGCCAGGCTGTAGATTTTTGTTGGCATGTGAAGTTGAATCTGGGGCAAATTATGAGATGCCTGTGAGATGTTTTACATATGACAGCATAGAATATACAGATCAGCTAAAAGAGTGGAAAAGAAAATCCCAGCAAATGTTTTGGGGAAGAGGAAAACGTGGGAAAAAACGGCGCCGAATCCGTCGTCCATTGCTTCCGGTATTTCATCAGGTATTATACCTGGGAGAGAAAAGGTGGAAGAGTAAGTTAAAATTACAGGAAATGATGGACATCCCGGAAAATGTGATGAGTTTTTCAGACAGGCTTCCTGATTATGATATTTGTATGATAGATATTCATGAACAGAATCCTGAGTTGTTTCACACGGAATGGAAAGATATTTTCCAGCTTATGAAGCACAGCCGTAAAAAAGACGAATTGAGAAAATACGTAGAAGAGAGTACCGAAGAAATACGAAAGCTAAGTCAAGAAACCAGATGGCTTTTGGCGATATTACTGGAGCAATATGAATTTGTTGATGAAGAGGTTGTGGAGGTGAAGGATATGTGTAAGGCATGGGATGGCGCAATGCAAATGTATGCAGATGAAGCGAGAGCAGCAACGCGGAAAGAAATGAAGAAAGAGATGAAAAAAGAAATGAGAAGACAGGCCAGAGAAAAAGATCGCAGGACCGTTTTTAACATGTTTTCTCGGGGGTATTCACAGAAAGAAATTGCGGCAATTTCCGAGCTGCCGCTTAAAAAAGTACAGAAAATGTGTGAAGGGTTTATCGAGAATACAACAATGGCAGTACATACTTCTTGATTTGGATTAGAAATTACAGAATAGTAGCTGAGAAAGTTTAACGAGAAAAGGCATTGCAAGGAATTATATGGCGTCTGTAAACGATTTGATTTTGGAGTCAAACGTTAGGGAGAGGCTATATCCTGCAATGCCTTTTAAAATCCTTCAAATTTATATGAAAACTGCTAACAGGTACGCTTATGCATCTTGTTTCTCCGGAAACATTTTCCCGAAGAGAAAACGGATCAGCGGTCCACAGTACATAAGCTGCCAGAAGAAGGCTACCGGGAAGTTCATGAAAGTGGTCTGGAGCCATACGGCAACGAACTGGGAACCCGCATTTTTAAACAAGATTGTGGCAATTAAGCTCATGATCGGGCACATAATGCAGATGATCATAACAGAAATTGCAACTGTGATGGCGAAAGGTCTGTCTTTAGGTGTGACAATACGAAAAGCAAGCTTATGGGCAAGGTTATCAACAATAAAGAACTCCAGTACAAATGCAACCGGCCACATAATCTTCATTTCGCCGAAAGCCATGAGAAATACCTGGTTGCTCATTCCACCGATGTTCAGGGAAATGTTGTAGCAGATCATGGCGTAGACCATAAGGAAAGCCATCATCAGAGTGAAAATAACATTTTGAAACTTAGTTTTTGGCATAAAATTGTTCTCCTTTTTCTAAAAATGGGTACAAAAAAGACACATGTGTTGTTCGTTATCAAGTGTACACTTGTGTCGTTTCCAATTTTATACCAGAGCTAATTTGTTATTGAATTGTTTACCGAATGATTATTATACCAGATAAATTGGAAAATGCAATAAGAAAATCGATATATAAGATGGACTAAGAAATGGTAATGGGAATTTTTTATAAGTCAGAATGCAGTTTTACTTAAGTTCCTTGGTTATATTAAACTAGTGGTTTATTGCAGAATATATAGTTCTTCTGGTAATATAAAACATGCAAGAAATCATATCGGTCATTATCCCGCTAAGGAGGCGGAGCGGACTGTAAATCCGCTGTTATCATAACACGAGTGGGTTCGATTCCCTCATGGCCGAGTATACTCCTGTAGCTCAGCTGGATAGAGCACGCGTCTACGAAGCGCGGTGTCGAGAGTTCGAATCTCCCTAGGAGTGCTTCCAATGGCAGATGTCTTGGAATAAAGTGAATCAGGTAAGGAAATGGTGCAAAGGAAGAAAGCTGTCTGTGACTGGACAGTTTTTTATTGAGCTTTTTTATTGAACTTCAACCTCTGGACTTTAAAGATGTGCTATTTGCGATAAATTTGTTACACTTTACGCTAAAAACAGGTACAGAAATTGCAGGGTGTTATAATAAATCCATATTATGAATTATGTAAAATAATCGATGGAGGATGAAGGTATGAAAACAAAGCAGGCTGTAAACCCGTACTTGCCAAGCTGGGAATACGTGCCGGATGCGGAGCCGCATATTGTGGATGGACGTGTATACATATATGGTTCTCATGATCTTTTTAACGGCTTGAATTTCTGTCTGGGAGACTATGTATGCTGGTCAGCACCGGTAGATGATCTGGGAAACTGGCGTTATGAGGGTGTTATTTTCAAAAGAGAGCAGGATCCGGCAGCACCGAAGATCCGTCTTACAAATGGTCTGGCAGCACCGGATATGATCCAGGGACCGGACGGAAGATTTTATCTTTATTATTTCATGGGCGGCACCAAGATGATCTCTGTGGCTGTCTGTGACAAGCCGGCGGGCAAATATGAATTCTATGGTTATGTAAAATATGCAGACGGCACTCCTATTGGAAAGAAAGAGGAGCCGCTGCAGTTTGACCCGGGCGTTTTTATGGATGATGATGGAAAGCTGTATCTTTACACAGGCTTTGCCCTTCAGGGAAATCCCCTTCTGCTTGATGGATCCAAGCCGACTGAGCACGGTGCAATGTGCTTCGAGCTGGACCCGGCAGATATGCTTACTGTAAAAATGGGACCGAAATACATTGGAATTGCCAGTGAGAAAGAAGCACCGGGAAGTTCTTATGAGGGACATCCCTTCCTGGAGGCAAGCTCCATGCGTAAATTCAATGGAACCTATTACTTCATCTACAGTTCCCTGAACAGCCATGAGCTCTGCTATGCAACAAGCAATAATCCTACTGGTGGATTTGAATTTGGCGGTGTTCTGGTCAGCAACGGAGACATTGGCCTTCCAGGAATCACAGATGTGAAAAATGCAAGAAACTGTACTGGAAACACTCACGGAAGCCTGATCGAGATTAATGGAAGCTATTATGTTTTTTATCACAGACACAGTAACCGTAAGCAGTCTTCCCGTCAGGCATGTGCAGAGCGCATCCGCTTCGAGAATGGCAAATTTTATCAGGCAGAGATGACTTCCTGTGGTCTGAATGACGGACCGCTTAAGGGAAAAGGAAACTATCCCTCCTATATAGCATGTAATGTATATGGCAAAAAAGGAACCCGCTTCTTAAGTATGATCAAGCATTCCAAGTCCGGCCATCCATATCTGACTCAGGAAGGAAAGGATCGTGAGCAGGGATCAGATCAGTATATTGCCAATATGTGTGACGGAGCAGTTGCAGGCTTCAAATATTTTGACCTGCGTGAGACCTCTAAGGTTCGTATTAATATTAAGGGAAAAGCAACTGGAATTGTTTATGTATCCACAGAGGAAGGCGGCAAGCCAGTGGCAAAGATTCAGGTAAAACCTTGCAAGGAACAGCACGGTTTTGCAGCTGATGTAAACGGACTCGGTGAGAAAGAGGCACTGTACTTCAGTTACAAGGGAACTGGCGCATTTAATTTTATGTCTTTTGATCTGAAGTAAGATTCCATTAAATGTGCAGGAAATATTCTGCCTGCAAATGGAAGACAGAGCTTAAATAAAGGGAAAAAGAGTTTATCTTAAGAGTCAAATAAACCCAGGAGGCGAAATATTTGAACATTACTAATTTTGCAAAAAAACTTGCAGAAAAGCCGGTTTTTAAAACAAGAATCAAATCCGATCAGGTGAAGCTTCCGGAAATTGCCATTGGATATTTTCTGGCGCCCTTTTGCGCCATGTTTGCCAATGCCATTTTCGGTGCCTATCTGAACCGTTATTATGTGGATGTACTTGGCTGGACGAAATTCGGAGCATTTGCCACACTTCTGCCAATCGTATCTGTGATTTTCGTAGTTCTCGGAAATCTGATGATCGGGCAGTGGATCGACAACACCAGAAGTACACAGGGAAAAGCAAGACCTTACCTGATCATTGCAGCACCAATGCTGATCATAGCCATTATTCTTATGTTTATGACACCAGCTAAGGGCAATAATGCAGTGCAGATGATCTGGATCGCAGTGTCCTATAACCTGTACTATGCACTTGCATATCCATGTTTTTACTGTGCACATAGCTCCATGGTTTCTCTTTCTACCAGAAATTCTGAGAGCCGCGGGCTTCTTGCAACACTGTCAAATGCAGCAATGGTTGCTTCTGCAGGAGTTGGAGCCAGCATTGTAGTGCCGATTCTTCTTCAGAGCTTTCTGTTTGTGACAAAGGACGGCGGAATTGATGTGGATGCAAGCTATTCACACTGGAGGATTATTTCCATAGTTCTTTGTCTGGTAAGTGCATTTGGCTGTATGCTGGAATATTATTTTACCAGAGAGCGTATTACAGAGGAAACCATCAATCTGAATGTGAAGGAAGAGAAGCTTCCTCTGAAAAAACAGCTGGAAGGCTGTATCCACAACAAATACTGGTGGATCATCATTCTCTATTTCCTGATTTTCCAGTTTGGCCAGCTGATCAAAAACAGTTCCATGAGCTTCTATGTAAGATGGATGTTTGACAGTGTAATTAATTCTGCAAATCCGGAGCAGACTTCCGGTGCATTAATGTCAACACTTGGTCTGGTTGGTGGAATCCCTACTGCGGTTGGTATGGTAGTGGCATGGCCAATTGCCCGTAAGCTGGGCAAAAAGAGAGCCGTTGTTACAGGACTTTGCTTCTCCGTTGTAGGTGGCCTTGTCTGCTTCCTGAATGTACACAGCTTCGGAATGGTTGCTGCAAGTATGGTGCTGAAAGGAATCGGAAGTATTCCGGCAGTGTATGTGACGATGGCACTTCTTTCTGATGTGCTTGACCATCTGGAAGCGAAAAATGGTTTCCGAAGCGACGGATTTACAATGTCTGTGTACAGTTCCATTATGGTAGGCTTAAGTGGACTCTGCATCGGTGTGCTGAACAGCCTTCTTACCTTTGCAGGCTACAGCAATACCGGCATTGCCTGCAATCCGCAGACTCTGGAAATCATTGAAAATGTGGCAAACTATACAGGGCAGATCGTTTACCGTCAGATGGGCGGCGTGGAGCAGGTGCTTGCATTTGCATTTCTGGCGGCAGATGTGATCACCTATGCAGTTGTTATCATTCTCATGAGCCGTCTGGATGTGGAAAAACACATTGAAGAGGACCAGAAAATGATCAAAGAAAATCAGAAGAAGGCAGCTAATATCTAATTGTTTCAGAACCTGTTTCCTGTTATACTATTCTTAGCTAACACAAGTGATCCCGGCTCCCTGGCGCAGTGTTACTGTGCCAGGGGGCCGTTTTAGCCAAATAAGCTGTGAAGAAGCTATTCGGCTATGAGAAGGCAGCAAAATGGATTGGAGTATCCGTTTGATTGAATAGGATAGGTGAGAAATAATTATGATAAGAATTGCAATTGTAGAGGATGACAGGCATGACCGGGAGGCGTTGAAGAAATGCCTGAATCGTTATGAAAAAGAGAACCAGATGAAATTTTCCGTAACAGAATTTCAGGACGGAGAGGATATTGTGACCGATTACACTGCCAGCTATGACCTTATTATTCTGGATATTGAGATGGCTTTTCTCAATGGAATGAAAGCAGCAGAAAAAATCCGCGAGCTTGATACAAATGTAATTATTATTTTTATTACAAACATGCCTCAGTATGCCATTCAGGGATATAAGGTAAATGCGCTGGATTATATTTTGAAGCCAATTTCCTATTTTTCATTTTCAGAGAGTATGGTAAGGGCTCTGGCAAAGGTGAAGACACCGGAGAAGGAGTACATTACCATTGTTCTGAAGGGAGGTAAAAAGAAGCTGGATGTGGCGCGGATTTGTTACGTGGAGGTTCAGGACCATGTGCTGATCTACCACACTCTGGATGGGGATTTTGAGACAAAGGGCACTATGAGGGATACAGATAATCAGTTTGATCCGAAGAAATATTTTCGGTGTAACCGCTGTTATCTGGTAAATCTGGAATTTGTAGAGACTTATCAGGGCAGTGATATTATGGTAAACGGCGATACGATCCAGGTGAGCAGAAGCAGGCGGAAGCCCTTCCTGGATGCCCTGAATGAATATATGAATGAGGTGGAAAAATGAGAGGCACAGTAGTCAACACTCCTGGATATTATTATGCCATTTCCTACTGGCTTTCTGCACTGGTAATGATTCTTGTGCATGGATGCGGGAAAAAAGATGTGTGGAAATATGTGTATGGGGTGTTGAGCTTTATCAGTATTTTTACCGTTATGTTTTTTACAGATGGAATAAAGCAGATGTTTTTCATGCCTCTTATGGTTTGTGTGTTTTTGCTGATGCTTTTGTACATCAGGATGGCAGGAGAGCTTCCATGGCGTGAAACCGGATTTTTCTGTGCGAAGGCATTTATCAACGCAGAATTTGCAGCCTCTTTGTGTTGGCAGATTCATTATTTTTATACAGGTGATTTCAGCGGTCAGGAGAAGGGAACACCGGAGCAGATGTTATGGCGTGTGCTGCATATGGTAGTTATTTATGCAGTACTGTACATTCTGATTTATTTGATCGAACGTTATCTGAAGAAGGATATTGAGGAACTGCAGATTACCCGCAGAGAACTACTGGTTGTATATTTTGTGATGATTATGGTGTATTGCATCAGCAATGTAAGCTATGTAGATGTAAAAAGTATTTTCAGTGCGGGAACAGCTATGGATGTGTTTATTATCCGCACATTGGCAGATCTCAGCGGTATGGCAGTTCTTTATGCTTATCACATTCAGGTAAAAGAAATCCAGATGCGTTTTGAGAAGGATACGCTTCGGAATATTATGGATATGCAGTACAAAAATTACAAGCTTTCCAAGGAGAGTATCGATATTGTAAATCAGAAATACCATGATCTGAAGCATCAGATCAATCTTTTAAAAAGCGGCGCAGATTCTGAAAAAGCAGGGGAATACCTGGAACAGATGGAGCGTGAGATCAAGATTTACGAGACACAGAATAAAACGGGAAATAAGGTCCTTGACACCATTCTTACCAGTAAAAGCATGCATTGTCAGAGACATGGTATTGAGCTGAAATTTATGGGTGAGGGACAGTTGCTGAATTTTATGGAGGATATGGATATCAGTGCTCTTTTCGGAAATATGCTGGATAACGCTATTGAAAGTGTGGTGAAGATCAAAGACCGTCAGAAACGTCTGATTTCCCTGCACGTGATTCAGGATAAACAGTTTATCCGTATTCGCACAGAGAATTACTGTGAGGAGAATGTTCAGTTCCAGGATGGAATCCCGATCACCACCAAGAAAGACAAGCGGTTCCATGGATATGGAATGAAGAGTATGAAAAAAATTGTAGAGAAGTATGGCGGTTCAGTTATGGCGGGCAAGACAGACAACTGGTTTGAGCTGAAGATACTGATTCCGATGAAACATTAGACGATTTTTAGGAGGAAAGATAATGCCATCATATAGTATAATTGAGAACTTCGAAGTACATAAAAATAACCGTTTTCTGGAAATTGCAGAATCCTTAAAACCAGAGCTTCTGCATAAAGAAATCAAGGCTGCAAAGGAAATTATGGTGGGAAAAGACCGCCAGATGAGAACAGTTATTACAGAAGAGTACCCGATTGAAAATCTGTATGCAAAATCTTTAAAAAGAGATGATACAGTATTTGTGGATTTCGGGGATCATGCGGTAGGTTATGTGACTCTGGAGCTTAGTAAAACTGGAAGCCATCAGGATGCACCGGTTTATTTTTACCTGAAATTCGGTGAGCGTCTGGAGGAAATGACGGACAAAACTGCCGATTATGACGGCTGGCTCAGCCGTGGCTGGATTCAGGAGGAGTATATTCATGTGGATGTACTTCCGGCGAAGGTGAAGCTGCCAAGAAGATATTCTTTTCGTTATATGGAGCTTCGTGTAATTGATACTTCTGCCAAGTTCCAGCTGAAAATCGATGGTATTTCCTGTGATACGGTTTCTGCTGTAGATATGGAGTCTGTAAAGCCGGTGGATTTCGGAGATCCGCTTCTGAATCAGATTGATCTGGTAAGCCGAAAAACCCTGAAAGAATGCATGCAGGATGTTTTTGAGGATGGACCGAAGCGTGACCGCAGAATGTGGCTGGGAGATCTGAGACTTCAGGCGAGAGCCAATTATTACACCTTTAAGAATTATGATCTTGCCAAACGCTGTATGTATATTTTTGCAGGACTGCTTTTTAATGAGGGAAAGCTAAGCGCCTGTGTATTCACAGAACCGGAGATGGAGCCAGATGATACTTACCTTCTGGACTATGCATTGTTTTTCTCATCTGTGCTTCTGGATTATTATGAGGCAACCGATGATCTGGAAACCTTAAGGGATCTCTATGATGTGGCAATTGATCAGATCCGCATTGCCATGACACAGTTAAATGAGAAAAATGTTGTGGAGGATTTAGGTGATGCATTCTGGTGCTTCCTGGACTGGGGAGATGGTCTGAATAAGCAGGCCGGAGCTACAGCAGTTCTTATTTACTGTATCCGTTACGGAATCCGCCTTGCAAAGATTCTGGATAAACAGGAGGATATCAGCTGGCTGGAAGAGAAGCAGGCCATGCTGAAAGAGGCAGCGGTGAAAGAGTTCTGGGATGAAGAGCTTGGAATGTTCGTAAGCGGTCCGGACCGTCAGGCTTCCTGGGCAACCCAGATCTGGATGATTCTGGCCCGTGTCTTTGACAAAGAGACAAACTGTAAATTGATCCATCATGTAATGGAAGTGAATCCGAGAATCCGCATGGTAACTCCATATATGTATCATCACTATATTGATGCGCTTATCCGCTGTGATGAGAAAGAGCTTGCACTGGAAGAAATGAAGCGTTACTGGGGTGAGATGATCCGCGACGGCGCCGACACCTTCTGGGAACTGTACAATCCATACAACCGGGAGGAATCCCCTTATGGCTCCAGCATGGTTAACAGCTACTGTCACGCATGGAGCTGTACGCCGACGTATTTTCTTAGAAAATTTTATATGGATAATGAGAAATAAGATTGAGAATGAGGATCTTGCAGAAATGCAGGATCCTTTTTGAAATGAGAGAAAGATTCTTGATAAAATGCAACACGCAGGAAATAATGTCTGGCATTACAATATGGGGAAAGGAGCATTAAAATAGCCCTGCCATCATAATGGCAGGGCTAAAATAATCATTTCTTTTTATTCTTTTTGGATTTCTTAGTCTCATTCTGGGCTGCCTGAGCTTCTTCCGCAGATTTCTTAAAGCGTGCGAAAAATCCTTTTTTCTTCTTAACCGGAGCGTCCAGGTTACCGCGGATACCTTTTACACCTACTATGTAAAGTCCACTTACTTCAGCTTTGATCTCTTTCTTCACAGGGATAAGGTCGAATACCTTCTCATCTGCGATAAGAATGGAAATCTTCGGTCCAACTTTAGCCTTAACGATCGGCATCTTGGAGCGGCGGAGAAGCTTCGGTGTCTGGTCGATGACCATCTGTGGGAGACCTGATTCCTTAAGTGGCATTCTCTTCTTATCAATAACGAGCATGGAAACGGTCTGTTTACTTGCCTCGATCTGTGCCTGCTGTTCTTCCTGCTTCTTCTGGGTCTTCTTACCAAAGAAATATAAACCAACCAGTAATCCGATGAGGATTACGAGAATCACCAGAAGGACGATTGTTACTGGATGCATACTTATCCTCCTACTATATTATAAAGTTTCTTAATAACTATTCAGCCTGCACGGTTCCGCAAAGCGTGTGACCGTGAAGAAACTGAACAGTTACATTCTTGTTTCACATAAACTACATTTTAACATCATTTTTTGGAAAAGGCAATTGTTTTGTTATCTCCTTTAAAAAGCTTATACGCCGTGAAAGTATATAAAACCGGTACCGCAAATGCTGCAAGATTCATAAGAATCAGTATAATACTTCCCTTAATATGAAAGAAGTGGGCAATCTGGGGAATAAAGGCCAAAATTCCAAAGATAACGGTGCTCATTCTTCCTTTTTCTGCATTCATCACGCCTATAATTCCAATTGCAATCTGAAGAAGTGTAAATGCATAAGTAAGTGCAAAAGCCTCTGTAGTATCACCATGGCTTACATGTCTGCCCACAATATTAGTGGTTCCGATCCAGAAGCGGGCTGCGATCAAAGAAGCAGAACCCAGGGCTATTTCAAATAGTGCGCTGATGCGCATAATATCTGATCTGTTCATATTTTTCTCTCCTCTGAGTGACGGATAATTTCCGTTATTTCTATTAAATTAGATTTTATCATGTATCTTTTATTTTAACAATAAATGGCAACGGAAAGCAAGGATAATTACAGTGAAAAGGTGGTAATTATTTAAAATATCATGTATAATAGAAATCTACTGGTTACAGAATGGATAGACCTGTCTGATATGGTTATACTATAAGTGCCTGCGGTAACTGGTACTATTTTTACGAGGCATTTGAAGGGGGAGCTAAATAAGGAGTTATACATTATGAAGAAATCAGATACAGAACAGGAACAGCCTGGTCTGGAAGAGAATAAAGTTCCCGACAGCCAGTCCAAGCGGGAGCTTGACAGAGAACTACAGGAACTGGCAGAGAATGAGCGCCAGGAAGAGATATATTACGAAGAACGACGGCGCGAGCGACATGAGCGCAATCTGAAGAGAAAGAAGAGGCAGATACGGAATCGTAATCTGGCTCTTATTATTACTGCTCTGGCAGTGTTGGGCGGTGTGGGATACTTTTATAGAGAGCAGACAGGGTTAAAAGACGGCATGGAAACGCTGGTAGCCAAGGTAAGGGATTTGGTTCCTGATAAGAATTCCGGTAAAGAGAGCAAGGCAGCAGAAGAACTGGCAAAGGCTGACCAAAGCACCGAAAGCATCGAAAACCCCGATATTAATACAGAGGAAGCTGCTGACAGCTCAGACAGTACAGATATACAACCGGAATCTGGTGAAGGCACGGCAGATGACAGTGATGAGACAACTGGAAATACAGATGACAATTCAGAGGATATTGCACAGGATGAATCCGGGAATATGTCTGATGAAGAGAAAACAGAAGATAATTCTTCAGACTCTGTAAATCAGCCAGAGCAGGAAGCAGAGCAGGAAGCAGCCCAGGCGGCGGCCATAGATTTAAATGGGGTTATGCCACAAGCAGCAGCAGCCGGTGCAGGTATCATCAGGAGGCAGATCCGTCACGAGAAGAAAGTACTGACCACAGCCAAGGAGAAAGCTGCCCAGTATGATTATGACGGTGCAATCAGCCTTTTGCAGAAGGACAATGCATATGTAAGAAATGTCCATTTTCAGAATGCTGCAGAGAAATTCCAGAAGAAAAAGGATAAATGTGTAGCCTGGTCTCCGGAACAGGTAACTCACATTTTTTATCATTCCCTGATCGTGGATACTTCCAAGGCGTTTGATGGAGATTACAAGACAGATGGTTATAATCAGGTTATGACCACTATGGATGAGTTTAATAAGATAACTCAGATCATGTATGACGAGGGATATGTAATGGTAAACCTTTATGATCTGGCAGACGTTGATGAAAATGGAAAAATGCAGGCAAAGCAGGTTTATCTTCCTAAGGGAAAAACACCGTTTGTTCTTTCGCAGGACGATGTATGTTATTATCACTCCCAGGATGGAGATGGAATTGCCACCAAGCTTGTTATAGACGAAGAGGGGAAGGTTCGCAACGAATATGTACAGGATGATGGAAGCACAGTTGTAGGTGACTATGATGTTGTACCGCTGATCGACCGGTTTGTGGAGGAACATCCTGATTTTGCATATCATGGACATAAGGGAATTGTAGCGCTTACAGGCTACAATGGAATCCTGGGTTACCGCACAGATATCAGCTATCAGACAAGACCAGATGATCTGAATGATGATAAAAAGGCGTGGCTTGACGCGCATCCTGATTTTGATCTGGATACAGAGCGGGCAGAAGCGAAAAAGGTTGCAGATGCTATGAAGGCGGAGGGCTGGACTTTTGCCAGCCATACATGGGGACATAAAAACATGTCCACAGTTTCCATGGAACGCCTTGAAACAGATACACAGAATTTCAAAGAGAACATTGACCCGCTTATTGGCGGAACAGATATTATTATCTTTGCTTTTGGAGCAGATATTAATAACGGCGGAGAGTATACTGGCAATGAGAAATTTGAATATCTGAAATCCCAGGGATATGATTATTATTGCAATGTGGACTCTAACAAATATTTTGTACAGATGACGGATGAATATTTCCGGATGGGAAGAAGAAATGTGGATGGATACCGAATGTATTACAATCCGGACATGCTGGCAGATCTGTTTGATGTAAGCCAGGTATTTGACCCATCCAGACCTACTCCTGTACCGCCTATGAATGGTGGCTGATAAGACCAGCTGCAAAGAAGGCATGGATTCGCATGATTTTGCGCTGAGACAAAATAAAAATGATTGCCTCAGTGGGCTTTCTTTTTAATAGAAAATGTGATAATTTTATAAAAGAGTAACTGAAGGGAGTATGAAATGAAAAGAAAAGTATATTTGGCAGCGTTAGTAATGTGTATGGCACTTACTGTAAACGGCTGCGGAAGTGATAAAGAAACTACCAATACAGAGAGTGAGAGCACTGCCACAGAGCAGCAGGCAGAGGATTCGGCAGAGGAAGAAGAGGTACAGGAACCTTATACAGATTCTACCGGTGCGACACGCCTGGTTTCAGTGGATAATGTGGAGAAATATGTTACAATTGCAGACTATAAGGGGATAACTCTTGATAATTCTGTACCAGAAGTGACAGATGAGGATATTGAGAATCGTATCGCAGAGAATTTGAAAGACAATTCAGTGGAAGTGACAGATGAGAACGCTGTCATCCAGAATGGTGATACCGCTACTATTAATTTCGTAGGTACAAAAGACGGGGAAGCTTTTGAAGGTGGAACCGGTAATAATTATGACCTTGTGATCGGAAGCGGCACAATGATTCCCGGATTTGAAGAAGGAATCGTGGGAATGAAGAAGGGTGAGACAAAAGACGTACCGGTAACTTTCCCGGAGAGCTACCGCAACAGTGAACTGGCTGGACAGGATGCGGTATTCCAGATTACCGTGCAGAGCTTTAAGAGACCACCGGAACTGACCGATGACTGGGTTGCGGCGAATACCGATTACAAGACAATTGATGAATATAAGGCTTCTGTTCGCGCACAGCTGGAGCAGGAAGCACAGGATCAGGCCGACAGCAGTCTGCGCAGCACTGCATGGAATACTGTTTACACCAATTCTGAGGTCGTGGAATATCCGGAGAAAGACGTAGAAGAGGCTGTGAAGACATTTAAGAAACAGGCAGAAGCATACGCGAAGCAGGGAAATATGGAGCTTGAAGACTTCGTAGAGTCTCAGGGCGTTTCCATGGATGATTTCGAAGCCCAGTGCCAGCAGTATGCCCAGGCCAAGGTAAAACAGAATCTGCTTATTCAGGGAATCATGGACGCAGAGGGAATGACTTTGGAGGATGAGGAAAGTCTTGCAATCCAGAATCAGCTGGTAGAGCAGTATGCTTCTGGCGATCTTGCAGTTCTTATCGATACTTACGGCCAAGTTGCAGTGGATGAGAGCATCGGACTTATGAGAGTTCAGGATTTCATTATTGCAAATGCTAATTATGATCAGACAGCAGCGGATACATCTGCTGAAGGTGAGGATGCACAGGCTGCTGAGGGAACAGAAGCAGCAGATCATGCAGATGGCAGTACGACTGACGGACAGAGCACTGATGGCGGGGATACAGCAGAAGAGCAGGAAGCTGGTGCAACCGCAGATACAGGCACAGCAGCGGATGCTTCAACAGATACACAGGATGACGGTACAGAGAATTGACGGTTGCTGTTTATAACAGAAACAGCAGCCAATGAATCTCAGGAGGGAATGGAGTTATGATTATTAAAAATGGAGAAGTTTTTCAGGAGGATGGAAGCTTCAGATTACAGGATCTGTATGTGGAGAATCATAGAATCGTGGCTTCAGAGGATGAGGTTACGGACAAGACGATTGTAGACGCGGCTGGGCTCAGGGTAATCCCGGGCCTGGTGGATATTCACAGTCACGGTGCATTTGGACATGATTTTTCTGATGCTGACCCGGAGGGACTTAAGATTATTCTGAAATACGAAAAGAGTCACGGAATTACTTCCTATTGTCCTACTTCCATGACATTGCCGGCAGAAGAACTGAAGGAAATTTTTGCTACTATTAAGACTGTGGGAGAAATGAAAGACGGAGCTGCTGTCCGGGGAATCAATATGGAAGGCCCATTTCTGGATGCGAAGAAAAAAGGTGCCCATGTGGAGGGCTATATCCGCAAACCAGATGCCGGATTTTTTCGTGAACTGAATGAATATTCCGGAAATATGGTGAAGCTGGTAACTCTGGCTCCTAATGTGGATGGTGCTATGGAGTTTATCGATGAGGTACATAATGAGGTATGTATTTCACTTGGACATACGTCTGCCGATTATGATACAGCAGCGGAGGCCATGAGAAGAGGTGCACACCATGTGACACATCTTTATAATGCCATGCAGCCACTGGCACACAGAGAACCAGGACTGATCGGAGCTGCCTGTGATGATGGGCAGTGTATGGCAGAGATGATCTGTGATGGGATTCACATTCATCCATCTGTGATCCGCGCTACATTTAAGATGTTTGGACCAGAGAGGATTGTACTGATCAGTGACTCTATGATGGCTACTGGAATGGAGAACGGAACCTACCAGCTGGGTGGACAGGAAGTAACGATGAAGGACTGTAAGGCAACTTTGAAGGACGGTACGATTGCCGGTTCTGCTACGAACCTGTATGATTGTATGCGCAAGGCTGTTTCTTTTGGTGTTCCCCTTGAAGAAGCGATTTTTGCAGCAACACGAAATCCGGCAAAGAGTATTGGTATTTATGATGAAGTTGGTTCCCTTTCTGTTGGAAAGAAAGCGGATATTCTTCTTGTAACAGATGATCTGGAGCTGAGAGAAGTGCTATGACAGAACTTTTTTGCGGAAAATTTTTTCCACTATGTAACGAGAGATAAAGAGGGAATATGAATGGATAGAAGGGTTTTGCGCGAAAGAATGCGCAGGAAACAGCGCCAGATAAGACGAAGGAAGATCATTAAGCTGGTTACCTATGTTGTGGCAATGGTGCTGGCTGTGATTTTTGTAATAAGAGGAGTGATTTTTCCAATCGTAAGTCGTGTGGGAGGAAAGAGTACTGGGAAATCACAGAGCGTGCAGGCGGATGCAGGTGACGGAGCTGCTTCGAATGCGGATTCCAATTCTACAGATGCTCTGAGACAGCCTCTGAAAGGACAGAGCGATGTGACCAAGGTTTCTTCACTGACTCCAGGCTGGCATGAGGATTCCAGCGGACGCTGGTATCAGAATGCAGATGGTACATATTATACCAATGGATTTGCAGAGATTGACGGAGTGAAATATGCATTTGATTCCAATGGATACATGCAGACCGGCTGGGTGACCAAGGGAGTAAACGATTACTATTTTAATGAGGATGGTTCTTACAATGCTGAGAAGAAACGTCCTTTGATCGCACTTACCTTTGATGATGGCCCGGGACAGTATACAGACAAGCTTCTGGACTGTCTGGAGGAGAACAATGCACATGCTACCTTCTTTATGCTGGGACAGCTGGTTGGACAGTATCCGGACGAAGTGAAGAGAATGGTGGAACTTGGCTGTGAGATCGGAAATCATTCCTGGGATCATCAGGATATGCTGAATCTGAGTATTGAGGATGTTGTAAAGGAATTCGGCGATACCGATCAGGCATTGATCGATGCCTGTGGACAGGATTCCACGGTGATTCGTCCGCCTTATGGAGACTGCAATGATGAAATTATTTCGGCAGTTGGGAAACCTTTTATTTTGTGGTCTATTGACAGTCTGGACTGGAAATATCTGGATGCAGATCTGGATTACAATGGCATTATGAATGACAGCAATCTGGGAGACGGAGCAGTTATTCTGATGCATGATATTCATGGCCCTTCTGTTGATGCGGCGTTGAGACTGATTCCGGATCTTGTTGCCCAGGGATATAAACTGGTAACAGTAAGTGAGATGGCAGCGGCGAAGAATGTTACCCTTCAGCCGGCAAAATATGCAGAGTTCTGGCAGAGCGCCCTTGATGCAGGTTATGTGCCTGGATATAATGGAAATGGCTCTTCTGAGGACTCTTCCACAGATGGAACTTCTGATGGCAGTTCAGATGACAGCAGTAATGGAGATGAGAGCGACTTCAGTGATGGTTCCGGTGATGGAAGCGACGGCAGTGAAAGTGACGGATACACAGACGGCAGTGAGAATAGCGAAGGGGATTTTAGCAGCGACTCAGGCGAATAACGGAGAAAATAAGAGGCTCTAGAGCCTGTCTGGCATATGTGTTAAGCTTCGGGACTTCCGGAAATCGCAGATGCTGTATAGTGTGAATGATAGTATACGCTTGTACTTATGAGAAAAATGTCAAAGTACAGGCGTATTTTTTTACAGTAAAAATGAATTTTGATGTAGATTTTTTATGAATAATAGACAAGTTTTTGGTGGCATGGAGGAAAAGAGTATGCTATAATGTGCATAAGAATTTGAAAGTTTAGGGAGGTAACTTTCTGATGGGAGAGAAATTACAGTTTACAGAGCTTGACCAGTATCTCTTTGGTCAGGGAACCCATTATGATGTTTACAGAAAGCTTGGCGCACATCCTGTGAAACAAGGGAAAAAAGAAGGTGTTTATTTTGCAGTATGGGCACCTAATGCGCAAGCTGTTTCTGTAATTGGAGAGTTTAATGACTGGAATGAACAGGCTGCTCCAATGAAAAAGGCAGGTCCGATCGGTGTATTTGAGACATTTGTCCCTGGAGCGAAGATTGGACAGCTGTATAAGTTTTTTATTGTAGGAATGAACGGGGAGCATATTTATAAAGCTGACCCTTATGCAAATGAGGCAGAATTAAGACCGGGAACGGCATCCAGAATCACGGATATCGGGGATTACAAATGGAAAGATACCACCTGGATGAAGAATCGTCAGAAATTTGACGAGACTAAGGATGCCATGGCGATCTATGAGGTACATCCTGGCTCCTGGATGAAGCATCCGGCTACAGAGGAGAATGAGAAAGGCTTTTTCAATTACAGGGAACTGGCGGTGAAGCTTGCCCAGTATGTGAAGGATATGGGCTATACACATGTGGAGCTGATGGGGATTGCAGAGCATCCCTTTGACGGTTCCTGGGGATATCAGGTCACCGGTTATTATGCGCCTACTTCCCGCTATGGAACACCCCAGGATTTCAAATATCTGGTAGATTATCTTCACAGACAGAAAATCGGGGTTATTCTGGACTGGGTGCCGGCACATTTTCCCAAGGATGCCCATGGACTGGCGAATTTCGATGGAACTGCAGTTTATGAGCATGCAGATCCCAGACAGGGAGAGCATCCGGACTGGGGAACCAAGATCTACAATTATGGCAGACCGGAGGTAAAGAACTTCCTGATCGCAAATGCCCTGTTCTGGATCGAGGAGTGTCATGTGGACGGTCTTCGTGTGGATGCCGTTGCATCCATGCTGTATCTGGATTATGGAAAGAATGATGGTCAGTGGGTAGCCAATAAATATGGCGGAAATCAGAATCTGGAAGCAATTGAGTTTTTTAAGCATCTGAATACAGTGGTTCTTGGAAGAAACCATGGTACTGTGATGATTGCAGAGGAGTCTACCGCATGGCCGAAGGTTACAGGTAAGGCAGAGGATGACGGCCTTGGATTTTCCCTGAAATGGAACATGGGCTGGATGAATGACTTCCTGGAATATATGAAGCTGGACCCCTATTTCCGTAAGTTTAACCATAATAAGATGACTTTCTCCATGACATATGCTTACAGTGAGAAATATGTGTTAGTAATCTCCCATGATGAGGTGGTTCATCTGAAGAAGTCTATGCTGGAGAAAATGCCAGGTGAGCTAGATGATAAGTTTAAGAATCTGAAGGCTGCTTATACATTTATGTTCTGCCATCCGGGCAAGAAGCTTTTATTTATGGGGCAGGAATTCGGTCAACTTCGAGAGTGGAGCGAGGAGAGAGAACTTGACTGGTTCCTTCTTGGGGAAGAGAAGCATCGGAATCTGAAGGATTTTGTGCAGACATTGCTGAAGATGTATCGCAAATATCCTGCACTCTACGGAACGGATACGGATCCGTCTGGTTTTGAGTGGATCAATGCGGATGACGGGGACAGAAGTATTTACAGTTTCGTAAGGAAATCCCCTACAAAAAGAAATAACCTTCTGGTAGTATGCAATTTCACTCCTGTAGAACGTACGGATTACCGTGTTGGTGTGCCGAAGAAGAAACAATACACACTGGTTCTGGATGAAAACGGACAGACTGCGAAGAAGGTATTTAAGGCAGAAAAGCAGGATTGTGACAATCGTCCGTTCTCCTTTGCTTATCCGCTGCCAGCTTACGGGGTTGCTGTGTTCCAGTATTAGAAGCTGCCAAATTCCGCAAGGAACAATTCTCACAGACAATTTTCAGATTGCTGTGATAATTTAGTATTAAAAATACCCAAAGAATGGGGCAAATTCGGGTTTTGTTTGTGACTGTTGGGGATTTTTTTCCAGAAGGTGAAAAACCTGTTGCTATTTGGAAAAAGTTGAGATATAATGAGCCCGAACAAAAAGAAATGGAAAAAGTTGTACATGTTGAAAGGAGAATATTGACATGAAGGTATCTAATATTAAAGACATTCAGAAATTTTTTGATGTAGTAGACAGCTGCGCTGGTAAAGTAGAGCTTGTAACTGGCGAAGGTGACAGACTGAACCTGAAATCTAAATTATCACAGTATGTATCTCTTGCAAACATCTTCTCTAACGGTGAGATTCCGGAGCTTGAGATCGTTGCATATGAGAAAGAAGACATTGATAAGCTTATGCACTTCATGATCAACGGCTGATTTGCATAAAACTGTGAAATTGGGATAAATATATTAGGGGATGTGACTTGGTCATGTCCCCTTTTTCTGGCATAATAGAAAGGGGAATACAAAATGGTAAAGATTGACATTATCTCCGGTTTCCTTGGAGCTGGTAAGACAACTCTTATTAAGAAACTGCTGAAAGAAGCATTTGAAGGTGAGCAGGTAGTTTTGATCGAGAATGAGTTCGGTGAGATTGGTATTGACGGGGGATTCCTGAAAGATGCCGGAATCGAGATCCGTGAGATGAACTCCGGATGTATCTGCTGTTCTCTGGTTGGAGATTTTGGTGCTTCCCTGAAGGAAGTTGTAGAGAAGTATCATCCGGACCGTATCCTGATCGAGCCATCAGGTGTTGGTAAGCTTTCCGACGTTATCAAGGCTGTACAGGGTGTGGAAGAGGATGTTGATATTCAGCTGAACAGCTACACTACAGTTGTTGATGCCAAGAAATGCAAAATGTATATGAGAAACTTCGGCGAGTTCTTTGACAATCAGGTTCAGTATGCAGGCGCGATTATCATGAGCCGTACCGATATTGTAGACGAGAAGAAAGCAATGGAGTCTATGGAGCTTCTTCGTTCTATCAATGAGAAGGCAGCTATTATTACCACTCCGATTGAGAAGCTGGATGGAAAGAAAATCCTGGAGGTTATGGAGCATCCGGTATCTCTGGCAGATGAGCTGCTGAAAGAGGAGCAGGAGCATCATCATGCCCATGATGATGAGTGCGGTTGCGGACATGACCACGATCACGAGCATCATCACGACCATGATGATGAGTGCGGCTGCGGACATGACCACGATCACGAGCATCATCATCACGACCATGATGATGAGTGCGGCTGCGGACATGACCACGATCATGAGCATCATCACCATCATGACCATGATGATGAATGTGGCTGCGGACATGACCACGATCACGAGCATCATCATCACGACCATGACGAGTGTGGCTGCGGACATGACCACGATCATGAGCATCATCATCACGACCATGATGACGAATGTGGCTGCGGACATCATCATGATCATCACCATCATCACGCAGACGAAGTATTTACCAGCTGGGGACGTGAGACTATTAAGAAGTTTACAAGAGAAGGGCTTGAGAAAATGCTGGAGAGCCTTTCCGCTTCTGAAGAGTATGGCGTGATCCTTCGTGCTAAGGGAATGCTTCCGGCAGAGGACGGAACATGGATCTACTTCGATATGGTTCCGGAAGAAACTGAGATCCGTGAAGGTTCACCGGAGTACACCGGACGTCTTTGCGTAATTGGTTCCAAGTTAAATGAAGAGAAACTGGCCAAGCTGTTCGGCGTAGCTTAATGCTTGACATATAAACGGGATAAAAGGCTTTTTGTAAGCTTGTTTGTTGCTGTTTATAAGCGATATATGCGAACGTACTGCTTTTAATTAAGAAAAATACAGGGAGGTTTCTGTAAATGGATGAAATTACAGTACCGATTTATCTCATAACCGGCTTCCTGGAAAGCGGCAAGACCTCTTTCCTTAGCTTTACCCTCCAGCAGGATTACTTCCGTACAGAGGGAAAGACACTTCTCATTCTCTGCGAAGAGGGAGAGGAAGAGTACGATGAAGAGGCTCTTGCAAAAGATAATGTTGTAGTTGAGGTTATTGAGAAAGAAGAAGATTTTACACCGGAGCGCCTTCAGGCACTGGATATTATCCATCAGCCGGAGCGTGTGGTTATGGAATATAATGGAATGTGGCTGGTAAGCAAATTTGAGGAGATGAAGCTCCCGGCAGGCTGGGGAATTGAACAGCACATTACCTGTGTAGATGCAAGCACATTCCAGGTATATATGCAGAATATGAAATCCATTTTTATGGATATGGTTCGTAATGCGGATATGGTTGTGTTTAACCGCAGCAAGAAAGAATATCCTCTTGCAAACTTCCGCAGAAGCATTAAGGTTGTAAACCCAAGTGCAGAGGTTATTTTTGAGGACGAAGAAGGCGAGATGACGGATATTTTCGCAGATCAGATGCCATTTGACCTGGATGCAGAGATTGTAGATATTCCGCCTGAAGATTACGGAATCTGGTTTGTAGATGCTATGGATCATCCGGATCGCTATGTGGGAAAAACTCTTCGCTTTAAGGCTCGTGCAAGACGTCCGAGAGGAATGGGCAGCAAGTTCTTTATTCCAGGACGTACTGCCATGACCTGCTGCGCAGATGATACTTCATTCCTGGGCTATATCTGCAAGAGTGCATATGCCCCGAAGCTGAAGCCAGGTGAATGGGTTGAGGTGACTGCCAAGGTCGCCTTTGAAAACCGTTCTGAGTACCAGGGCGAGGGAATTGTTCTTTATGCAGAGAATGTGACCCCGTGCGAACCTCTGGCTGATGAGATGGTTTATTTCAACTAATTTGATGATACCAGTGTCAAAAGGTCAAAAAGCTGTTCGTGCTTGCACGATAAGGCTTT
>OGYI01001259.1_pt1 | contig 25781 bp, 29 predicted proteins | sample 1576521 | NCBI WGS metagenome assembly OGYI01 (sample SAMEA3541484, study PRJEB24748) | human gut metagenome | biome: human gut; feature: human-associated habitat; material: faeces | place: China | collected 2012
ATCTCCGAAGCCGATACAGGATTCAAAAATCCTGCATCGGCTTTATGATCAGATTACTTCTGTTTCTTTTTTTACCTCAAAATACTGCTTTTAAAAAATGTGCCTGACCATACTCGAATGCCTCATAAAACAAATTGTAAAATCCCCGGTCGTTTCCCGGAAGAAATTTTGTAAATGCTATCCTGTATTCGTACTTTGATTTTCTTCCATCCTCTCCCACAAATTTTTTCTTCACTGGAAGCATACATTTACCCGAATTTTCATCCGTAACATTTCCAAGATTCAGTCGGTAAATATATTTATAGGCTCCACATTCGAATAAATCTGTGTACCAGGCCTGTATTCCCATGAACTCCTTTGAATAATTCTTATACTTTGCATCACAGGCGAAGAATATTTCTTTATTGAGAATCAGAAAAATGTCCGGTCTTAGCTGCTCTGTGCTGTACTGGACTGCTCCTTTTTCATCCACTTCTGCTTTTGAAGCTTTTTCCCCTTGAAATGTACAATTATAGCCCAGATAAATATCATTTTTCCCGTTAGTAATATGGATCACCAGTTCTTCCAGTATTTTCACAGAATCTCTTTTTTCACGATTTTCAATATATTTTTTTATAGCGTGAACCACTTTACTGTAATCCCGATTTTCCCATGATTCGAATACAAACGGCTTTTCCTTTTTTCCCGGCCAGGATATCCGATCAATGACATAATCATCTTTTGTCATCTCTTTCTGTTCCGGGAAATTCCGGGGGTTAAATCGTTCAAAATTACTGTGGCAGTCACCGGTTATATAAATCATTTTAAATCTCCCCTTCCCTGTACTTGCATGCTCAATCCTAAAAATTCTTACCAAATCTGTTTTAATCTACTTTTATAAGTAAAAGACTTCTCTTTTACAATCATACCAACTCTTATGGATAATATTGTAGTAGAGAAGTCCTTCTTTGTCATTAACCTTATACTATATCCCCTCTGCCATGACCAGTGAGAAATTTTTTGAAATTTATTATCAGTTCAATTCCTCCAATAGAAATTGAACAACTTCCCATTTTATGATATAATTTCTAATACAATTCCAACGGACAGGGGATTATTTTACCGCAAAGCGAGGTGTTTATTATGGTAATACGTGAATCTGCAGAAGATTATCTGGAAACAATACTGGTTCTGAAAAACAGACTTGGAAATGTCAGGTCAATTGATATTGCACATGAGCTTTCTTTTTCTAAGCCGAGTGTCAGTGTTGCAATGAAGAATCTTCGATTAAATAATTATATTACTGTTGATGAAAATGGTTATATCAACCTGACAGACAGTGGTATGGCAATTGCCGGGAAAATTTACGAACGTCACACATTCCTGACAAGTTTTCTGACTTCAATTGGGGTGGATCCGGAAACTGCCGCTGAAGATGCATGTAAGATTGAGCATGTCATCAGCTCAGAGAGTTTTTCCGCTTTAAAAAAGTACCTCGCAGATAATGAGAAAAACTAATTGTTCTGTATAAGCTGCATGAACGAAATAACCGTTAATAGAAAACAACAGAATCAAAAAATCCGGATTTTTCGCAGTCCTCACTAACCATGTGATATTACGCAAATCCGGATTTTTATATTTTTTCTTACACCTTATGGTTGGAATCCACCTTCAAAACCTGCAAATGAAAGTTCGCATTTGCCACCCAGACGGCTACAGATATTCAATGCACGTGTCATAACCTCTGGATACTGCTGATCCTTCGTGTCCACGAACAGATACTTATTATCTTCTGTTATTCTTGCCGTCTGAACATTTTCCAGTTCATTAATCTCGTTCAAAATTGCGGTTGCCATATCATCTGTGATTTTCTTAGATAAACGATAATATCTTCCCATATTAGATTCCCTCTTTCCTATATGATTCGAGACTCACTGGCGGTGTCGGTCAAATGATTTCCGGCTCATCTGACGTATTTAGCACTCGCTAACTTCTCTTTTAAATTTACCACTTTCATTTTTTTGTGTCAACATGTTCTAACACAGATAAAATAAGAAATCCCAACATTCCGACAAAGGACATCACTTTTCCTGCTGCCATCCCCGGTGCATGGTATGTGATGACAATGTCATGCTCCCCTGCCTTCATCTTACAGCCAAGGAACGCTGTATTTACTTTCTCACTTTTTACATTTTTTCCATCAACCTGAATTTGGAATCCGGAATCGTATGGAATCGAAGTAATCAGATATCCTGACTTTTGCATTGTCAGATTTCCGGCAATTACATTTCCCTTTGTCTTTGTGCTATTTTGTAAAAACTCTGATTCATAAAGCTCTGTTCCCGGCAACGTTGCTATATATGCTTCCACATCAGACAGATTATATTTTCCTTTGCTAAATGTAACCTCTACCTGATTTTCATCACCCTCAAGTGCCACTGCATAAGTAAACGTCGTGTTATCATTATAATATACCCGCTGCTTAGCGCTCAGTTTATTACGATTGCCATCCACCCAGATTGTCAGATCTTTTGAGGGTTTCAGATTCTTGACCTTGAACCGAAGCAATAAAACTCTGTTACCAGAATCTGTTTTTGTTTCATTCGCAACGTTTGTGTTTTCACCGGCATTCTCTGTATTCACTGTATTCACTGAATTTATGTCTATCTGGCTCACAATCTCTGCTTTGACTTTTGTATCCTTCCTGGCAAAAATATGATATCCACCGTCTGCCTCGGAAATGCATGAGTTTTCCCCAAATCGCAGTACTGCGTTGTGCAAATTGTCCACCGCCTCTATACTGTCCGTCTGCTTCGTGGCACTCTCCGGCACAACTGCCTTCTGAAGAAGCGTTGTCTGATTATATGGATAGTCCAACTTATCATAATTTTTCTCACTCATAACCTGGCTTGTTCCATAGATGATCGAAGCTGCACTTTCATTTTCATAAATCTTCCACTCCCCTGACTTTCCAAGAAGCCTGACACCTTTCATCTTAGACTTTGTAACAATGTATTTTTCGCCCATGAATCTCGCATAAATCGGATTTGACTCCTCAGACTGCATCAGGAAATTCCGGTAAGGCTGTTCCAACCCAAATGTATCCTTTCTAAAATTCTGGTAAGTCTTATTATAGGAAGAAGAATAGATGGAAGAAATGTACTGATCTGTGTTCCACACACGATTTAAATTTGCTGCATTTTCATCGTCAGTGCCCAGCTGGACTGTCCGGTAAAATCCTCCATCTTTTTTTGCCTCATCGGTTGCTGTCTGAATTGCATCTGTAATTTTAGAATCTGTTACCTGTTTATAAAATGTTGTATCCAGCATCTCCTGTTTTTCTTTGGCATACTGATTATCAAATACTGCCAGAAATACCGCCATAGAACCTGCTAAAATTAAAACTGTTCCTCTTATTCTCCAGATTGTCTTCCTTCGTTTTCTCCACACTTCTTTTATCACACCTGTTGCCAGATAACAACCAAACATAATCTGAGATTCTGTCATCAAAAATGGCCACAGATTTCCCATTCCTTCCTGGTTTCTCCCTATATAGATAAGTTCCATCGTGACAACATATGGAATACAGCCGCCCCACGAAAACTCTTCACAGCTCACCTTCTTTAAATACATGGCAAGCATATAGCAAAAAAGCGGAATTAACGGGATCAGTGCCTTGTCCCTCAGATAAAGTCCCCCATTTAAAATGTATACAAAAACCGGCACACTTGCAACAATAGCAATAATCCACGCCATTACTCTGTCGCTCCATCTTCGTCCGAACATGGTCGCAACAAGCACCGTCAGCATCAACGTTCCGAATCCCAGACCATACGGTGAATAAAAAACTCCTGACAATCTAAGTTGTGGAAAGAAAAGTCCTTTCAGGATTTTTGTTGCATTTCCACTTCCAAGCAATACCGACAGGCTTTCTGCATTCGCGTTGCCTCCGGAAGATTCACCGGAACTTCTTCCAATCAATGCAAGGGCTGTCGGCACCAAAAGTACTCCGCTTGCCAGTACTGCAAAAATCATAGGCAGAAGAAATCTCACGCCCTCGCACAGAAACCCTTTTACTGTGGCACGCTCATTTTTTCCTTCCAGTTTTCGTCCGTAACAATGAATTCCATAGATTACCAACGCCAGCATTCCTCCGATACTGAAGTAAAAGCTGGTCATGATCATAAGAAATGTACTGACTGCCAAAAGCCCTGAACGCCTTTTTTCAAAGTATCTGTCCACGCCCATCATAGCCAGGATTAAAAATGGCATGTAATTAACGAACATAATCTGGCTGTAGGACTGGCAGATCATAGGTCCCGTCAGCAAAAAAATAACAGCCACAGCGAAGCTGACAGCTCTGCCAAATCCTTTTCGATTCAACCACAGATAAAATAAAAGCACCGAAGCCATCAAGCATAGCATTTCCATAACAATAACATACGTAGACATTTTCACAAAAGGCAATGCGTAGGACAACAAAAATAACGGACTGTAAAGTCCATAATATGAATAATTGTATATGTTCTGTCCTCCGCCCAGGTTCATAGCGAATTCCGGGAATAGATTTCCTGTCTCATAAAACTGTTTTCTGAAATAATCCGGAATAACACTGTGCTGGCTGATCCAGTCCACCTTCGCTCCAAATACTCCCCATCTGAGGCAAAACATCCAGCAGAAAAATAATGTCAGTGCTGCAAGTATTACATACCCTGCATAATACAGATATTTTGACATCGTTGATTCTTCATTATTATGCAGATGCTCCGGCTTTGTTGTTCCAACATTTTGATTATGCAGACGCTTTGACTGTCTTGTCTTCATGAGATTCCTCCCCGGATTTCTTTTCTCGCATTACAGCATTCACACCGCTTCCCACAAAGCTGTCTCCTGCTACTTTTCCTGCCGTCTGAACTTCACTTTCTTTCAATATAAATATCGGACGGTGCTTCGTCTCCAGATATGTCTTAGCCAGATACTCTCCCACGATTCCAAGACAGAACAGTTGAACCCCGCTCACCAAAAAGATAATACATACCATTGACGGCCAGCCTGCAACCGGATCCCCCCAAATTAATGTCCGTACTATGATTACTGCAATCATAATAAATGCCAACGCGCAGAACCCTACTCCCATAACAGATGCCAGAGACAAAGGTGCTACAGAAAATCCAGTAATTCCTTCCAGAGAATAAGAAAATAGTTTCCGAAGAGACCATTTTGTTTCTCCTGCCGAACGCTCCACGTTTTGGAATTCCAGCCATTTTGTACGGAATCCGACCCAGCCGAAAATTCCCTTCGAGAAACGATTATATTCACTCATTTCCAATACGGCGTCCACCATAATCCGTTTCATCAGCCGATAATCTCTTGCACCATTGACAATTTCTGTCTTGGAAATGCTGTTAATAAACTTATAAAATGTCTCAGATAAGAAGGAGCGGATTTTTGGCTCTCCGGTTCTGGTGGCACGTCTTGTCGCAACACTGTCATAAGGTTCTTCCTTCAAAATACGATACATTTCCGGAAGAAGTCCAGGTGGATCCTGGAGATCTACGTCCATCGTTGCCACATAGTCTCCACTTGCATGTTTAAGCCCCGCGTATATAGCTGCTTCTTTTCCAAAGTTTCTGGAGAAAGATAAATATTCACATCTTCCATCTTTTGCATTTAATTGTTTCAATATTTCTAAAGTCTTGTCGCTGGAACCATCGTCCACGAAAAGGATCTCAAAGGAAACCTCTGACAGCTCGCCCATGACGCGCTTCATCTCCCGATAATACACCGGCAACGCTTCCTCTTCGTTAAAACACGGAACCACAATACTGATTCTGTCCATTTTGTATACCTCCATAAATTCAGTCCCTGCAGAAGACACTACTCGTCATCTCTGCTTTATCATTCAGTATGCCCAAAGTTTAACACTCATCCCTTAAGAAAATGCCTAATTAAATCTTAAAGTTTCTTAAGAAGATTTTTTATTTTTTCTAAATTCCTGTATAATAGGATCTATCGAAAGGAGTTATTTCTATGGATAAGACTTGTATTTTAATCGTAGATGACAACCCGGAAATCCGGGAAATTATAAATGTGCTGCTTGGTGGGGAAGGTTTCGAAGTATCTGAAGCAGAAAATGGGGCGCAGGCACTTACACTCATTGAGCAGCAGGATTTCGACCTGATTATTCTGGATATTATGATGCCGGGGCCAAATGGCTATCAGACATGCCGGAAAATCCGGGAACTGAGCAATGCGCCAATTCTGTTTTTAAGTGCCCGCACAAAGGAAAGCGATAAGACACTTGGCTTTTCCAGTGGCGGTGATGATTATCTGGCAAAACCATTTTCCTACAACGAACTGATCAGCCGGAGCAAGGCATTGATTCGGCGTTACCAGGTATACAAAGGGAAAAATGAAAGCGGCAATCAAAGTATCAATAGTGCTTCTGTTAATCCGACTGCTGATCCAATAGCAAGTACATCGAATGCTTCTGACTCCAGGCATCGTATCCTGCTCTTTCACGATTTAGAAATAAACCAGACTGTCCGGGAGGTTCATAAAAATGGGAAGCTTTTAGACCTTACAGAAACGGAATACTCCATGTTGGAACTGCTGGTCGCAAACCGCCACCAGACATTTTCTGCCCAGCGTCTTTTTGAGTCTGTCTGGCAGGAGCCTTATTACTACGGTGCAAATAATACTGTCACCGTACATATTCGAAACTTACGCTCCAAAGTGGAAGATAATCCCGGTAATCCTGAACTAATTAAAACAGTCTGGGGCAAAGGGTATCGTTGCGATTAATAATTTTCATTAAGTAACACTGAGGTAACAGCATGAAAAAAAAATTCAGTACCATGAAATTACAGAACCGTTTTCTTTTGATCTTGCTTCTGGCTCTGACGATTTCTGCAACATTATTCGAACTGCTTTGGCTAAATAAATGGACTCTGGTAAACTGGACAGGCAATTTTGAAATTTTACAGTCCCAGATTGATGACGAAGATTTCTGGACGAAATTGGACGAAACTGCACAAAATTTATCACTTCCAGAATCCTCAGACGATGAAGCTGCCGCAAAAGCAATTAAACCCCTTCTAGATCTGGCAGATAAATACACAAGCATTTATCTTTACGAACAGGAGGATGGCCTTTATATTACAGGACAATATGCAAAAATTATGGACGAAAAGCATTCCGGTTTCCGGACTTTTTTCGATCTTGGATACAGGTTAACTGATGGGGAAGGGGAAGATTTTCGTCAAGGGTATCTCCAATTTCAAAACGGAAAAGCTCAAGTCGTTGTTGTCAATTACCAGCGTGCCCTTTTCATTTACCCTTATATGTTTCTTTCGCTACTTTTAAGTGTCCTGGTCTTTCTTGGAATCGTCCTGTTCTTCATGAACCGGAAGATGCGTGAAGTACTGGCTCTGGAGCAGGAAATTTTGCTGATGTCCACAGGGGATCTGACCCACCCGGTTCCGCAATATAGTAAAGATGAAATTGGCATTTTGGCAAATGAGTTGAATCATCTTCGCATCTCTTTAAATGAAAATATTGTCCGTGAGCAAGAAAGCCGAAAAGCAAATCAGGATCTGATCACAGCACTCTCCCATGATTTACGGACACCACTTACAATTCTGACTGGATATCTGGAAGTATTAAAGCTTGGAAGAACTCCTGAAAAGCAGAAGGATTATCTGGACCGGTGTCTGAAAAAAGCTTCCGATATTAAAGAACTGACGGATCAAATGTTCAGCTACGCCCTTGTTTCCGAAGAGCAGGAAACTCCTGACATGTCCTGGCTGTCTACCGATTACATTTTTCAATGTATTCAGGAAAATTGCGATTTCATTAGTCTGGCCGGATTTACGACAAATGTTAAAATTCCAGAAGTGACTGGTATTCTGCTCAGCGACAAAACAATGATCAACCGTATTTTTACCAATCTGTTCTCTAATATTTTAAAATATGGAGACAAAGGAACTCCGGTCATCGTCCGCAGTTCCGTCCGTAAACAGCGCTTTACTATAACTGTTTCCAATGCAATCAAGCAAGAACATTCTGATGTCGGAAGCAGCAATATCGGACTTCGTAATGTCCAGCGGATGATGCAGATGATGGACGGCGAAATGCTTCTGACAAAGAAAACATCATCAGACAGCCCGGGAAACCATAACATTTCTCAGAATACAAGTTCAGCCTTTGCCTCTGAAAATGTATCCGGAGTCTTTGAAGTTACACTTTGGTTCCCACTCCGATGACATGCTCTGACCTGCTGTTTTTCTAACAAGCGGAATATCAACTATCAATTGTTGAGAAATATGTCTCATTAGATAAGCTGCGTTTATAAATGCTTACAATATTGTTTTATAATCCTTATAAAACAGCATGAATTTTCACGTTTTGAAGCAATTAGCTATTGTTTTTTGTAATAAAATCTGCTTAACTTATAAGTAGGCGATATAAACCACGCCAGGATAACCCGAATAAAATTATTGATAATAGTGAGGTATTAAGATGAAACCAATCAAAGAAGGAAAAGTACGTGAAATCTATGATAACGGTGACAGCCTGATTATGGTTGCTACGGACCGCATCAGCTGTTTTGATGTGATTCTTAATAACGTCGTTACAAAAAAAGGAACTGTTCTAACTCAGATGTCCAAGTTCTGGTTCAATCTGACAAAAGACATTATTCCGAACCATATGATCTCTACTGATGTAAAAGATATGCCTGAGTTCTTCCAGAAACCAGAGTTCGATGGCAACAGTATGATGTGCCGCAAGCTTGAAATGCTTCCAATCGAGTGCATTGTCCGCGGATACATTACAGGAAGCGGCTGGGCAAGCTATAAAGAAAATGGAACAGTCTGCGGAATCACTCTTCCGGAAGGATTAAAAGAGTCCGACAAACTTCCAGAACCAATCTACACACCATCTACAAAAGCTGAGATTGGTGACCACGACGAGAATATTTCCTATGAGCAGAGCATTGCTCATCTTGAGAAATACTTCCCTGGAAAAGGCGAAGAGTATGCCAAGAAGCTTCGCGATTACACCATCGCTCTTTATAAGAAATGTGCGGACTACGCACTGACACGCGGTATCATCATTGCTGATACAAAATTTGAATTCGGTCTTGATGAGAACGGTAACATGGTACTTGGTGACGAGATGCTCACACCAGACAGCTCCCGTTTCTGGCCAGCAGATGGTTATGAGCCGGGTCATGGACAGCCGTCCTTCGACAAGCAGTTCGCCCGTGACTGGCTGAAAGCAAATCCGGATAATGACTGGACCCTTCCAGATGAAATCGTCGAGAAAACAATCGATAAATACTTACAGAGCTATGAGATGTTAACTGGAGAAAAATTAGCTTAATGCAAAAGAATTACATTTACCGTGGGGGCTTTTACTTAGTAGGATTACTGGTACTGGCCCTCGGTATCTCTCTGAATACGAAGACGGGACTTGGGGTCTCTCCCATCATCTCCGTATCTTACAGCATATCCACAATCTGGAATCTAAACTTTGGAAATATGACGATGGTACTTTATTGTATCTTTGTTCTGGTAGAAGTGCTTCTTCATACCATCCTGTGCCGGAAAGAACTGAAACGCGAAGATATTGCTTTGGAGCATGCAAATGAAATGAATCTGAAGCTTGTTCTTATTGTGGATCTTTTACAGATTCCATTAAGTCTTGTATTTACAAGATTTTTAAATGTGTTCGGTGCATGGATTCCTGATCTGAAAACAGACTGTGCAGGCAGCTTTGCCGGAACATTTGCCGGACGGTTATTTTTCCTGATCATTGCTATTATACTGACCGGCATCGGTGCCGCCATGTCACTGAACATACGTATCATTCCAAATCCGGGAGACGGTATCGTACAGGCAATTGCTGATACCATTCACAAAAGCACTGGATTTACAAAGAACTGCTTCGATCTGTTCAACATTTGTGTCACGATCAGTGTCGGATTAATCTTCGCACATCAGCTGATTGGCATCGGACTTGGAACTGTCCTTGCCGTCATCGGAGTCGGACGCGCGATTGCTGCATTTAATTATCTTTTTTATGAGAAAACAAAAACTCTGGCCGGACTTTAATCCGGTCAGAGTTTTTTTAGCACACCATCACATGCTTTTGTAATCTGTATGTTCCATCCAATGCTTCCTACATGGAAATCCAGCCAAATGCGTTTGCCACGGAACTTGCCAGAATAATCATAGCAAAAATCGGGCAGAGATATTTTATCATGACTACAAATATCTTCTTTCTGCGGAACGCAGCTTCCCCATGTCTGATTTCCTCTTCTATGCGGTCTATGCCAACTACTTTTGATACAAATATACTTGTCATCATGGCTGCGATTGGCATCATCACTGAATTTGTCAGGAAATCAAAGAAATCCAGGAACTGCATTCCAATGATTTTTACAAATGCCAGCGGTCCATATCCAAGACAGGATAATGTTCCAAGGGCAATCATTATAATTCCGATTACGGCTGTAGATTTTCTTCGGCTCCAGCCAATCTCATCTTCAAAGGTTGAAACTGCACTTTCTGTCAGTGCAATAGAACTTGTCACTGCTGCAAATAATACCAACAGGAAGAATAAAATTCCTACAATTGTTCCAAATCCCATATTTGCAAATACTTTCGGGATTGTAATGAACATCAATGCCGGACCTGCCTGCAGTGTATCCGGATCTCCTCCGGAAAATGCAAAAACTGCCGGGATAATCATAAGTCCTGCCATAATTGCGATTGCTGTATCGAATACTTCTACATTTCTTGTAGAATCTTCAATGGAACTGTCTTTCTTCATATAAGAACCAAATGTGATCAAAATACCCATAGCAATGGACAGGGAATAGAACATCTGTCCCATAGCCGCCACAACCGTCATCCATGAAAAGTTCTTCAGATTCGGCACGAGGAAATATTTCACTCCTTCAATAGCTCCTGGTCTTGTCACAGAATAAATTGCAATAATGACAGACAGAACAACCAAAATCGGCATCATGAACTTTGAAACTCTTTCGATTCCATTTCTCACACCTGCATATATGATTGACAATGTGAACAAACAGAAAACTACAAAACAGATTTCTGTCGATGCTCCATTTGAAATAAATTCAGAAAAATATCCATCTGCCGCCAGTTTTGTACCATTTCCCTTCACATACTCAATCAGATACTTAATGACCCAGCCTCCGATTACGGAATAATATGGTACGATGAGCACTGGAATGATTGCATTGATCCAGCCTCCAAAGGAGAGCCACCCCGCTTTCTTTCCAAATGCTTTAAATGCTCCTACAGGACTTTTTCTTGTCATACGTCCCAAAGCTGATTCGGCAACAATCATTGTGTAACCGAATGTCAATGCGAGCAAAATATAAATGAGAAGAAAAATTCCTCCACCATACTTTGCTGCAAGATACGGGAATCTCCAAATATTCCCAAGTCCTACCGATGCACCCGCTGCAGACAGTACGAAACCTATCTTCCCTGAAAAGGTGCTTCTTTTGTTCTTTTGTGTTTTCATTTCTCTTTTACCTCTGATTCGCTCTTATTACAAATCAGACTTTCCCTTTCTCACGCCCAAGGCCTCTATGCCCTGGCTTTAAATTAATCCCGGCTATTCTTGATTTATCTTTTGCCGTATTGATTCATTTTATCACAAATCACACCTTTTATCTAGTGTAGAAAGCAGTGTATTTCTGCGGTGTATTCAGTATAATCACATTGCTCTGTCGAATAAAATACTGTATAATGAAATTCATCTGAAAACGAAAGGGATTTACATTTAGCTTTCGTTCAAATTGGCTGTTAACTATAGGAATCATTGTAGGAGGAACACTCTTTTTATACTTTGTTGGCTTGCAATGTATTGCAGGATATTTATGGAAAAGGAAGTTGGTGACAATAGGAGCAATTTTTATAGGCTGCTTCTTTGTGTCCACTGTCAGTGAAAATCAGGTGGTTTCAGGGTTAAACACGGTAGCATATTTTCTTGCAGGTTTTGTTTTGGGAATACCTATTGCCTGGTTTTTCTTATCAGCAGGTCGAATTACGCTTCGAATAATGAGACATGAACGCCTGGTTAATTCCGGTTCGTATACCGGTCCTACTGTTTCTTATAACTCAAATAACAAATGGGACCAGGAAAGAGCCGAAAGAGAACGGCAAGAGCGTGAAGCGGATCAGCGTGCGAAAGCTCGTTATGATGCCCGTACCAATCAATTAAAAGCAGAGTATGATGCCCGTACTGCCGCGGGATGGGGAAAAACAGGCGCAGAACGAAACTTCCGTAATGATGCGGATTATTGGAAAAATCAGCAAAAAAAATATTAACATTGAAAATAAGAGGTTACAGCATTGAAAATTCAGTGCCACAACCTCTTATTTTTGTACAAAAAAACAGTTCACAGATTTTTCACAAAATAATTAGCACTCACCTCTTGTTATTGTGACGTTGGTTTTGTCTAGTTTCATATAGTCCCGTAACGCCCTAGTTACAAGGGTTTCACGTATTTTGAAAATTTGTAGCTGTTCATCAAAAATCGTCATTTTTCAGAAATTTGGGGTCAAAATTGGCGTCAGATAGCACACCAGAGAGAAAAATTAAATATTTTATAGACTATGGAACGTACACTTTTGGCGTTCCTTTTCTATTTCCAGTCGTTCAGAAATGGACGGCTTTTTTCATACCCAAAATCGAAAGGAGAAAGAGAAAATATGAATAAGCTAGTAAAGCGATTGCTGACAGGAACGCTTGCTTTTGCAACCATTCTCACGGCATTACCAGTGACGGCGGTTCATGCTTCCGGCAATCAATACTGGACAGAATCAGCAGAACGTGTCGGCTACATTGAACACGTTATGAATGATGGTTCTATCAAATCTACGTTCCATGAGGGACACATGAAAGTTGAGGGCGAAACTGCCTACTGCGTGGACATCAATACCAATTTCAAGAATGGATATAAAACAAGGTCTGACGCAAGTACACGCATGAGTAGTGATCAGATTGCGGACGTTGCTCTTTCCTTAGAGTACGTCAAGCAATATACCGCTACTCATACAGGGCTGAATAACAACCAGAAGTATTTGCTGGAACAGTGTGTTGTCTGGCAGAGATTGAGTGAACAGCTCGGCTGGCAGTGCGACAACGTCAGAGCTTCCTATAATGAAATCTCACAGGCAGTACAGAATGAAGTGTATGCTGGTGCGAAAGCATTTGTGAAAGCAAACAAAGGACGCTATGAATGTGGCGGTTACATTTATACTGGCGAAGGACAGGACATCGGACAGTTCTGGGCGAAGTTAAATGTGGGAAATGCAAAGGTCAAAAAGACTTCTTCCAATCCCACGGTCACAGATGGAAATGCCAACTATTCCTTTGAGGGTGCGACATTTGGTGTCTATTCTGATAAGGGCTGTAACAGCCAGCTTGCCACACTTACTGCCGATGGAAACGGCGATACCAAAGAAGTTGAGGTAAAAGCCGGAACAGTTTACATCAAAGAGCTTTCTGCTCCAAAGGGTTACAAGCTGGATTCTACTGTCCATGCCTTAAATGTGGAAGTTGGAAAAACAGCGACATTAACTGTTGCTGACACTCCAAAGGTCACAGAGACTTTGATTGATTTATTCAAAATTGACATGGAAACAGGAAAATCTACTCCACAGGGAACTGCTTCTTTAGAGGGTGCAGAGTTCACATGGAGCTATTATGACGGATACTACAATGCAGACAATCTTCCTGCAAAGGCTACCCGTACATGGACAACCAAAACCGTTGCCGAAAAAGACAGTGACGGAACTATCCATTATGTATCCAGACTTGCCGACAGCTACAAAGTATCCGGCGACAGCTTCTATACACAGGACGGTAAAAATGTACTGCCACTTGGTACACTCACTGTCACAGAAACAAAAGCACCAAACGGCTACTTATTAGATGGTGCATATATGCAGGCTGACGGAAGTTCCGAACAGATTAAGGGAACATACCTTACACAGATTTCCGAAGATGGCGAACTTGCCGTACTTTCTGGAAGCAACCAGTATTCCGTATCCGACAAGGTTATCCGTGGCGGTGTAAAAATCCAGAAGCGTGACCTTGAAACAAAGGATACCAAAGCACAGGGAAGTGCGACCTTACAGTACACAGAGTTCAATATCATTTCCTTAAATGACAGTCCTGTACTGGTAGAGGGAAAATTATACAGCAAGAATGAAACGGTAAAGAAGATTCAGACAGGCATTGACGGAATTGCTTCTACTTCTGCTGACCTGCTCCCTTACGGAAATTACAGATTAGAAGAAAGCAAAGCACCAGAGGGCTACTTGACAGACGGTGCAAAAACAATCGACTTTTCTATCACGGAAGATGGAAAAATCGTGGACTTGACCGATAAATCCCACTCTGTCTACAACCAGATTAAACGTGGCGATATTGAGGGTGTAAAAATCGGTGCAGGTACACACAAACGTCTTGCAGGTGTTCCATTCAGAATTACAAGCAAGACAACGGGAGAATCCCATATTGTAGTTACTGACAACAACGGTCAGTTCTCCACTGCTTCAAGCTGGGCTTCCCATAAGGTCAATACTAATGCCGGAAAATCCAGTGAGGACGGTGTATGGTTTGGGACATCTGAACCAGACGACAGCAAAGGTGCATTACTCTATGATACCTATGTGATTGAGGAATTAAAGTGTGATTCCAACGCCGGATTTAAGCTGATTCCAGCTTTTGAGGTAGTCGTATCCAGAAATAAAGTGACCGTAGATTTAGGGACACTGACCGATGAATACGAAAAAGAAATCACAATCCATACCACAGCTACCGACAAGAAAACAGGCGAAAAAATGATTGTTGCCGGAAAAGACATCAAGATCGTGGACAAAGTCACACTTGATGGCTTGGAAGTTGGAACAAAATATAAACTTTCCGGCTGGCAGATGTTAAAGGAAGAAAACGCCGAACTTCTGATTGACGGGAAACGTGTAGACAATGATTACACATTCACTGCTGACAGCGAAAAAATGACGGTTGAGATTACTTACAGTTTTGATGGTTCAGCTCTTGGCGGTAAGAACCTTGTTACATTTGAGGAATTGTACGATATGAGCAATCCGAAAGAGCCTGTCAAGGTTGCCGAACATAAAGACATCAACGATGATGGACAGACGGTTCTTATCACGGAACGTATCATCAAAATCCATACGACTGCTACGGACAAGAACGGCAAGAAAGAAATCGAAGCCGGAAAAGATGTAACGATTGTGGATAAAGTCACATTAGATGGTCTGGAAGTTGGAACAAAATACAAACTTTCCGGCTGGCAGATGTTAAAAGAGGAAAATGCAGAACTTCTGATTGATGGAAAGAAAGTATCCAATGATTATGAGTTCACAGCCGACAGTGAAAAAATGACGGTTGAGATTGCGTTTACCTTTGATGGTTCTTCACTTGGTGGTAAAAACCTTGTTACCTTTGAGGAATTATACGATATGACCAATCCAGACGAACCAAAGAAAGTGACGGAACATAAGGACATCACAGACGATGGACAGACCGTGACAATCAAGGAAGTGCCGGAAGTCCCAGACACACCAAAGGATACCGACACGCCGGATACAGCATCTACGGTTACTAAGACAAGTGACAGTCCAAAAACAGGCGACAATACCAATATCTATGCTTATCTTGCCATGCTCGGTCTTTCCTGCGTAGGGCTTGGCGGTATGCTTTACTTCAAACGCCGTAGAAAAAAATCGTAAGGCAGTAACGTAGCGGTTGGTGGAACGTTCAAGGTCGCCACCCTTTTTGCAACTTCACGCTCCCGTGAAGCACTTGGTTTACGGGAGCGTGAAGTCTACTAGGGGCGTGGGGGGTGTAGCTCCCCACAACGTACAGCAGGAAAGAAACTAAAACAGAAAGAAAAGAGGTCAATTATTTATGGAATTAAGATTTGTCGTACCAAACATGGAAAAGACATTCGGAAACTTGGAGTTTGCCGGAGAAAATACTACGGAACAGCAGAGAATCAACGGGCGTATGGCTGTCATTACCAGAAGCTACAACCTGTATTCCGATGTGCAGAGAGCCGATGATGTAGTTGTGACACTTCCTGCCAAAGCTGGCGAAAAACATTTCTCGCCGGAGCAGAAAGTCAAACTTATCAACCCACGAATCACTACCGATGGTTATAAAATCGGGGAACGTGGATTTGTCAATTACATCTTACTTGCAGACGATATGTTACCAGTGGAAAGTAAATAAGGGGGTATTCAGATTATGAGATTAGCAAATGGAATCGTCATTGATAAAGAAAAGACTTTCGGAGTGTTGAAGTTCTCCGCATTACGCCGTGAAGTTCATGTGCAGAATGAAGATGGAACGGTCAGTGAAGAAATTAAGGAACGTACTTACGATTTAAAATGCAACACACAGGGACGCATGATACAGGTATCCGTTCCGGCGACTGTTCCGTTAAAGGATTATGACTACAATGCCGAAGTGGAACTTATCAACCCTGTTGCGGATACGGTAGCCAATGCGAATTACCGTGGTGCAGATGTGGACTGGTATGTAAAAGCAGACGACATTGTTCCGAAGAACAAAGGCACTCATACCGGAAATTCACAGAACAATGTTCCACAGCAACCGCCGAAGAAATAAGTCTGTAACTAAGGGATTTTCATTGTATTGTTCAAATGTAATTGATATAATATAAAAAAAATCAAATCGGAAGTTTTAAGGGAGGAATACCATGGGATTATTTGGTAAAAGCAAAAAAGAACGAGAAACAGAATACATGAGCAGATTAGATGTTCCATCGTGTTTAAAAGAAGATTTTGAATTGATTATTGATGATATATTTACAATTATGGGAGTTGGAACAGTTGCCACAGGAAACATATTAACAGGGATGTGCAGAGAAGGGGAAAATGCATGTATTTATAAAGCAAATGGAGATATCTTAGAAACCAGAATTACTACTGTCGATGTACATACAAAAGAACGAAAAGCAAATGGTTGTGGATATAAAACAGAGCATGTTGGACTTGGGTTACGAGGAATTTCCAAGGAACAATTAGAAAAGGGTGATAAAGTACTTGTAAAGAATGCCAATATGTATGGAATGTAATTACAAATTCAAGTTTTATAAGTTAGCTTATATGTTCCAAACAATTAAACCAACATTTAAGGAGATGGGAAAATGAATTTTACCGATGAAAAAGATTACATCATGCGAATGATAAAAGAAATGGTAAGAGTATTATTTTCATTAGCCTTTGGGAAAAAGTATGTTTCTGTTGAACTTGAAAAAGAAAACAAGTATGAAGTATCGGGAAAAAATTTGAAAATTTTTCTTAATATGATTGATTTAGGACAGATTAACGAAGCAGAGAACATACTTTTAGATAGCATTGACTATACAAACAAAAACGAAGTAATGGCGGTGGCTCTTTTTTATCAGTACCTTAGTGAAAAAGATAATCAGTTTTTGGAAAACAACAATTATACAAAAGAAGAAGTGCTTTCTGGTTTCAAACAATTACTTATGAAATCGGGATATAGCGATTTGCTTTATTTGCTCAAATATGATGAGTAATACAGAATTAAAAAATCAGCCTTTATAATTTTATATTTATATTCACAAAGCAGTTAGTCTACATGATTAACTGCTTTTCTTACGTCCAAAGAAAGGAGTTTATATGAAAGTATGGAAAAACTCTAAAGGTAACAGGATTCGTGCCAGTGACAAATCACTGGTCTATCATTTCTGTATCGGCTGGTTGTTGCTCCTGTTCGTTGCGGTATTCCTGCTACTGAACCTGCGACAGCTCCTTGTTACCGACTGGAAAGATTTTAACCTGCTCCATGCCGGAATCACATGGACTGCCTACAATTCCATTACGGTTCTGATAGCGACTGGTGTTTGTGCATTGGTCGTTTTTCTCTACTACCGTTACGGATATGACCGTATCAAGCGGTTGTTACACCGACAAAAACTGGCTCGTATGGTGCTGGAAAATAAATGGTATGAAGCGGAAAACACCAAAGACAGCGGTTTTTTCACTGACCTGCAAAGCAGATCAAGAGAAAAAATCGTGTGGTTTCCGAAAATCTATTATCAGATGGACAATGGATTGTTGCATATTTTGTGTGAAATCACAATGGGAAAATATCAAGAACAGCTCCTGTCCTTAGAGGATAAGCTGGAATCGGGGCTGTACTGTGAACTTACTGACAAAACACTGCATGACGGATACATCGAATACACCCTGCTCTATGATATGATAGCGAACCGTATTTCGATTGATGAAGTGATTGCCGAAAATGGTGGTCTGCGGTTAATGAAAAATCTGGTATGGAAATATGATTCACTCCCTCATGCCCTTATCTGTGGTGGTACTGGCGGTGGAAAGACCTATTTTCTATTGACCATCATTGAAGCACTGCTTAGAACCAATGCAGATTTATACATTCTTGACCCTAAGAACGCTGACCTTGCAGATTTAGGAACAGTCATGGATAATGTGTACCACACAAAAGACGATATGATTGATTGCGTCAATACCTTTTATGAGGGCATGGTCGCACGCTCGGAAGAAATGAAACTGCACCCGAACTATCGCACAGGTGAAAACTATGCCTATCTGGGGCTTGCTCCACAATTCCTTATCTTTGATGAATATGTGGCGTTTTTGGAAATCCTGACGACAAAGGAAAGCACTGCCCTGTTAAGCCAGCTAAAGAAAATCGTTATGCTCGGCAGACAGGCTGGATACTTTCTGATTGTAGCTTGCCAGCGTCCAGACGCAAAATATTTCGGAGATGGTATCAGAGATAACTTCAATTTCCGTGTGGGGCTTACCAAAGAATTACAGGACTTGAACGCTGATACCATCAGAACGGACATACCAACCAGTGTTACGGTTACAAATGTACTGGTCTGGAATGGACGATTTTACCGTTGCCTACGAAGTAGATCAGCATGTAAAAGAGGGAGAACAGACACAGGCAGTCACAGAAAACTACACCGTGACCGTTCATGTGGATAAGGACGGTGCAATGGTCATTACCCAGAATCCTACCCTTGCTCCGGCGGTGCAGAAATCAAAGTATGAACCGAAAGCACAGGAAGCCGATGTCAATGTCAGCTCCGATACAGTCAAAGACGCTACCACTTTCTTGGAAACATTCTTTAAGCTCTATCCGACAGCTACGGAAAAAGAACTTACCTATTATGTTAAAGACGGTGTGATTGCTCCTGTATCCGGTGACTATGTATTTTCAGAACTGGTAAACCCTGTCTTTATCAAAGATGGCAATAACCTCAAGGTCAGCGTGTCCGTAAAGTATCTGGATAACAAGTCGAAAATGACACAAATCTCACAGTATGAGCTTGTGTTACATAAGGACGATAACTGGAAGATTGTAGAATAAGTTTGTAAAAAATGCTAAAAGAATATCATGGTAAATAATTTATAAAAAGTTATTTACCATGACATTTATTTTTGAATCAAATATTGTTCTCCCCAATTACATAGTTCATCAAGAATGGGTGTCAGTGTTTCCCCGAATTTTGTTAAAGAATACTCTGTTTTTGGAGGAACAACTGGATAAACCTTACGGTTAATAAGTCCATCTTTTTCAAGCTCTCGAAGCTGTTGAGCTAGCATTTTATCAGTCGCTTTCGGAATTAGTTTATGAATTTCATTGTACCGTAACGTTTTGTTCATTAAATGCCATAAAATAACAGCTTTATATTTTCCACCAATAAGTTGAATGGTTGCCTCAACTGGACAGCTAAAACCACAACAATTATTTCCCATAATATCTTCACTTCCTTTTTGGGTAGTATATTACAAAATAGTGCGTTCTTGTACAAAAATACTATTTCAGATAGAATTATAGTACAGGTTGACCTAATATACAAGAATTAAGGAGATTTTAATATGTCATTATTAGATATTGCTAAGAAAAGATATTCTGTTAGAAAATATGAAGATAAACCAGTTGAAAAAGAAAAGTTAGAAAAAATACTTGCTTGTGCTCATGTTGCACCAACTGCGGCGAATTTACAGCCGGTTAAATTGTTAGTGGTACAGGACAAAGAGCGATTAAAAAGCATTGCTAAAGCTGGAAATATTTACAATGCTCCACTGGCAATTATCGTTTGTGCAGACCATTCAAAGGCATGGACAAGACCTTTCGATAATAAACAGACGACAGATATAGATGCTTCTATCTTAACAGATCATATGATGTTGCAGGCGACAGAATTAGGATTAGGAACTGTATGGGTATGCTTTTTTAAACCAGATGTAATCAAGAAAGAATTTCAGTTACCGGATAATTTAGAGCCTATCAATATTTTGGCTATCGGTTATGGAAAAGGTATTGCAGAAGATTCAGAACGTCATTCAGAAACACGTATTCCTATGGAAGAATTAGTTTCTTATGATTATTTATAAATTTGGACAGAGATTATAGGTTGGGACAAAAGGCTTGCGTCATACTCTATATAGTATGCTCCGCAAGCCTTATTTCCATATATTCTATTTTGTTGTAGCTTTAAAAAGTCGTTCTGTACCGCTAATTTCAGCTAAGACAATATCCGTCATACGTTGTAGATTGGCAACATGATATGGATTAACTTGTTTTTCCCATTCTTCTGTATGTTGTTTTTGAATACCAGCAAGATATTCTTGTAAAACGGTCATACGCTGTTCTAACAGCGTCTTTTGTTCTTTTTCTGGTAAACAATCAAGGAAAAATGCTGTGATAGAAAAAATATTCGTATCATAATCGAACTTCAAAAAAGAAGTTCGCAAAGTCTCCAAAAATACTGCTTTTCCTTGTTCCGTGATTGAATAAACAGTTTTATCGGGCATATTACCGTCCTTCTGTATTTCACCAACGAGATATTGCTTTTTCTCTAGAGTTTTAATTGTGGCATATACAGTAGACGTTCCAATATTGAACCAATACTTGATATTCATGTAGTCTAAAGTTTTAACAATTTCATAGGCATTAAGTGGTTGATGAGTAATAAGCCCTAAAAGCATAGTAGCTGATTTTGATAACATATATTTCACACTCCTTGACAAATACAATGATTTAAGATACTCTATATATAGAGTAGTATTATATTATATTACTCTAGTTTGATTATAACACGAATATCTGGAAAATGAAAGAGAAAGGAGATGTGCTTATGCCACAATTAAATAAAGGCGGAAAATTCGTATTTGGACTATCTTTGATACATGATGATTTAACCGTTCAATTTCCAACGCAAGCACTTGAAGAATATCAAGTACTAAATGATGATAAAATCATTATCTTTACAGGAAGTAAGGTTACGGGTGGGTTTTGCGTAACGACATATCCTCTATTATCTAAGTCAAAATTAAGTCATATTTTACATGAGTGTCCACAGTTAGAAAAACAGTCTATTCCACGAGGAACATTGGTTACATATAAAGGACGGAAATATGCGTGGCTTCCTCTAAAGGAAAATGGTAGTATTCAGTTTACATCACAGCTATTAAAACAGTTAAATCTTGATATAGGAAATGAATTGTTGTGTATTAGAAGTAGCGATATTGCATTTACAATGGGGGCGAAAGGTCCACTTCTTGAAAAAGCTCATAACTATAATGGAAATATTGAACGATATTAGCGGGAAGGGATTTACTTATGACAGATTATAAAAGTTATACAGTATCGAAAAATAAATCCAGTTATTTAGTGATGGCTAGAAAATAAGATTACATGGGGGTATTACATGATAGGACTAAAAAAAGGAGATATGAAAAAAATCTTAAAGGCTGGTGCAAAGGCAAACGGTGTCTCTGTATCGGAATTAAGGGAAAATATACAGGTTACTATTGATGAAGCCATGAACAGTACAGACCCAGAGGTACAGGCGAATTTCAAAAAGCTGTTTGGAAATAAGTGTCCCACGCCAGAGGAATATATCTATAAAATTACAAAGGAAATAAAACTTTAATTGAATAAAGTGGAATGTGGGTATTTTACATACTGTTAAGGGTATTTGAACTTAAAGTGCTTGCGATTGTTTTGGAGAAATATTAAACTTCTATTAAAGTACATGGAGGAAGGCATATTGAAACTGCAACTATTGGAAAAAAAAGATTTGACTGAACCGGAAATAGATATACGATATTCAAGTATGACCCAACCTTTAAATCGGATTGTTCAATATATCCGTCAACAAGAATATCTTATACAAGGAATTTTTGAAAAAAAGCTGTATCAGATACCATTAAATGAAGTCTTGTATTTTGAAACTGTTGATAAAAAAACATTTATGTACACTCAACAAAAAATATTTGAATGTAAAAAGACACTTTCTGCTATTGAACAAGATTTAATAAGGTCAAATGTTGTAAGGATAAGCAAAACAGCCTTATTGAATATTTCTTGTCTGGTCTGTGTTAAACCTTACCCTAACCACAGATTATTGGCAGAACTTAACAATGAAGAAAATCTAATTGTTTCAAGAAAATATATTCCTATTCTAAGAGATAAGATAAGGAGTGGCTATTATGAATAAATTTTTAAGGACATATCTTCCTGCATTTTCTATGGCATTTACATTTATTATTTTGTATGCAACGATAAGCAATATTATAGCAGGATATTCTAAAGACAGATTTTGTTTCTTTATTTTGCAGGTGTTTGTTTATCTTATGGTGTCAGTGATTGTCGATTGGCTTCTATCATTTATAGATTTTAGCAAATATATATATCACTTTATTGCTGAAATGATTATATTATATCCAATAACCATTGGTGTGGCATTTATAGGTAAATGGTTTGCGTTTAGTGCAATTAACATTACATGGTATTCATGTGTCTATATTTTAATTATGATAGCTATTCATTGCTATTTTTATCATATTTCCAAAAGACAAGCTGATGAAATAAACAATTTTTTAAAATTAAGGAATAAGAGGTAATAGTAATGGGCGATATGACAAAATTTAATAGTGCTATTGAATATTATATATTTAATGTGTTGCTAATGTGTTTACTTATTTCCGAAATATTTATTTTCTTTTATACACGTTCAAAGCAAAATAGAACTGAAAAAATTGACGCTAGAGATTTAGGAACGAAATGGTTGTTATATTTAAATTTTGTATTTTGTTTGATAATTAGTTTTCTATGTATCAGTCAAAAAGCTCCATTTTGCATAAGAGAATTGACGTTGCCTGCTTACTTTGCAAAAATTGGTATGTTAATTATAGCAGTCGGGATTTGTATTCGTATAAAAGCTGTTTTAACTTTAAAAAAGGCATTTACATTAAATGTTCAGATTAGTAAAGAACAACAGCTAATAACAAATGGTATGTATAAATTTGTCCGCCACCCTGCCTACACTGGAAGTATTCTGTCATTATTGGGCGTGAGTATTGCGTTAAAGAATATCCCTGCTATATTGATAGTTGCTATTTGTAGCTTTGTTTGCTATCAAATAAGAATAAATGTTGAAGAAGCAGTTTTACAAAAATATTTCAAAGAATATAACTTATATAAAGAAAAAACATATAAACTTTTTCCATATATATATTAAAATTGCTGATGTCTTGGGGATAACTTTAGTAATGGTATTGACTAGTTATTTTTTATGAAAAAATAAAATTTGTAGAATAAATTTGTAAGATTAAGCGAATATGAGAGGAGCTTTTATGAGTAATCAATCGTGGGTGTTTTGCCCTATTTGTAACAATAAGACACGAACCAAAATACGGAACGATACAGAATTGATAAATTTTCCGTTATTCTGTCCGAAGTGCAAGCGGGAAACATTGATTAAAGCAAAGTATCTGAAAGTAACAGTTATTGATAATCGAGATAAACTAAATATTGTATGAAACGGAGATGCTAATTTTGGATTATAAGGAAACGGATTTGAATTTTTTATATGATGATTTATCAAGAGAATACGGGAAAAAACAAGCTGAGTTGCTTTATTCTTTAATGTGTCAAAAATATACCGACCTATGTAAATATGAAATAAGATTTGAAAATGACGAGATGAACGAGCATATTTTTAACAGAATACTACCAACAATAGGTGTATATATAACCCTCATAGAAAACGGTTTTACCAAAGAAAAAGCACTTGCGGTTGCTCATGAAGAAATACAACGCAATGCTAACTATAAAGCAAAAGAAAATACCAAGCTTACAAAAATGCCTTTTACATATAGTTTGTTCAAGATGTTTGCTAAATCACACATGAAGAAAAAATATCCAATAGAAGGTTTTACGGTGAAATGGAGAAGATATGATTACAAAGAAATCCATTTTGACATAGTTCGCTGTATTTATAAAGAAATGTGTGAAAAATATTGTTGTCCCGAATTGTGCACGGTGTTTTGCCAGAGTGATGTAACTGCCTTTGCAGGATATAAACCCAAAATTAGATTTGAAAGGTTAGGAACAATCGGGGAAGGCGCTAATTGTTGCGATTTCCATTTTATTCGCGGAAAGTAAAAAAATACAAATCATCAAAGAGCCAGACGCAAAGACGCAGAGCCGATAATTTGTAAGTTATTGTAACTTATAGATTGTCGGCTCTTATTTGTTACCTGCGGAGCAGATCAACAAATAAATGTTGAAGAATCTGTATAGAAAAACAGAGAAAATAAGAAGCAAATCACTTCTTATCCTCTCTGCTGTTCAAGATACCGTCAATCGTACCTTGAATGATTTTTAATTCGTTATCAGTCAATAAATCAAGTGACGAATCTATCTGACGGCGGGCTGTATTTTTTTCAACATTCTTCGCTGGATAGAAATACTCGTCAACAGATATATTGAACATGGTAACTAAATCATGGAATAACTGAAAGCTAGGGTGTTTCCCGATATTTTCAATATCTGCGATATGACGTTCTCCGTAAAAGACTTTATCGCCTAAATCATTTCTGGAAAGCCCTGCTTTCTCTCTGGCTTCTCTGATTGCCAGTCCTAAAGGACGAAAATCAAAGCTGTGAGTATCTTTCTTTTTTCTCATTTTTAATCACCTAGCATGAGTTTATACTTCATGTTATGTGATTAGAATGTGTTAAAAACTCATATTATATGCACTATAAATTCAATAAAAATATTACCTCGTTCGGTAAATTAAAAAAAACCGTTCTGTGGGTAATCTCTTTTATAATGTCCAAAAATATAGGGACGGTTTTGGTATAACCAGAGCTGTCCTTTTTCTATTTTCACAGGCTTGCTCTGGTCAAGGAGCAATTTGTGATTCTAAGTAAAATAGACAGTCTATACCGACAACCGAATTTATTCCGTCTTTTTCTTAGTACATCATCAGTCCTTGAACATGAATTAAAAACTCATATATCAGATGTTTTAAAAACAGTCTATTTGTTATTGGTGCAAATAGGCTGTTTTCATATTTACAAAAATTTTTTTCAATCCTGCAACAAATCACACCTTGCCGTACAGATATGGTGCGGAAAGAGGGATACATACTTTTCACTTCATAGCGAAAGGGGGTGTGATTTTGAAACCATCAGACTTCCAAAAGACAATACAGTGTCAGTTTGACTGTAAGCTCAAAAAGGTTGTGAAAGGCATTGTCCGTAACTACCGCAAGGAATTAGCCAGACGACAGGCAAAGGAAGTATCCTTTTGTGAGCTTCCAGAGATTGTTGTTGAGAAATTGATTGTATGGGACGATTACGAAAGTGAATATACAACATTCGATGTGTGCG
>OGYI01001263.1_pt1 | contig 25710 bp, 30 predicted proteins | sample 1576521 | NCBI WGS metagenome assembly OGYI01 (sample SAMEA3541484, study PRJEB24748) | human gut metagenome | biome: human gut; feature: human-associated habitat; material: faeces | place: China | collected 2012
TGTGTATGCTGTTGACAAACAGTGCAGCGATCAGAGATGTGCTGCTGTTCCCGACGATGAAGTCCTTAGACAAATAAAGCCAGTAAAATCAAGGGCTTGTGGACATGAACATTTGTTTTGACATCAATTTGACATCAATTTTATCTATTTTGGTGGATTTATATGGACCAAAATGGTTGTTTTTCAAAAGTTAGATTAATATTTGGAAAAGATATTTTATCCATATTTAAGAACCGTTTCTAGAGTTTGGAAGCGGTTCTTTTTTGTTTGTTATGGTTCAAAAATAAATTTAGGAGGAAGTCAAAATGAATAAATTTACAGCGTTAGGAGCAAATGAGATTACGAAAAACATAACTTTTCAAGGAGAGATGCATCAGAAGTTCTTTCTGCTTTATCTTCCGGAATGCAGAAATGAGGATGTGTATCATCAGGCATTAATCTATTGTCTTGGAATTAGCAGGGATACACGAGAACATGTGGAAGAAATTTACGATTTTGAAACAGGATGCGTCAAAACAGAATGCATGAAGGCCGGATGGCAGACAAGTGGGAGTCTGAAAATCATTCGGATGGCATTTAATCTTTACTGCAATGATACACCGACAGTATATGAAAAGGAAGACGTAGAAAGTCAATTAAAAGAGTGTGGGCATTATACAGTAGAAGATTTGTTCTGTTGTGAGTATGCGCCATACTTCTGGCAGGCGATTCAACTTCGCTATCCAGAATATTGTGGAATGTGAGGTGGAACATGTTAAAAATCAGATTGCAGGGAACTACAAATGACATTAAGTGGTTCAAAAAAATATTGGAGCGGGATAAAAGGATTACGCTTTTAGAAATATCACAACCATTCCCGAATAAGGGGACGAAAAAATATGTTCGTGTGTATGCAGAGATAGAAAAAGGAATGAAATAAACGGAGGAAACGTTATGTGTAAAGTAATCGCAGTAGCAAGCCAGAAAGGCGGAGTCGGAAAGACAACAACCTGCATCAATCTTGGTGCAGCATTAGCAAAAGCAGGAAACAAAGTGTTGCTTGTGGATAATGATCCACAAGGGCACTTGACCATAGGATTGGGATTTTCCAAAAAGCAGAGAGTGACACTGAAAACAGTTCTGGAAAATCAGATAGAGGAACTGGAACATCCATTAAAAGATGCGATTCTGAATTATGGTGAAAATCTGGATATCATACCGGCCAATAAAACATTGGGAATGATGGGGATTTATCTGTCAACGGTAGAAGAAGGGGAACTGGTACTTGGTCAGGCATTAGAAGAAGTAAAAGGGAAATATGCGTATATTTTAATTGACTGTGGCCCGTCATTGGGGGCATTGTCGATCAATGCACTGGTAGCCAGTGATAGTGTCTTAATCCCAGTAGAACTGGATAAGTTTGCGACAGATGGTTTGGAGGAGTTATTGCGAACCGTGCGAGTAGTAAAGAAAAAATATAATCCGCAGTTGGAGATAGAAGGAATCCTTTACAATAAAGTAGAAAGCCGGTTGAACAATACAAAAATTTACCAAGAAGCAATCGAGACAGCATACGGAGAGCATGTGTATATTTTTAAATCTTATGTTCCCAAAACAGTACGGATTAAAGAAGCTCCGAATTTTGGCCTCAGTGTTTTAGAGTATGAACCCAAAAGTGAAAGTGTCCGGCAGTACCTGTCCCTGATGGAGGAGGTGGCAAGTCATGAATAAAAGAAAAGCAGTCATCTCTCTTGCCGGGTATGAGGACATTTTTGAGGATTCTATGGAAAACGGAGAAAGGGAAGAAGTTGTCAGACTCCCCATCAGTCAGTTTCATACGTTTCGGAACCATCCTTTTCGTGTGTTGGACGATGAAAAAATGGAGGAAACAGTAAAGAGTGTCAAGCAATATGGCATTCTGATGCCGGGAATTGTCCGTCCGCTTAATACGGGAGGATATGAAGTAATTGCAGGTCACCGCAGATGGAGAGCCTGTGAACTGGCAGGATTGAAAGAAATGCCAGTGCTTGTCCGGAACATGACAGATGAAGAAGCTACGGTGATTATGGTTGATACGAACATCCAAAGAGAAGATATTTTGCCAAGTGAGAAAGCCAAGGCATATAAGATGAAATATGAAGCCATGAAGCATCAGGGAAGCAAAGGGGAAAAGTTTACGGCGGATTTGGTAGGAGAAGCTGCCGGTGAAAGTGGAAGAACCGTGCAGAGATATATCCGATTAACAGAACTGATTGCAGAACTTTTAGATGCGGTGGATCATAAAGTGATTTCCATGAAAGTTGCGGAAAAACTATCCTATTTATCTGTGGAAGAACAAGGCTGGGTATGGGAGTGTGTGAAAACCGCATCTGTGCAGATTCAGGACAGACAGGCAGAATGTTTGAAAACACAGAGTAAACAGGGATTGCTGCATCCGGCCATGGTTCAGGATATCCTGATGAAGAAAACAAGGAGCCGGGGGCAGGTGACGATTCCGGAAAAAAGGATTGCAGATTATTTTCCGGCAACTTACAACAAACAGCAGATTGAGGAAGTGATTTATCTGTTATTGGAACAGTGGAAAAAACGACAGGAAGGTGAAAAGGATGGAGAGCACAATAAAATTTGATTATTTTCGAGGAATGGAAGCGGAACAGTATACGTTCTATCGAATTCCGAAAGTCTTGTTTACCGCAGAATGTTTCCGTGAACTTTCCTGTGAAGCAAAAGTCTTATACGGTCTTTTATTAGACCGTATGGGACTGAGTATTAAGAACCGGTGGTTTGATGAGGAGGATAGGGTTTATATTATCTTTACTGTAGAGGAACTTGCAGAATTATTAAACTGTGGAACACAGAAGGTTGTGCGCCTTTTAAAAGAACTGGATGTAAAAAGTGGGATTGGACTGATTGAGAAGAAGCGTTTGGGATTGGGCAAACCAAATGTAATCTATGTGAAAAACTTTATGATTCAGGAATTAACAAGGGGAGAAGCACCGGATTTAGAGGCGGAAACCCTTGAAAATACGCTGAATGGTGAAAATCACAATTCAAGAAATGTGAAAATCACAATTCAAGAAAGTGCAAAATCACAATTCAAGAATGATGAAAATCACAATTCAGGAAATGTGAAAATCACAATTCAAGAAAGTGCAAAATCACAATTCAAGAATGGTGAAAATCATCATTCCAGAATTGTGAAATCGGACATTCCAGAATATCCAAAATCACAATCTAATAATACTGAGTATAGTGATATTGAATATAATGAGAATCAATCTATCGATCGATCAGAGGGGGATGTGATGGAGCGAAAGAAACATTTTAGGAACATAGTGCAAGAACAGATTTATTATCAGAGCCTGATTCAAAATCCACAGTACCAGAAAAGTGAAGTGGATGAATTGGTGGAATTGATCGTGGAAGTTTTGATGCTGCCAGATGACAGACGACTTTGGATTGCGGGGGATGAAAAGCCTGCGCTTTTGGTAAAAGACCGATTCCGGATATTAACGGATGCGCATTTGGAATATATTTTGGATTGTATGAAGAGAAATACAGGGAATGTGCAGAATGTGAAAAACTATTTGCTGACCAGTCTGTATAATGCGCCTTTGACCATGGAGCATTATTATCGTTTGGCGGTAAACAGGGATTTATATGGTGCAGGATGTTCCCAGTGATTTTGTAACAAGTTTATGACATGGTGTCAGAAAGTGAGGGAAAGAATGCTTCTGATTATGGTTTGTATTTTGGGAGTGTTTGGATGTGTTTTGCTATATTGTGGATTGGCTGCATCCAAGAATGCAGAAGCACAATGGAAAGAACTGGAGAGAAAGGTGTATGAAAAAAAGAAAAAAGAAGAACAATAGTCTTAGAACAAACAGATGGCAGCCATCCAGACAGTGGTGGAACCTGTTGGGAATGCTGGGGTGTTTTGGAGGGATGACAGTCTGGGAATCTTTTGGTTCCGAAGAGTGGATGGGAACGTCCATCATCTGTGTGTTGCTTGGTGGCAGTGGACTCTACTTTGGTTATAAAATTCTCTTGCCATCTACAAAAAAATAATGGGAATTTCAAGTCTTAGAAAATAAAAAATGGATTGTGGAAAGGAGCCAAAAGGATGGCATATCAGGAAATGGAGATGAGTTGGGAGGCGTTTTTAGAATGGATGCATCGTTTGGAAGATGGAACAGTATGGGAGGTCACATTTGAAACCGAATCATTCGTTGGATTTTGTCAGGATTAAAGTGATTACCGAGAAACGGTTATACAGTGAGGAAGAATTAACATCTGCACAGAAGGTGGTTGAATTCCTTTCCAAAGAATTGTCAACGTGTGACCGGGAGGTGTTTTGTGTTTTAAATTGTAATGCCAGATGTCAGGTCATTAACATAAACCTTGTGAGTATCGGGTCATTGACCGGAACACTGGTAACAGGGAGAGAACTTTTTAAAAGTGCAATTCTTTCCAATGCAAGTGGAGTGATCCTGGTACATAATCATCCGTCCGGAAATCTTACTCCAAGTAAAGAGGACCTTGTTACAACGGCTAAAATGCATTCAGGGGGAAAGATTTTAGGGATTGAAGTATGGGATCATATTATTGTGGCAGGCGAAACCGGAGAATATTACTCTATGAAAAAACAGGGGGATTTTTTAGGACTGGAAGATCAATGGACAGAAAGGGCAGAGGCAATCGCAGAGCAACAGCTTCCAAATTTCAGAGAAAAAATCCATTATGGAAAGGGATTCTGAGAAAAATGGAAATGCTTGAATCCTGGCTGCTGTTTGGATACAATGGTTGTAGTACAAGAAAAATGAGGAGAAGTGCTATGACATATTATGTAACAGGATATTATCAGGGGAAAGCAATTTTGAAAAAAGATGGACGGCTTTTTTTCGTGGAATGTGAGGAAGCAAAGGCTCCTACCGGAACCTTGTTGGAAGGGGAATCCGTCAGATCCATAACAGAGCTTTCCAAACAGGAACAGTTGGAAATCCATCAGATCTATGCAAGATAAGCACTTGTTTTAATATCACAGAGAGGGTGTGGAAATGAAAGAAATTTTAAAACGGTATCAACGACAGTTTCAGATTGCAGGAGGAATCTGCTTGATTTTCGTTCTTGGGGCGATTGGGTATGGGATGGTAAGTGCAGATGCTCAGATTTCATCCGGGATACAGAAAGAGGATGGCACCGTGACGAAAATTGTGGAAAAAGAAAAGACGGTATGGAAAAGAGAACAAGATTCTATAAAAAACAAAGAACAAAGGAAGGAGCTTTCACCTTTGGAAAAATCTGACCAAAGCGAAGAAAAAGAGACAAAATCAGTAAAAGAAGAGAAAGAAACCGGAAATATAGAATCCCTCTCCCAGTCAGAGCAAAAATTAAGTCAGCTGGAAACAAAGCCGGAACAGAAGCCAGACAAACAAGAAAAACCACAGCACACTCATATCTGGCAGGAAAAGACTCATATGGTCAGTCATCCAGAAGAGGGACATGAAGAGAAGTATGTCATCCGGGCAGCATGGACAGAGACCATCACAGAGGAAGTGTATGATCCTTGGGATTGTTGCAATGTATGTGGCGCAGATTGTACAGCAGATCCATCTGGTCACATGAAACAACATGCTTTAGCAGGAGAAGGAGGCGGACATCATACGGAGTATTATAAAATGGTGACAAGAACTGAGGAACATCCCCCGGAATATGGAACCCGCTGGGTGGTAGATACTCCATCATGGACAGAGACAGTATCCGATGGATTTGTCTGTACGGGATGTGGTGGAAGAAAGTAGAATATGGAACAGGAAGGGACGTGCTGTTTCAGAATGTGTTTCCATTTTAGAAGAGTCATGAACACAATCAAATAGGTGTAGAAAGAAGAACATTCAAATGTAACCTGAGTGTTCTTTTTTTGTGCCCGTTTTGGAAGGGAGGAAGCAAAAATGAGACGATATCGGAATGGAGTCCGGATTGCGGATACTTCGTAACCTATAGAGAGTAAGCACAAACAAAACAAAAAGGAGGGAAGCTTGCATGAAAAAATGGAAACGGATCCTATCTGTAATGCTGGCAGTTTTGTTACTGTCAGGGAGTCTGCCTGTGCGGGCGGTAGAGACGGTGGATCCAGAAGAACCGGCAGGAAACAGCCGAGAGTTGAAAAAAAAACTGGAACGATTAATCCCAAAAGAAGACCTTGGAAAATATGAAAAAAAGAAACCCATTGGAGAAGCAAGGCTTGGGAATGAAGTAGGAAATACGACTTCCTTTTTTGCGGCGGAAGGATCCCAGGCAACGATCACACCGGGAACACCTCATGCATACGGGTCTTGGAGCACTACGGAGTTTTCGGTGAAAACAGAAACGGGAGCATACATGGGATATTGTGTGGAGCCCAACAGTCCGACTCCATCCGGTGTCTTTCAGGTGTCAAAACTTCATAATGAGAATGTGAAAGCAATGCTGTTAGTTTCCATCGGCGGTCCGGCATATGATGTCAGTAAACCTTATTTTGAATCCTCGGATGTACAGACACACATTCCAGATATTTACGGATGTTGTCATGCGGTCCTTAGCTATCTGTATGGCGGATATACTACGGGACTGAATACGAACCAGTTGGCTTGGGTATACAACATTACGGTGGAATTAAAAGAACGATGGATGAAAGTTGTCCGTGATCGTGGATTGATGGATCAATATACTGCATATGTGGCATATAACGATCAACAGGATATTGTCTGGATTGAAAAAAATCAAAAAGGCAGCATGAACCTGAAAAAGGAATCTGCCAATCCAGAAATGACAGAGGGAAACAGCTGTTACAGTCTGGAAGGAGCAACGTATGGTGTATATAAGGAACAAGCTTGCAGTACGAAGATTGCAGATCTGACTACGGATGCACAGGGAAATTCCAATACCGTAGAAGTAGATGCAGGAACGTATTATGTCAAAGAGACGAAAGCTCCGAAGGGATTTGTCCTGGACAAACAAGTACATTCGGTCACGGTGACAGCCGGACAGACTGCAGTGGTGAAAGTGAAAGATCTCCCACAATTAGATCCGGTGGGAGTGCTGCTTGGAAAAATTGACAAAGAGACCAACCAGAATAAACCACAGGGAAGTGCCTCGTTGGAAGGGGCTGAGTTTACGGTAAAATACTATAAAACAGAACCAACTGGAACTCAGAATCCGGCAGAACAGGGGAAAACACCAGAACGTACCTGGGTATTTCGAACGGATGAAGATGGATTTTGTTATTATGATCCGAAGTACTTGGTATCAGGAGATGAGCTTTATCTTTCTCCAACCAAGAATCCATCGATTCCGCTAGGTGTGATTACAATCCAGGAAACAAAAGCGCCGGAAGGATATTTATTGAATCCGGAAGTATATGTGGTTCCTATCACAAGTACAAATGACGGTAGTGAGTTTGTTTACACATACAATCAGCCCAAAATCCCAGAAACTTTGTTAAAGCTCGATATCGTAAAAGTATTAAAGGGCAAAGATACGCCAATTCCAGGTGTGGTATTTCTCCATACGGACTCTAAAGGCAATCAGGAGGAAGTGACTACGGATGAAAAGGGACAGGCCGTGCTGAAAGGACTGACCCGTGGCACCCATACGGTACAGGAAAAAAGTGTGCCGGAAGGATATTTATTGAATCCGGGAGTCTTAAAGTTTTCGGTGGATGAAAACAACAAGATCACGCTGTTGGAAAATACGGCAACAGACAAGACCGGAACCATGACCTTTACGGTTCGCGAGGATGGAACGGCACAGCTTCATGTAGAGGATGTATTAGCACCGTATCAGCTGATCATCCACAAGGTGAATGACCGTGCAAAAGTACTGGAAGGGGCAGAGTTTACCCTGTATGCAGACAAAGCATGTAAACAGGAACTGCAGAAAGCAACCAGTGGAACAGACGGGATTCTGCGGTTTGAAAATCTGGAAGTGGATCAAAAATATTATCTGAAGGAGACCAAAGCACCGGACGGTTATCGGATCCCGGTGAATTCGGACGGCACGGATATCGTGTATGAGATCTACACCAAGAGCGATCCGCAAAAAGATCTCTTTGAATACTATGTGAATGGAAAGAAGTATACGGATACAACCGGAGACTTTGCAATCACGGGAACGAAAGCAGAACGAGAAGTGAATCTGAAGGTGGTCAATCCGATCGGAATGAAGATGCCGGAGACGGGAAGCCCATGGACAGCGGGGATCCTACTGGCAGGAGTTGGAGTAATCGTGGCAGGATATGTGATGATGATAAGAAAGGGGAAACAAGAAGATGAAGAGAAGTAAAGTGTGGATGTTGGCAAGTATCTTAGCATTGGGTGGAATGAGTATGAGTACCGTAGGAACTCCGCTTTTGACGGTACAGGCTGCGGAAGAAGCAACTGTGGCAGCAAAGGAATATACCACCCAGGGCGGAATCGCCAACATGGGAAGCGGCACGGCAAACATTACCATCAAAGGGAATGAAGGCCAGACTCTGGTAGGAAAGAAATTTCATGTGTACAAGCTGTTCCTGGCACAGAATGCACAGGGCATGGAATCCATCAATTATACCTTTAATCCAACCTATGAACAGGCATTAAAGAACGTGGCAGCAAAGGCACTGTCTGTTCCCGTGGATGATGTGACAGAATATATGGTAATCGATTACATTCAGTCTCTGAACTCCTACAAGGTGGAAGGAGCACAGACAGAACAGGAACTGGAAGGGCGTTACAGTAAGTTCCGTTACTTTGTAGAAGATCTGCGAAATGAAATCGAAAAACAGGGCGTACAGTCTGATGTGGTGAATATCAAGGATGTAAAATCCGACAATTCCGTCCAGTTGACCGGACTGGAGTTTGGGTATTACCTGGTAGATGAGATTACGGATGTGGAAGGCACTCATTCTGCAGGTTCCCTTTGTATGGTCAGTACGGCAAATCCAAGTGCAGAGATGCAGGTGAAATCGGATTATCCAAGTGTGATCAAAAAGATCCAGGAAGATGATCAGAATCCCAATCTCACAGATCCGGATGGATGGAATGACATTGGAGACTATGAGATCGGACAGACTGTTCCCTACAAATACGAATCCAACATCCCAAACATGAACGGATACAAGAATCGTGGGATGGCTGTATGTACCCCAGATCGGGGTAGACAGCCCCATCCTGACGGGACAGACAGATACGGAATACCTGACCAAAGATTTTGAAGGGGCATACAGCCCACTGGGGAGTATTTTTACCTTTGCAGGAGCCAGGCTTTCGGACAGTCAGGTGTATCTGTTTGCCCACAACATGGCTTCCGGACAGATGTTCGGGAGCCTGAAACAATTCACGAACGATGCGTTTCTGGCAGCAAATCCGCAAGCCTATCTGTATACACCGGAGCGTGTCCGGAAACTGCAGGTGGAAGACTGGACGTATCTGCAGGCGGATGATCCCTGCTTTTCCAGTCGGGAAAGTCAGGAGGCTGCCAGGGTGACGCTTGTGACCTGTGTGGGATATTTCCAGACCCCAAAGCGGCTGGCAGTGGAAACAAAGGTAGTGGAAGAACGCACTGCCTTTTAGAAAGGAGTGAGAAAGGAGTGCGAATCCATGAAGAAACGAAATAAGATGTTGCTGATAACCAGCATGGTTCTGGCTGCCTGTGGCAGCCTTTGTCTGGGACGTTCCCTGACGACTCTACCCGAAAAGGAACGTCCCAAAATCGAACAGAGAGAAGAATCCGAACAAAAAGAACCGGATTTGGAAGAAGCTAATCAACCTACAGAGCCGGAAGAACCGGTGGTATCGGTACCTCAAGTGCCAGTGCCAAAAACCGGGGATTCCTGGTGGTGAAAAAAGAAGGAGGATGTATGGAAGAAGAGAAAACAAGGGAATTTCCGGAGCCCGAAGGATCCGGAACCGAACAGTATCTGGAAGAGATGCAGCGCATTTTTGCTGCACGAGAAGCAACGTACCAGAAACGGAAACAAGAGTATGAACAGAAAAGCCAGGAACTGCAGAAGATCCAGACCGAGCTTGGAAGACAATACCAAAGCCTGGAAGGACAGAAACAGGAGCTGGCATCTGCCCAAAAGAAGCTGGCAGAACAGGAAGTGGCACACAGGGAAGAACAGGAAGAGCTGCAGCGTGAAAAACAGGACTTTGAACAGACCAAGAAGCTCTATGAAGGACAGCAACAGGAACTGCTGATGAAGAGCCGACTGGAACTGGAACAGCTGCGCAATGAGCGGATGGAAGCGGAAGATCTGAAACGGGAGTATGAATATCAGATCGGCCAACAGGAATGCGGAATCCCACCGTCCCTTCCGGATTTGTCCGCATATGTGCCGAAATTGGAATACGAGGCAGTGAAACAGGAACGGGATACTCTGTTCCAAGAAAAGACGCAGTTCCAGCAGACACAATGCGAAGAACTGACGCAATTGCGGGAGGAGAACCAACACCTGACTATCCAGTTGGAGCAGAAAGAGCTTCTGTTGAAACAATTGGGGGAGGAGAGAACCTCCTTACTGAAAAAGCTGCTGGAATCCAAGCAGGAACCGCCACAGGAGCCAGAAAAAGAGAAGGAAGTGCTGCAGGTGGAAAACGAATCGGATTCAGCGGAAGTAATCTCGGAAGAGATGGATACAGCCGAAGAGAATGAATGGAGACAGCGACCTTTGCGGGTTTCCGTAAAAGAACAGGAGATTACCAGAGAGGAATTGACTGCAACGGTCTTACAGCGGTATCTGCAGAACAACCATCCGGAGTTTGAGCAGCTGGAAATCCGGCATTCGGAAGAAGGCGAACAGCTCCATGGGGAAGTGGGAAAACTGTCCTATGCCTTTTTGTTTTTCGAAGACTTGATCCAGTTTGACATTTCTGCAAAACGCAAAGGCGGAAAGGAACTGGAAGAGAAATTAGAGCGGATCGGGAAAAAGGTGCCGGGGGTACAGTTCCAATATTCCAAGGGCGATGGGCGTGTTTATGCCAGCGGCTTCTTGACCAAGGAACTGACACCCAAACAGGCCATGAAGCAGGTCTTTGAGATTGCAGACTATTTCCGAGGATAGGGTGTTCCGAAATTCGGAACAAGAAAGGAGTTATGATGTTTTATATTGTGATCGGAATCGTCCTGCTTCTGTTGTCGGCGGGAACCATTGCTGTCATGGTTCTGTTTGAAATCAGGGATCGTAGGGCAGGAAACATCCAACAGGGAAAAAGACTCCCGAAAAAGCCGTATTCCCAGGCGTTTTTGGATGCTGTTCCCAGAGCCTATGAATCTGCTGGTACATTACGGGGGATGCTGACGCTTTTGGTGGAGCAGTGTCCCAAAGAAAATGGACGGGCAAAAGCAGCCCTGGATTACCTGGAACACAGTCGGTATCGGGACTATGAAACGGCACTGGCTTATCTGTCAGATTCCAGTGCTGTTTGTGAAAAACAAATTAGGGAGGTGTTAAAGCGGGAAATTCAAAAGACAACCGCATTAACTTGTCACTAAGCACGGATGGTTCGTGCTTTTTTGTACTCAAAATGAAAGAGATGTTCCGGATTTCGGAACAGGAAAAGGAGAATGTTATGAGAAGAAGTAATTGGAAATCCAAACTGGTCGTTGTGATCGCAGTGGTCATTGGAATTTTATGTGGATTAGCTGCCGCTTATGTTGTGAATCAGAAATTTGGTGCCGCCTATATTGGACTGGCATTTTTTATTACCATGCCATTGGTGGCAGGAATCTTAATGTTTTTGATGATCCGTGTGTTTCATATTGGAGAGTAAGTAGGAGGAAAAAATGATGAAACAAAACAAGATGCAGAATGAAAGAACAAACCAGAGAAAATTGGTCAATCCAACAAAAAAGGAATGGCGATGGCACGTGGCACAGTTCGGTGTGGGCTGCCTCCTCTTATTTTTTGCAGGAAACGTTCCGGTGTTTGCGGCGGGAAATGTGGACACATCCCAGATCACCGGAGGATTTGATGCGATTTATCAGGTAATCGCAGCGATTGTATCTTCGACCGGTACCATCTTTCTGTTGTGGGGACTGTTCGAGTGGGCGCAGTCCCTCAATACACAAGATGGTGGGGCACAGTCCATTGCATTTAAACGAATCGGAAGTGGTCTGGTAGCAACCCTGGCACCACAGATCATTGCGGTCATCCGGACAGGACTGCCAAGCTAGGAGGTGATGGCAAATGCCAGGATGGGTAGAAGACCTGTTGAAGGAAATGTTCTATGGCCCGTTTTATCAGCTGGCAAAAGTCGTCTGGGATTGGTGCATCGGATTGAGCACGGGGGTCATTAGTCAAGACCCCCAGCACTTTTCCCCGGCCACTTGGAAATTTGTAACAAATACTCTGTATCCCTGGGCAATGGGAATCGGTTTATCCATGATGAATGTATTTTTCATCTGCGTATTTCTAAAAGCAGCCTCCAACTTAAAAGAAAATATCACGTTGGAACTGTGTATCGAAGGGATGATCCGGCTGGTGGCGTTAAATGTGTTGATGCAGATGGGAATGCAGTTGATGAAGACCCTGTTTTCCATGGCATCCCTGATGGGAGGAATGGTATTGGATTTCCAGGCACCAGATTTTTTCACCGGCGAAGTGGATGCCGGAAGTGTTCTGTTCTGGTGGTTCATGGGATTTTTATATTTCTTTATCGCACTGATCTGTGGAATGCTGATCTTTTTGACTCTGTTCAGCCGTTATGTCAAGCTGTATCTTTTGACCGTGACCTTCCCACTGGCCATGCCGAGTATGGTGTCCGGACGTGGGATTGATGAAACGGCGAAGAGCTGGGTCAGAAGCTTTTTAGGAAATGTGTTTGAAATCGTGGTGATCGCCCTAGTGATGTCGATCTCCGGACGGATCATCGGGGGAATGGATCTGCAGGGGGACAGTTTTGCAGATTTCTTTGACGGTTTTGGACAGGCACTGACCTCTACGATCTATATGATCGGAATGGCAGTCTCTGTACGGGGTGCAAGGAGCTTTATGAAAGAGACCTTCCACTTATAAACAACTTGTTCCGAAATTCGGAACGGAAAGGAGTAGAAAGAAAGGATATGAAAATCGATATCAACAAAGATTTTGAAACGGCATATCAGCAATCCATCTGGAAAGGGCTGGATCTGAAACAGCTGATTACGGTAGGCTGCTTTTTGCCGACGGTGATGGGGATTATGGTTGCCCTTTGGTATTTTTTAAACGTTCCGCCGCAGGGAGGCGTTTACATTGGAATTCTGGCAGCACTGCCGATCCCGTTTTTGGGACTGTTCAAATACCGGGGAATGTCTATCCCGATGTTATGCAAAGAATGGAAGTATCTACAGAAAACAAAGAAACTTTGTGGGGAAACAGAAACTGCAGCCGGTCAGAAACACCGAGTATTTACCATGCATCCATCGAGAAAGGAGCGATAAAAAGAAATGGCAATTTTTAATGGAAATAAGGAATTTTCCAAGAAAAGGGAGCTGTCCCAGCCTTTGGTTCCGGTACCCAAGAACGTGCGTCAGGCATTCAACATCCATAAAGCCTATGCAAACGGGGTGTTCCAGTTGGAAACCAAGAAAAAGGATACATTGTATGATCGATGTTATGTATTTGAGGATATCAATTACATCAACAAGAACCGAACAGAGAAAAAGAACTTTCTGTCAGAATTGATGTTCTGGCTCAATTCCATGGATGCCTCTTATAAGATTACACTGTGCAATGAATACCAGTCGGTAGAAAAGTTTCTGGCATCAATCCGGAATGAACGCAATGAGAGGGAATATCCAGACATTGCAAAAGGAATCCGGCAGTGGCAGGAATCGAAACTGGCGGATGCCAACTCCACAGTGCGGACACTGCGCTATCTGACCATTACTTGTCGGGCAGACAGCCTGGAGCAGGCGAACATCTATTTCCGGGCGTTGGAGCCCATGATCGAGGATGCCTTTGCAGGATGGGGCAGTGACATTGCTGTGTTGGGAACCCTGGATCGGTTCCGGGTGCTCCATGGGATGCTGCGTCCCGGGGAAGAATTTCCACAGGTTGTGCTTCGGGAAACCCTGCAGGACTGGAAAAGTGACATACTGCCACGGAGCATCCAGCAATTCAATGATTATCTGATCCTGGGAGATACCATGATGACCGTACTGACTGCCACCCAATATCGAAAATCCCTGGATACAGATACCTTTCTACATACTTTAAGCAGCCTTTCCTATCCGTCTTTTGTGACACTGGACTTTGCCCCGGTGCAACAGGAAGTCATCAACGATAAATTAGTTGCCATGCATATGAACAATGAGCGGGAAATCAATGATGAGATCGAGCAGAAACGGCAGGCAGGGCAGATCGTGACTTCTCCTTCCTATACCAAAAAGAAACGGCGAGATGAGATCGAGGAATACATTGAAATGGTGGATGCCAATGATGAAAAAGGGGTCTTTTTAAACCTTCTGGTGGTGTTGACGGTTCCGGTGAAAGAGGGGGTAAAGCTGTTGCAACAGCGAATGGAAGAGGTCTGCGCGATTGGGCGTTCTGATAAAGTGGGCGTTTTTTTAGAGCCTTGCGACTTTCGTCAGCTGAAAGCCTTAAATACGGCACTTCCGATGGGTGGGAGACAGGTGGATTATATGCGGTTCTTTCTCACTTCTTCTTTGGTGGCATTTAACCCTTACCATGCACAGGATATCTTGGAGCCGGGGGGAAAGATGCTGGGAATCAATAAAACCACAGGACGATATCTCATTGCCAACCGGAAACTTCTTCCCAACCCTCATGGGATCATTGTGGGATATTCGGGATCAGGAAAGTCCATGCTGATTAAGCTGACCGAGATTGCCCAGACCTTACTTGGCAGTGAGGATGACATTCTGATTTTGGATCCCCAAAATGAATTTGAAGATATCTGCAGGGAGTATCAGGGGGTGTATTTTGATCTGACCCCTAAAAGCGGGATTTATCTCAATGGATTTGAAGTGACCCAGGAAGTCTTTTCCGGCAGCCAGGAACTGCAGGCGGAATTTGTGGCCAAACAGTGTGAGTATGCCAAAGGACTGGTGCAGGCGATCATGAAAAATATCCTGGTCACCCAGGAGCACGATTCCGTGGTGAGCCGTTGTACGGAGCAGATGTTTGCCCAAGTCTTCGCTCAAAAGCGGTTAAAGAAACAGCCCACCTTACTCTGGCTGCGGGAAGAGATCGGAAAGGAACTGGAACAGGTACAGCACGCTCACGATGAAGCCATCATCCGTCCCATCTACAACTCCCTGGAAGAGTATACCACGGGTTCCTGCGATATGCTGGCACACCCGACCAATATTGAATTTCAGAACCGTCTGGTAGGATTTGGGATGTGCAACGTGCCGGAAAACAACTGGGAAGCGGTCATGGATACGGTGCTGCATTATCTGTCTACCCGGATGGACTATAACAAAAAGCTGCAGAAAGCCACACACTTAGTGGTAGATGAAGCGCAGGTGGTTTCCGAAAAACCGGGATCCGCAGAGATGCTCAACAATGCGGTCATCACCTTCCGAAAGTTCGGAGGAATCGTCACCCTGGCGATGCAGAACGTGGTGGCCGCTCTGGCCAACAAAAAGATGGTGGAATTATTTCAAAACTGTTCCTATAAATGCTTTTTAGATCAGGGCGGCGTGGATGCCCAAAGCTTGGCAGAGATCCAGCCCTTATCCGAACGGGAATTCCGGGCACTGGGAACGGGAAAACCGGGAGAGGGGGTCATCGTCTGGAACAAAAAAGTGGTGTTGTTTAATGCCCGGATTGAGAAGGACAATATTCTGTATGAGAAATATTCCACCAACTTCCATGAAAAAGCACAGTGGGAGGCAGAACGTTCTTCTGTGATGGCAGTTCCTGTGAGAGAAGAAACCATGATGGAATCAGAGGAAGAACCAGAACGCTGGCAGGAACGGGTGCCTCCGCAGGGGGCATATAAACCGGAACCAGAGATGCCCCAGAACTGGCAGGAAGAAAAGCCCGATGTGTTGCAACAGGGATGGGGGGAACAGGAGTGGGAGACCGTGCTGCAGCTGGCGGCGTTTGCACCTATCCGGCTGGGAGATGTGACCGCACTGTTAGAGATTGCACCACAGGATGCACAGCGGTTGCTGGATGCCATGGTTCAGGCAGGGCTGCTGGAAGAGACCGAGGAATGGTATCAGAAGATAAAGTAGGTGAAGGCAATGAAACTGAATGAGACCAAACGAAAACAAAGGGACTTGCAGGAAGAAGAACTGGAAGCACTCTGGAACCAGATGGAGCTGCAGAACCATCTGAAGAAAAAGAAAAACTGGGATGCCTGGATGGATGGGGAAGTAGAAGCACAGATCGAGGAAGAGATCCAGGAGTATCTGGCAGCATCCAGTGATCCTACCGTATATCTGAACCGGAAAGAAGCGAAAGCCTGGAACCGGATGCCAAAGTCCAAACAGAAGCGGCTCTTGCAGAAAGAATCCCAACAGGTATTCAAAGAGTGGCAGGCAGGGAAGCGAAAGGAGTTCTCTGGCGACAAACGGAATCCGGAGGATTCCATGGAAGATCTGGTCTTTTTGCAGTCAGGGACTTCCCCTTCGGGAATGCAGAAATCAGGAAGGACGGGACAGAAAGGGAGTTGGAAACCAGAAGGAGTGTCAGGAATGCAGGAACCATCCAGAGGCAATGCATTTCCCCCGTTCGGTCAGATGCAGAGTTCATCCAGACCGGGGAGAGCTGGCAGGGCAGGAAGCCGGAATTTTAGGAATCTCCGGGAGGGAAAGCCTGGATCCCAGATGAGAGGAGACCAGCAGGAACCAGCCCGTTCTGCGATGCAGGGAAGGTTCCTGTCTGGAAAAACAGGAGCGGGAGTGTCAGGAATGAAACATCCAGCGCCTTCGGTTGCAAACAGTACGCCTCCTGTAACTCCGGCAACTCTGGCTACCCGGACAGCAAAGAAAACTGCCCAGACCTTTCAAACTTATATTCAGGGGGTGAACCAGGCAGCCCAGCAAGCCATTGGAGAAGAGCGAGCAAAACTGGAAGATGCCAGACAGCAGCATGCACAGGTAGGAAATCTACCCTCGTTTGTGAAATATCTGGGGGCAACGGTGGGAAGTATGGTATTGGCCGGGGCAGCCATGGTACTGCAGCTGGCGGTGGCACTTTTGACCGTGCTTGTGACCATGCTGGCCTTTCTGTTGGTAGCGGTATTGGCAATCTCTTTGATTGTCGGTGTGATCGTGTCTTTGATCGGCGGGTTTTTAGACCAACAGCCGGCAACGGGACATGGATTGCCTCCTTTCGTAACAGAGGATATGATGGAAGCTTTTTTTGCCGTACAGGAAGAGAGCGGGATCCCGGTCTCTACCGGAGTGGCACAGCTGATTGCAGAATCCGGATTCGGGTTATATGGGCCAGGTGGTGACAATGGACAGGGACTCTCCCAGTTGGCGTACGAGTATAAAAATCTGTTTGGGATCAAATATTTTTCCGGAGACCAGTATGCCATTGGCGGTGTGGACATGTCTACCGGAGAACAGACCGGAAATGGGAATACCACCATCACGGCTGCGTTTTCCGTGTATCCGGATTATGGAGCCTGTATCCGGCAGCGAGGATGGATGTTAAGCCGGGAACCTTATGCAAGTAAGGTGTCCGCGTATCGGAATAAAAACGATAAAAAATATTCAAAAGAAGATGCCAGAGGATTTATGAATGGAATCCGTGCGGCGGGCTGGGCAACGGATAGTTCTTATGTGGAAAAATGTGTGCAGCACATGGACAATTATAACCTTTATCGGTTCGACAACATGACTTACGAAGAATACCAAAAAAGTGGTGGTGGAAACTACGATGGAACGGTGACGCCACTGATGCAGAGCATCGTAGATCATGCCGCTAAGAATCAGGGAATGTACCCTTGTACCCCGGATATGTGTGCCCAGTGGGTGACTGGAATTTATCAGGCGGCAGGCGCACCGACGATTCCTTATGGAAATGCGATTGATATGTGGAACAACTATAAAAATACGGGTAATACCAGCATGGAAAACATTCCGCCGGGAGCCATTGTGTGTGGCAGTGGATACGGAACTATGGGCAGTATATATGGACATGTCGGAATCTATCTTGGGAATGGAATGGTGGCCAATAACCGGGGCTATTTTTCCGTGGAAAGTCTGGAAGAATGGTGTAGCTGGCAGACCGCCACTTGTCAAGGTCACACGGGCTGGATCGGCTGGGTGTTCCCTGGTGGAGTTCCGGCAAGTTAAAGAAAGGATAGTGAAAATGAATAAAGTAGTATTGGTAGGAAGATTGACAAGAAATCCAGAGGTTCGATATGCCCAGGGAGAGTCGGCAACTGCGGTGGCAAGATATACGCTGGCAGTAGAGCGAAGATTCCAACGGGAAGGAGAACAGACGGCAGACTTTATTCCCTGTGTCGTATTCGGAAAATCTGCAGAATTTGCTGAGAAATATTTCCGTCAAGGGCTACGGATTTCGATTTCCGGAAGGATTCAGACGGGCAGCTACACGAATAAAGACGGGATAAAAATTTATACCACAGAAGTGGTAATAGAAGAGCAGGAATTTGCTGAAAGCAAGTCAGAACAGGGACGGGGAAATCAGGGGGGAATGGGAGCACCGGACGCTGATGGTTTCCAGAATATCCCGGATGGAATCGAGGAAGAATTACCGTTCCATTAAAAGCAGGAAAGGAGCAAAACAGCGTTGAAAAAAAGAATCATAATTGGGATTGCAGCTGTAGTGATTCTGTGTGGTATTTTGACAGGAATCGGCATCCTTCTATCCAGTCAGAAACCGGAGAAAACATCAGAAAAAAAGACAGAAAAAGTAGAACAGGAATTACAGACCAAACCAGAAGAAACACCGGGAAATCCAAAGCAGGAACAGGAGAAAGCAGCGTCAGCAAAGGAATCGGAAGAACAAGAGGAAGAACCACTTTCTATGGAACTTTCTGGATTAAACGAAGAAGCACTTTCCATGATGGGAATTTCCAAAAAAGAAGTGGCAAATGCACTGAGAACTTGGACACAGGAACATGGATTTTCCAGTGCCACAGGGGCACAGTTTTTGGAACCCATGCTGGTACGATTTTCGGAAGGGAAATACAGCATGGATTGCCAACTCATCTTTGCAGATGATGGAAATGGAATTCAGCCGGAGGATGTACAAACCAAGCTGACCATGGATTATTTTAAAGAGAAAAAGTTGCTGCAGTTCCATCCATGAAAAAGAATCAAGCTGCAAGGAAAAAAGAGGGGGATTACAGAGTAAATATTTTATAGTATCCAGGGGTCTTAGGGGCGTTCCCCTAACAAGAGGGCAGGATGTTTGTTAAACATTATGCGTATCTTGCCAATTTTCCTCTGGGAAAATTGCGTAGAAAATCCGTAGATTTCTGGAAGTTTGCAATACAAAAGCATACAAATATGCTGTACAAATGTATGCTTTTTGCGTGGGAAGGAAAGAAAGGAGACGGCATGGCGAAACAGATGAAAAGTTTTCGGCTATCGGAAGAGGCAATCGCTGTGATTGAACACCGGAATCGGGAACTATATCGATCCGGTCAGGCGTATGTGGAATCCCTGCTTTTGGGAGAAAAGAAACGACCAATGGAGGAACAACTGCTGGAAGTTTTGGAGGAGATCAAAGGGGAACTGAACCGGCAGAATTATAAGTTGGAAAAGCTGCAGAAATGTTTGGATTCTGCATTGGAACAGAGGAGAAAAACAGAAGAGAACAGACTGCCATATACCCCGCCGCCCTCTGACATTATTTGAGGAAAAAATTTGGAAAATAGGATGATAGCAAAGGAGTAAACGTAATGAAGCTACAGGAACAATTAGAAAAAGTACAGAAAGATCTGGAAAAAGTTGAAGAGCGCAGAAAAGAACTGCAGAAAAAGGAGAAGGAATTACGAACCAAAATCGAATTGGAAACCGCAAAAGAAGAGGCGAAAAAGAATGAAGAAATCCGAAAGATTGTAGAAGAAGCCTATGGACAAGTGGACGGGGCAGATCTGGAAGCATTTCGTCAGTTTATGCAGGAACAGGCTGGGAAGAGGAAGCAACAAGAGGAAGAATTCAAAGGATATGATCTGGGAGGAATTTAAGTGAAGCGCAATGTATTGGTAGGTGTCCGATTTTCTCCAGAAGAGCATGCATATCTTTGTGAACAGGCAGAAAAAGATGTGGAAACCCAGAAGAGAAACGGGACGAAAAATCTGTCTGCTTATATCCGAAAACGAGTGTTGGAAAGGTCTGGATACCAAGAAGAAATACAGATCCAAAAATCCTTGAAAGAATTGACTTATCAGTTTCGGAAAATCGGGACGAACATCAACCAGGCAACCAAACAGTTACACATTGGATATGAGCCCATGGCGGCAGTTAGTCGACTGCAAAAAAATATGAACGTTTTGGAACGACAGCTGGAAGAAATGAAAGAGGAATTCAAACAAATTTATGGCAATCACAAAAATATTAAACATTAAATCCCAATCGAATCTCCACAATGCCATCGAGTATATTTTAAAGCCAGAGAAAACGAAAGAGCAGTTGTGGGTGGGTGGAAATGCCGGGAACACGACACAAGAGGTGTACCGAACCATGATGGATACCAAACAGACATGGGGAAAGCTGGATGGAAGAAAAGGATACCATATCATCATCAGCTGGAAACCAGGAGAATGTACGGAAGAAAAAGCCTATCAGATCATTCAGGAATTTTGTCAGGAATATCTGGGCGAGAACTATGATTATGTGTTTGGAATCCACACGGATCGGAAGCATTGCCATGGCCACGTTGTGTTCAATTCCGTGAATCGAGTTACTGGTTATAAATATCGTTATGAACGTGGGGACTGGGAAAAATTTATGCAGCCAATTACAGACAAGCTTTGTGTGAAATATGGGTTGCCGAAACTGAAATATGACAAAGGAAATCAAAAAGGGGTTTCTTATGGAGAATGGAAAGACGGTGGGAAAAGCAGCTGGAAAAAAATGATCCGTGCAGACATCGATTATGCCATTTCCAAGTCAGAAACTTATGAGGAATTTTTAGAGCAGATGGGATCCATGCATTACCAGATCCGGGAAGGAACATCCAGGGAAGAAGGAGAAATTTTGTCTTTGAAGCTGCCTGGACAGAAGAAGTACTGCAGAACGAAAAAGAAAACATTAGGGGAAGCTTATACAGTTGCTTCCATTCGGGAACGGATCGGGAAAGAATGGAAACGGTATCCTTATCCAAAGCCACCCAAAATAAAAGTTTGCCGAAGTCATGAAAGATGGAATAGAACGTATCGAATAGGAAAGTACCAGGCAAGCCATATCCGGGATATTTATGAGATTCAGAACCGGTATGCCAAAGGGAATCCTTATGCAGCCAATACAGGAGCCATGAGAAAACACTTGTCGGAAATCCGTAAATTGCGGGAGGATTGCAGGTATTTAGTAAGAATGGACATTCGAAGCAGGGCAGCATTGGAGCAACGGGAACAGGAGGTCTTACAAGAAGAAAAGCGTTTGAAAGAGCAGCGTAGTCTGGAGTGGGAGCTTCAAAATCATGGGATTTATCAAAAATATCAGGATCTGGAAAGCGAGTTGGCTCAGATCCCAGTATGGGAAGATCGATTTGAACAAGTGTTAGATGAACTGGAACGGTTGCAGGCACAATTGCCAAAGGGAGTGGATCAGATTCAAACGGGAAAGGAACAACTGCAGGAGATCCGTCAGGAGAAGCGATTGATTCGTCAGATCAAACAGATGGATGAAGAACACAAACAAATCCGAGCATTTCCTAAGCAATTGTTACATTCAGGATTAAAAGAAATTCGGAGGGATTCGAAGAAACCGCAAAGAAAAGGAGGCAAGCAGTGGAAAAGAAACAGGAAATAACAGAAGAACAGGTCAAAGAATATCAGATGCTTCTGGCACAATGGATGCAGCTTCCAAAGGATGCCTTGGAAATCCTAAATGAGGATATGCCGTGGCGTATCCGGGAATGGTTGTATGTATGTGCCCTGGATCAGATATCCGGGGCAGAATTACAAGCAATGAAACCACAAGGGCTGAAAAAGATCCAGGATATCCGGGCGAAGTTTCTCAAACAGAAGTTTCAGGATCGGCAGGAAATCCAAACCCAGATGAACGCATTGCAAAAGCAGATGGAAGAAGGGGTAGAGAAACAGGCAACTGTTTTGTCCAGACTACAGGAGGAAGTGTTACAGATTCTGCAGTATCTGGAGCAAGAAAAACAAACTTTAAAGGAGCGGGAAGAGCAGTGGTTGGAAGAACGGCGAAAATACAAGGAACAATTCCAGCAGATGGAAATAAACAGGATGGAAGAGGAGAAATCGTGGAGTCTTTGGAACCGACTGTGGAAGAAAAAACGGCGGAAAACACAGCTACATAGGAAACAGGCGCAAATGGATCAATTTGTCAAACAGGTGTTAGAAGAAGAGAAGTTTAGCCAGGAGCAAAAGAGTTATTTGCTGGATTGTCTGGAACAAGGCGAGGAAATGGAAGAAGTGTTGTATTTGGCAAAATCCTGTCTTTCCGTGGAACAAATGGAGCGAATCAAGCAGTTGCTTTCCGAGCATCCACAAATGTTTTGGGGCAGTCGGAGAAAGCCATGGAATCAAAAGAAAAAGGTAAAGAAGGGATAGCGTGATGAAGATACAGGTACAGATCTACCTGCCAGATCAGAATCAGGGAACAGTCTGGGGGTATGGAACCATTACCTTGGATCAGCTGCTGACATTTCAGATACGGATTTTGACATGCGAAAAAGGAGCAGGAATCAAGGAGGCCTTTGTCAGCTTTCCCAGAAGAAAGCAGGGAGAACGATGGGAGGACTTGGTAATCGTGGAAGATTCATTACGAAACCAGATCACAGAGGCAGTCCGGGAAGTAATCCAGATGGAAATCACAAAAGATTTGTATCTTCCCCCAATTAAAGTTGTGCATCTGCAGATATTTCCGAAAGGAAAGAAGAAATTCCTTGTAGGAGAAGCAACGATCCGTGTCCTTGGAGTTACGGTGAAAGGGATTCTATTAAAACAAGGGAAATATGGGGTGTTTTGCCAGATGCCCCAATATTACAGTGAGAAAAAGGGATACCAAGATGTGATATACAGTCCTTCCAAACGGCTACGGGATGCGATTTTTCAGACTGTATTGGAAACTTATCAGGAACGACAAAAGGAGTAGATATGGAGAACGAACGAGGAAAACAGGAAGTATTGATGGCACTGCAAGGAGTCGGCAGACTGGGGATTATGATGGATCCGGTATTTAAACTAACAGCGGCAGGAACAATCCTGCTGATCCAGCACTTTGCGAGAATGTATAAAGAAGGACTATTAAACCGAAGGGAATTTCAGAATTTTCAGGAATTTGCCAAACTGACCGAAGGAAATTACCAGATCATAAATATTCCGGTTGGAAGTTGGAAGGAATTAGAAAAGACGGGATTTGTCCATCAGATGGAAGAGCGGGGAGTGCGGTACGTGGAACTGCCAGATCTGAATCAGACAGATGGGCTGGTTCAGGTGGCAATTTATGGAGAGGATCAACTAAAATTTCAGGCTTGGTATGACCGGTTTTTAATGGCAGAGATGAAAGGGGGAGAACATGAACTGCAGAACTTAAACCATCTGACCAGTGGAAGAACCAGCATTGTCAGTATTCCGGTGGAACAGAAGATAGACTTGTTAACAGATGATTTTGCAGTACTGCAGGTGAACTATTCTATTCTGCCAGATTTACAGGTGGGGGATGGGGAAATCCAGGTTGTGGTAGCCAATGCAGATCTGGCAAAAGTGGAACATTGGTACCGAATGTATCAGGAGCAGTGCCTGACAGAGGGAAAAGAGATCCCGGACTTTCAAACCATGGATATGGGAAAGTATCGGGAAACTGGTGTGATGAAGGAAGAAGCTTATGTGGATACATCATCGGAAGCAATCCAGAAAGCGGTTCGTAAATACGAGGGGCAAGAACCGGGAGAATTAGAACAAAAGGTATTGAAACAGGAACAATCGATCAGATCAATGAATAATGAGCAGTATCAGGAGTTTCATAATAATCCAGAGTTTATTGAAATCACAATCAATCATGAGACACTGGTTCAGGAGTCTCAATTGGCAAGTAGCTGGGATATGGAAAGGCGTGGAATGTTTGCAAGCAGAATTCCAGGAACCTGGGGAGATGGAGAGCAGACGTTGGTGTTACCTACAGAGCAGGTATTTCGAACAGATGATGGAAAAACATACATCGGATTTGTGGAACGAAAAGAGAAGCAGCTAATCTTAAATGCAGATGGAAGTATGGTTCCATCTGAAAAAAGAAGTACAGGAGAACGGTTGTATGCAGAACGGTATGAACCTGTGTCCAGAAAATTTGGTAAGAAAGAATCCCTGCAGAAAAATACTGCAGAAAAAGAAATGATTCAAACTGTAATAAAACAGGCTCCATCCAAGGTTCCGACCATTCCAAAGAAAGGAATCTAAGATATGGTAGAGAGACGAAAATTACCATGGGGACTTTTACTCAGTGTATTTGTATTGCTGATGGTTACTGCGTATTATCTGAGTGGTCTGGCAAAACTGGAAGGGGTAACATTGGAAAATTGGCAGAATCAGTTTGTCTACATCTTGTTGCATCCATTGCAGAATTGGTGGAATGATCTGACATTTACGTTTCTTGGAATTGCGCTGATTGTGTGGATCGGGATTGTGACCTACCTGATGGATTATTACCGGAACCGACAGATGGGGGTGGAGTATGGATCTGAGCAGTGGGCAGACTTAAAGCAGATTCAGCGGAATTTGGGAAATAAAGATCAAACGAAGAATACACTGTTAAGCAAAAATGTAGCAGTGGATAATGGCAAACTGTCGAATATGAACCTTCTGATTCTGGGAGGTTCTGGAAGTTACAAATCCACATCCATTGTGATTCCCAATCTTTTATTGGCTTCTATGACGAACGTTGTATTGGATATCAAAGGGGAATTGCTGCGAAAAACAGGAAATTATCTACGAGAGAAGCATATCGCAGTAAAGGTGTTAAACCTCATCAATCCGGAAGAGTCCGACAGATGGAATCCGTTTGTGTACATTCGGGATGAAGTGGGATTGGTCAAGTTGATTACTAATCTGCAGGAGTCTGTGAAGCCACCGGATGCAATGAAAGGGGAGCCTTTTTGGGATCAGGCAGTCAGTCTGTATCTCATGTCTTTATTTTCCTATGAGTGGCTGCGGCAGGAACGGGAGAAAAAAGAACATCCGGAACAGTACCAGGCGGCCACATTGCCACGGGTTTTAGCATTGGCAAATTTAGAAATGCAGCCAGGATCGGAAGAGAACAGTACCCGATTACAGGAAAAAATGGACGATCTTGCAAGAAGATATGGCCCAGAATATCCACCAGTACGGGACTACCGGAAACTCAAGGGAAATATGGAAGCACAGGAAACAGTCAGTTGCGTAATCTTAATGGTAAACGCTATGTTGCGACTGTGTGAAACACCTGCAATCAAAAGAATTTTAGAGGCCGATGATATGGAGATTCGAAGTTTGGGAACCGGGGCAGAGAATATTCCGGGGAAAAAGACGGCGTTGTTTTTGGTCATGCCAGACAACGATCCGTCTTTTAATTTTTTGATTTCCATGTTTTATACCACCATGTTTGATGTGC
>OGYI01001267.1_pt1 | contig 25671 bp, 20 predicted proteins | sample 1576521 | NCBI WGS metagenome assembly OGYI01 (sample SAMEA3541484, study PRJEB24748) | human gut metagenome | biome: human gut; feature: human-associated habitat; material: faeces | place: China | collected 2012
CAAGATTGATTATATCATCTACTCCATCACCAATTACAGCGAGCTCATGCGGCTGAGAGAAAAGGTATCCGAATCCGGCATGCGGGTGCTGGCCCTGGAGAATCACCTGCGCAACCTTCAGGTTGAAACGGAAATCGGAAAGGAGATCATCATTGCCAACAAGGAGATGTACAACATTTACGGAAAGGCCCTCCGCCTTGCATCCACCTCCGTTTCCGTCATGCTCACCGGCGAATCCGGCACCGGAAAGGATGTTCTGGCTAAATTTATCCACCAGAGCAGTTCCCGCAAAGGCAAAAATTTTATCCACGTCAATATGGCCGCCATACCCAAGCCGCTTTTCGAATCCGAGCTTTTCGGCTACACATCCGGTTCCTTTACCGGAGCCGCCCGCCAGGGAAAAGAAGGTCTTGTTCAGCTGGCTAACGGAGGCACTTTATTTTTAGATGAGATCGGAGAGCTCCCCCTGGATATCCAGGCCAAGCTTCTGCAGGTTATCCAGAATAAAGAGGTCCGGGCCATCGGAGCGGTTTCACCTACGCCCGTGGATTTCCGCATCATTTGCGCCACCAACCGGGATCTGCGCCAGATGGTGAACGACCATACCTTCCGTCTGGATCTGTATCACCGTCTCAACGCCGTAGAACTGACCATCCCTCCGTTAAGAGAGCGCCGGGATGATATTCTGCCCCTTGCCACCTTTTTCCTGAACCACTTTAATGATCAGAATCATACCAACAAATACCTGACTTCCGATGTCCTGCACCTGTTTACCAACTACTCCTGGCCCGGCAATGTTCGGGAGCTTCAGCATGTCATCGAAGGCGCCATGGCCCTCTGCCCCAACGACGCCATCACTTTGGATCAGCTTCCTATGGATTTTCATGTTCTTGGGCAGAAATCCCTCCTCGCCTCCGCCGCCCATACGGACGGGCTGACCTTAAAACAGGCGGTAGAACAGCTGGAAACACAGATGATCGAAACAGCTCTAAAAAACAGCTCCTCCGCCGTCCAGGCAGCCGAGAAGCTGGGAGTTGACCCTTCAACCCTTTCAAAAAAGAGGAAACGATATGGACTATAACATCAATCTTTCGGAAGACGCCCTAATGTCCTCCCCCACTATGAAAGAAATATATAAAAAAGCGGATTTGCTGGCTCAGAACAAGGCTTCTGTATTGATTTACGGCGAAAGCGGCACAGGAAAAAACCATCTGGCGGAATACATCCAGCGAAGGGGATCGTCCCCCCGTTCCCCCTTCATTCACGTTTTCTGCAATGCCGTTTCTGACCAGCTCTTCGCCTCCGAGCTGTTCGGCTACACTCCCGGCGCTTTTACCGGCGCATCCCCCAAAGGGAAAACAGGACTTTTGGAATCCGCTCAAAACGGCACCATTCTTTTCGATGAAATTAACGAGCTGTCTGCGGAAAACCAGGCCCTTCTGCTCCATTTCCTGCAAAATAAAACCATTACTCCCATCGGTTCCTTAAAAAGCAGGGAAATTCACACCCGCATTATTTCCATATCCGGACAGAATCTTTTAGACATGATTCAGGAGGGTACGTTCCGGGCGGATCTTTACTACCGGATCTGTGTAGCCAGCATTTGTATTCCCCCTCTCAGAGAACGCAGGGAAGAAATTCCCCTGTTCTTTTCACATTTCATCCGCCAATTTGAAAAGGAATATGGCTGCGCCGGCAGGGAACACCGGATTTCGGGGGAACAAATGCAAAAGCTCTGCGCTTTGAACTGGACGGGAAATCTGTGGGAAGTGGAAAATCTGGCCCTTCGGATCTGCCTTTCCGACCAGCCGGAGGCTGTGATTGAAGATTATTTAAAAACCGAACAGCACTTTGCTCTTTTCTCCCCGTCCCCCCATGCCCAAGCTGGTCATCAAAAAAGCGTTAAACCCTTAAAAGAAGCCCTCCGGGATTTTGAAAAGTCCTATATTGAAAATGTGGTTTCTCATTCAGGCAGTCTCCAAAAAGCCGCCCTCCAGTTAGGAATCAGCTACAGCTCCCTGTGCCGGAAGCGGGCGGAATATGGCCTGGTCCGCCCAAAACATGTTTCAAGCATGGGGCAGCATGTCCCCTAAGGTATGGGCATCCGCTGCTTCTTGTCCTGCCTTTGACCGGGCAAGAAGACGGCGCTGCCCGAACTGTTGCAAACCCCGTCGAAAAAGCCTGGTATTCGTGGCTTTTCCCCTTGCATCCCTGCCTGATTTATGCTAAACTGAACGTGCTGTAACATCTGAAAAAGTTCATATTTTTTCATGAGCATACCAGCCAGTGACCGGAATAGTTGACCGCAAGCCTCTATTTTGTATCCTGGTGTTTTTTATGCCCGAAGGAATCGCCGGCTTTCCTGCAAAGTACGGTTTACGGGCTTTAAAGAAAGGAGTAAAATTTATGACCAACAATTCCTATGACGTGATTATCATCGGTGCTGGTCCTTCCGGCATCTTCTGCGCCTACGAGCTGATCCGCCAGAAACCGGAAATGAAGATTCTCATGATTGAGAAAGGACGCCCCATTGAGAAACGTGTCTGCCCCAAACGCACCACCAAGGTCTGCGTAGGCTGCAAGCCCTGCTCCATCACCACCGGTTTTGCCGGAGCCGGAGCGTTCTCCGACGGAAAGCTTTCCCTGTCTCCTGACGTAGGAGGAAATCTGCCGGATATTCTGGGATACGATGAGGCCTCCCAGCTGATTCACGAGTCTGATGAAATCTATCTGAAATTCGGCGCCGACAAGAGCGTTTACGGCGTGGACAAGCAGAAAGAGATCGAAGATATCCGCCGCAAAGCCATCAACGCCAACTTAAAACTGATCGAGTGCCCCATCCGTCACTTAGGCACCGAGGAGGGCTACAAGATCTATACCCGTCTTCAGGAGCATCTGCTGGCCCAGGGCATTATCATGGAGTTCAATACCATGGTAAAAGACATTATCATTGAGGGCGACCAGGTCAAGGGCGTCATCACCGACAAGGATGAAACCTACTATGCTCCCGAGGTTGTTTCCGCCATCGGCCGGGAGGGTTCCGACTGGTTCTCCCATATCTGCAACGACCACGGCATTGAAACCCAGGTGGGGACCGTGGATATCGGCGTCCGCGTAGAGGTTCGGGACGAGGTGATGAAGTTCCTCAACGAGAATCTCTATGAGGCCAAGCTGGTTTACTACACCCCTACCTTTGACGACAAGGTTCGTACTTTCTGCACCAACCCCTCCGGGGAGGTGGCCACCGAGTACTATGAGCACGGCCTTGCAGTGGTTAACGGACATGCCTACAAGTCCAAGGAATATAAGACCAACAACACCAACTTCGCTCTTTTAGTGAGCAAGAACTTTACCAAGCCCTTCAACGAGCCCATCGAGTACGGCAAGCACATTGCCCAGCTCTCCAACATGCTCTGCGGAGGCAAGATTATGGTTCAGACCTTCGGCGACTTCCAGAGAGGACGCCGTACCACGGAAGAGCGTCTGTGCCGCAACAACCTGATTCCTACTTTGAAGGATGCGGTTCCCGGCGATTTGTCCCTGGTATTCCCCTACCGGATTATGCTGGACATTAAGGAAATGCTCCTGGCCCTGGACAAGGTGACTCCCGGAATCGCCAGTGACGAGACCCTCCTGTACGGCGTAGAGGTAAAATTCTACTCCAATAAGGTTGTGGTAGATAAAGATTTCGAAACCAGCATCAAGGGACTGCGGGCCATCGGCGACGGCGCTTCCGTTACCAGAGGACTGCAGCAGGCCTCCGCAAACGGCCTCAGCGTGGCAAGAAGTATCTTGAAGAAGATGGAGAATGCTTAACTAAAATCCATTGTAGTAATGATCTACGGGCAGGAAAGCTAAAATTCCTGCCCGTTTTTCTATCTATCATCAAGCTATTCGCTCTTGATCTGGTAAATGTATGGAAATAATAAATCTTCTTCTCCACGGGAAATGCCCTCCCCCGCCCAGTTAATGCTGGACGAAGGAGGGCATTTCCCTCTTAAATGGTAACTCTCATCTAATTCCTACAGCGCCGCTTCTGCTTCCAGCAGCGTCGTTTCATACTTATTCAGGATAATGCTCTGAATCATGTCTCTTGTTCCCGAATTGATGGGATGGGCGATATCCCGGTATTCTCCGTCTGCCGCCTTGCGGCTGGGCATGGCAATGAAAAGTCCCTTTTCGCCTTCAATCACCTTGATATCATGTATCACAAACTCATTGTCCAGAGTTATGGATACGATTGCTTTCATCTTGCCTTCCTTTTCAACTCGTCTTACTCTCACGTCTGTGACCTGCACTTTTATACCCCTCCAGTCTTTTCATCTCAGCCGTATAAACAGATAGCCCCCTTAAAGCTTTCAACCGCCGGCTTATAATGTATACCGCTCGTTTTTCTCAACTACGATCTTGATATTTCCCGGCGTCCCGATGTGAGTGGTGTTTGCCCGGATGGTATCGCGGCTTTCCACGATGCAGTTTTCAATCACGGTATTATCGCCAATATATACATCATTCAGGATAATGGAATTCTTAATAATACAGTTATTTCCAATGTACGCCTTCTTAAACAGAATGGAATTCTCCACCGTACCGTTGATAATACATCCGCTGGATACCAGACTATTGCGGACAATCGCTCCGGGATTATATTTCGCCGGAGGGAGATCGTCAATCTTGGTATAGATATCCGGGTACTCCTTAAAGAAGTAACTGCGCACATCCGGCTTCAAGAAATCCATATTGGTCTGATAATAGGAATCCACTGAAGCGATATTGCTCCAGTATCCCTCCATCTTGTAGGCGTAAATCCGCTTCAGATTCTTATAACGCACTAAAATATCATTAACCAGGTCGTACCGATCCTCTGCAGCGCAGCGCTCCAAAAGCTCGATGAGCTGGCGGCGGCGCACCACATAAATTCCGCAGGAAATAGTTGTAGCGTCGGAAGCCATGGGCTTTTCCTCAAAGTCCACAATCCGATTATCATCATTCAGTTTTACGCAGCCGAAACGGGTTACATCCGTTCCCTCATCCATATCCTTGCATACGACGGTGATATCCGCCTTCTTTTCAATATGATATTCCAGAACCTTATTGTAATCCAGCTTATAAATGCCGTCTCCGGCAGCAATTACCACATAAGGCTCATGGCTGCTCTTTAAAAATGTCAGATTCTGATACAGGGCGTCCGCCGTTCCTCTGTACCAGTCCCCGTTCTCCGGCGTAATAGAGGGGGTAAATACAAACATACCGCCCTGTTTCCGTCCGAAGTCCCACCATTTTGAAGAACTCAGATGGAGGTTTAAAGATCTGGAGTTATACTGGGTAAATACAGCTACGCTCTGAATATGAGAGTTGCTCATATTGCTCAGGGCAAAGTCGATGCTGCGGTAGCTTCCCGCAACGGGCATAGCGGCCACGGCTCTTTTGTTGGAAAGCTCCTTCATTCTCTTGCTGTTACCACCTGCTAATACGATACCAATCGCTCTCATCTTGCGCCACCTGCCTTTATAATGTAATTTCCGCTTGCCAGTAATCCGTCAGGATAATCGCCTACGGTTGTCTCGCCCGCGATTGCCGTATTCTTTCCAACCTGAACGCCGTCGGGGATCACGGAATTTTCTCCAATGGTCACCAGGTCGAACTGATAAACCTTCTGGTCATAAGTACTGGGTGCGTACTCGCCTACTCCCAGCTTAACATTGGCCCCCACATGGACGTTCTCCGCGATGATGGCCTTGTTTACTTCTGTGCTGGCTCCGATCACGCTGCCCTGCATAATGATGGAATCCCGGACGACAGCCCCTTTGGCAATGGTAACGCCCGCGCCAATGACGGAATTGATTACCTCGCCGTAGACTTCCGTTCCCTCGCCGATAATGCTGCGCTCGATGTTGGCATTCGCATCAATGTACTGAGGAGGAATAATATCGCTCTTGGTATAGATCTTCCAATATTCCTCATAAAGGTTGAACTCCGGAATAATATCGATCAGCTCCATGTTGGCTTCCCAATAGGAGCCCAGAGTCCCTACATCCTTCCAGTAGCCATTGTACTCATATGCGAAAATCCGCTCTCCCTTGGCGTGGCAGTAAGGAATAATATGTTTTCCAAAGTCGCAGCCAGGCTCGTCCTTCATCTTAATCAGGGCTTCCTTTAAGATATTCCAGCTGAAGATATAAATTCCCATAGACGCCAGATTGCTTCTGGGTACCGGAGGCTTCTCCTCAAACTCTGTAATCCGGTTGGTCTCATCGGTGATTACCACGCCAAAGCGGCTGGCTTCCTCAATGGGGACCGGCATAGCAGCAATGGTGATATCCGCGTTGTTTGCCTTGTGATAATCCAGCATTACCTCGTAGTCCATTTTGTAAATGTGGTCACCGGATAAGATAAGTACATAATCCGGATTATAGGTCTCCATATACTCCAGATTCTGATAGATGGCATTGGCTGTTCCGGTATACCAGTCACTGCCTTTGCTCCGCTCATAAGGAGGTAAGATCGTCACGCCCCCTACGTTGCGGTCCAGATCCCACGGAATACCAATTCCAATATGGGCATTTAAACGCAACGGCTGATACTGCGTCAATACGCCGACGGTGTCTACGCCGGAATTGATGCAGTTACTAAGCGGAAAATCAATGATTCGGTACTTCCCCCCAAAAGATACCGCCGGCTTGGCTACTTTCTGAGTGAGAACTCCAAGACGGCTTCCCTGTCCGCCAGCTAAAAGCATGGCAATCATTTCTTTCTTAATCACGTTATCACCTCTTGCTGTTAAAATATTTGTAAGGTTTATTATAGCACAAAGTTCATAAATAGTACATAAATAATTCATTATTTTTCTTTATTTTTACATTTTTTTTCGACATATTTCTGCATATTTTTTTGTTTTGCACCAAAGTTTTTGTATATATTGATGTACAATCCATGTTTTAATTTTTTTATCCCGGCGATTTTACCTGCCCCTCACATACTTTTTACATCCATCATCAAATTGACCGGCGGATTTTCCTTCCGGACCTTTCTCCCCGGGCTTTTCCCGGGGAAAAGATTGGCCTTGCAACAAGTCTGGAAATATCTTATAATCTCGTTAGAGTGCAGACCGGCATACAAATCAGAAAACCGTAACCGTCACGGACCGTTACGCAAACGCCTTAAAAATATGCACAAAAAGGAGATTATTCATGAACCTGACAACAGTAAAAGAACTTTTCAAAAACCCGGACCAGTATCTGGATCAGGAGATTACCGTAGGAGGATGGGTACGCAGCCTGAGAGATTCCAAGGCCTTCGGATTCATCGTCGTCAGCGACGGTTCCTGCTTTCAAACTCTTCAGGTGGTCTTTCACGATACCATGGAGAATTTTTCTGAAATTGCCCGGTTAAATGTAGGCACCGCCATCATTGTCACCGGAACTCTTGTGGCGACTCCTCAGGCCAAGCAGCCTTTTGAGATTCAGGCCACTTCCGTAACAGTGGAGGGCGCCTCGGCTCCGGACTATCCTCTTCAGAAAAAGCGCCACTCCTTTGAGTATCTGCGGACCATTTCCCATCTGCGTCCCAGAACCAATACCTTCCAGGCAGTCTTCCGGGTCCGTTCCCTGATTGCCTACGCGACCCATCAGTATTTCCAGGACCAGGGCTTTGTTTATGTACACACTCCCCTGATTACCGGAAGCGACTGCGAGGGCGCCGGAGAGATGTTCCAGGTTACTACTCTGGATTTGGAGAATGTTCCGAAAAATGAGGACGGTACTGTGGATTTTTCCAAGGATTTCTTTGGAAAGCCCACCAATTTGACCGTCAGCGGCCAGCTGAATGTAGAAACCTACGCCATGGCCTTCCGCAATGTTTACACCTTCGGCCCCACTTTCCGGGCGGAGAACTCCAACACTCCCCGCCATGCCGCCGAGTTCTGGATGATTGAGCCGGAGATGGCCTTCGCCGACCTGGATGATAATATGGCCGTAGCGGAAGGCCTCTTAAAGTATGTCATTGAATATGTCCTGGAGAACGCCCCCGAGGAAATGGCATTTTTCAACCAGTTTGTAGATAAGGGCCTTCTGGACCGCTTGAACAATGTGCTTCACTCCCAGTTCGGTCACATTACCTATACGGAAGCCGTCAAAATTCTGGAGGAACACAACGATCAGTTTGACTATAAGGTGTCCTGGGGATGCGACCTTCAGACCGAACATGAGCGTTATCTGACGGAGCAGGTATTTAAACGCCCCGTATTTGTCACCGATTATCCCAAGGAAATCAAGGCCTTCTATATGAAGATGAATCCTGACGGCAAAACCGTTGCGGCGGTAGACTGCCTGGTACCCGGCATTGGTGAAATCATCGGCGGCAGCCAGAGGGAGGACGACTACGATACCCTGGTAGCCCGCATGGATGAGCTGGGCCTTAAAAAGGAAGACTACCAGTTCTATCTGGATCTGCGTAAATACGGTTCCTGCCGTCACTCCGGCTTTGGACTGGGCTTTGAGCGCTGCGTGATGTACCTCACCGGTATGTCCAACATCCGCGACGTAATCCCATTCCCCAGAACCGTGAATAACTGCGAGCTGTAAGGACTATTGTTCCGCCGGGCGGCGGAGAAATGGAGAAAGGCGTTATGAAATTCATCCACACAGGAGACATCCATTGGGGCATGTGCCCGGATGCGGACAAGCCCTGGGGACGGGAACGGGCCCAGGCCATCAAGGATACCTTCCGTCTGATCATTGACCGGGCGCGGGAAATGGAGGCGGACTGCCTGTTTATCTGCGGCGATCTGTTTCACCGCCAGCCCCTGATGCGGGATCTGAAGGAGGTCAACTATCTCTTTTCTACCATTCCCTCCGTCCGGGTGGTAATCATTGCCGGCAATCACGACCGCATCCGTGACAATTCCGCTCTTTTAAGTTTTACCTGGAGTCCCAATGTAACCTGGATCATGGAGGATTCCCTGACCTCTGTATATTTTGAAGATATTAATACGGAGGTATACGGCTTCAGCTATCACACCACCGAGATTAAGGAACCGCTTCTGGAAAACATCCAGGTTCCTCTCTCCAGCCGTATTCAGATTCTGATGGCCCACGGGGGGGATGCCGCCCACTTACCCATTAATTTCAACAGTCTGGAACTGTCCCCCTTCTCCTATGTGGCTCTGGGCCATATCCATAAGCCCAGAGTCGTTGCGGAAAGCAAAATGGCTTTCTGCGGTTCTCCGGAGCCCCTGGACATGACGGAAACGGGGCCTCACGGCTTCTTTGCCGGCGAGATTAACCCGGCCACCAAGAAGGTATCCCAGCTGGCCTTCGTGCCTGTTTCCCAGATTCAGTACATTTCCCTGTCGGTAAATGTATCCAAGGACACCACCAATATGGAACTGGCTTCCCGGCTGGAGCGCGAGATTGTCAACCGCGGTGAAAAGAATATCTACCGCTTCCGCATCAAGGGTATGCGGGACCCTGACATCGAGTTTGACCTTTCTCATCTCAGCTCCCGCTACCGGATTTGCGAGATTATCGACGATTCCGAGCCTCAGTATGATTTTTCCGCCCTGTTTTCCGAGCATCCCAGCGATATGATTGGTTTTTTCATCCAGACCCTCCAGAAGGAAAACATGAGTCCCGTGGAGAAGAAGGCTCTGTACTACGGCGTCAACGCCCTGCTCCACACCACAGACGAAAGGAGCTGACCCCATGCGTATTCTCAATCTTCATATCAGCGGTTTCGGAAAGCTCCAGAACCAGGATTTTTCCTTCGCCCCCGGCCTCAACGTGGTCTACGGGCACAACGAGGCGGGGAAATCCACCCTTCACACCTTCATCCGCGGCATGCTGTTCGGCATTGAGAAGCAGCGCGGACGGGCTTCTAAAAATGACCTTTACAGCAAATATGAGCCCTGGAACGCAAGCGGCACCTACGAGGGGTGGATGCGGGTAGAAAGCCAGGGCGAAATCTTTCGCATTGAACGGCGCTTTGTAAAGAAGAATCAGGAACTTCGGATTATCAATGAGACCCTGGGGAGGGAGGAGGAGCCCACCGCTGCCCTGCTGGACCGCATCCGCTGCGGCCTTACGGAGACAGCCTACAACAATACCATCAGCATCGGCCAGCTCAAATGCGCCACGGACGGCGGCATGGTGGCGGAGCTGCGCAACTACATCGCAAATCTCAATACCTCCGGGAGCATTGCCCTGAATATCACCAAGGCCAGCGCATACTTAAAGAGCCAGCGCCGTCAGCTGGAAGCTCAGCTGATGCCCCAGGCGGCCTTAAATTACACTACGGTGCTGGGAGAAATCCGCAAGCTGGAACAGGAAGTCTCTTCCCCGGAATATGAAAACCAGCTTTCCTCCTGCCGGGACAAAAAGGTTCGGTTAAAGCAGCGTCTGGAGGAAAAGCAGAAGGAAAAGGAGAATCTCATCCAGAAGGCGGCCAGAGGACGGCAGCTTCTGGCGGGAAGCCAGTTTTCCGACCGGGCCTCCATCTCCTCCTGTCTGGACCGGGCCAGAGAACTGTTCCGCGATTATGAGGAAACCCGGGTTCTCTGCCAGAAGGCGTCTTTCAAAACACGGGGATGGCTCTTTGGGATTCTGGCCGTCCTGCTTTTAGGCGGAGCCGGCGCCCTGGCCGCGTTTCCGCAGGTTCTTCAGGGCTCCCCCGTCACCCTTCCCATTATTTTAGGGGGAATGGGCGCCGCCGGCTTCATCTGCCTGGTACTGGCCCTCTTTCAGGCCGCCAAAGGCCGGAATTTCACGAAGAAGCTGGAACGCAAGTCCGTCCAGCTGAAAGACATCCTGAAGCAGCAGCTGGGGGACTGCGACCTGTCATCGGAGGCCATGGAGGCCTTTGAGAAGCGGATGGGCGAGCTGATTCGCCTCTGCGACGCCGTCACCCAGTCTGAGCAGACCCTGCTTTCCCTATCAGAGGAGATTACCGCCCTTCAGAAGGAGGAGGATACCTGCTCCGATGAGCTGGAGAAGCAGCAGCGGGTTCAGTGGGAGCTGGAGAAAAAGCTGGAGCATCTGGCCTCCTGCAAGACTCAGGCGGAAGCCCTGAAGAAGACGCTGGCGGAAAATGAGCGGGTGCAGGAGGAAATCGATGCCATCGACCTGGCCCAGGAAACCATGACCAGCCTGTCCACCTCCATCCGGGATTCCTTCGGCCTGTACCTGAATAAGACCGCTTCCCAGCTGATTGCCGGCATCACCGGCGGGATTTACAGCAGCATGAGCATTGACCAGAACCTGAATGTATTTATGAACACTTCCACCAGGCTGGTTCCCATCGAGCAGGTCAGCAGCGGCACCATGGACCAGATTTATCTGGCGGTGCGCCTGGCCGCCGCGAAGCTGGTCCAGAACGGCCCGGACACCATGCCTCTGATTTTCGATGACAGCTTCACCCTCTACGATGATGAGCGGTTGAAAACGGCGCTGAAATGGCTGGCCGGCGCTTACCGGAACCAGATTATCATTTTTACCTGCCATCAGCGGGAGGCGCAGCTTTTGACGGCTAATCAGATTCCTTATCAGTTGGTGAGGATTTAATAATTTTGCATTCTAAATTATAATAAACAGAGAAAGTATAGCGCAAAATATTGTATTAAAATGCGAAGAACCCATCGGGCATTGGCATCAAAGACCCGATGGGCTCTTCCATTTATTTATGACTTAAAATCGCAGCTGGCTCCCGGCTCTGTTGGAGGTATATATACACCGTTCTTTATTATTGCGGGATATTTAAAATATTGTTCCAGATGGGGAATATGCTCCAAGAAATCCGCTGGATGCCCAATTATGATATGATCAGCCAATACTAAATGCTGATGGAGCTGTCCCATATCTCCTACATGAGAGAGCACTGGAATTCCACACTTTTTCGCCATTAAACTAATCAGCAGATATTCTGCTACTCCTCCAACCCTTAATGCGTCGATTTGACAAAAAGAAAGCGCTCTCAGTTCAAAATAATTTTTGAAGATCGTTTTATTTGGAACATGTTCTCCGGTTGCGATCTTCACGTTTGTCCTTTCAGAAAGGCGTTTATGGGCTATAATATCATCCGGATCTGTTGGTTCTTCAAGAAAATACGGATTCATTCCTTCCAGTTTTTCGCACAAATCAACAGCCTGGTCATAAGTCCATTGCTGGTTTGCATCTAACATGATTCTCGTTTCATCCCCTACTGCTTCACGAACCAGAAACGCTCTGCGGACATCTTTTCCCCAATCTTTACCTCCTATTTTAAGCTTCATCGCTTTAAAGCCTTCCGAATATGCCTTCTTTGCATTTTCTACAATTATCTCATCTGTATAACCAAACCAGCCTACCGAAGTGTCGTACCCGGTATAACCTCTTTTCAGAATTTTCACTCGGTCCGTTCTTTTTGTCTGTTCTTTTTTCAAAATATCCAAAGCTTCTTGCTTGCTCAGGAAATCCTCTATATAACGGAAGTTCATGGTATTTAGTAGTTGAGCCGGTGATAAATCCAACAGCAATTTCCACAACGGTTTATCTTCTACTTTTGCCCATAGATCAAAACATGCATTCGTAATGCTTGCCAGCGCTAGGTGTACAACTCCTTTTCTAGGTCCCAGCCAGCGATAATCTGGAGTTTCAGAAATTTTTTCGAATATATACCCATAATCTGCCATTAATTCATGAATTTCCATTCCTACCAAGAGCTGAGCCAGTTCTTCAATCGCACGGCATACCAATTCATTTCCTCTCCCAAGAGTGAATGTCAGGCCAACGCCCTCTAAGTTCTGATTGTCTGTAACTAACCGACATACTGCATATGCATACACTCCCGTATTGTGTACTGAATCAACACCTTCACCCTCCCGCAGTTGAAATCTTCGGTCTTCCGACACTACCTTGAGTATATATGTCATCACTTTGTACCCCTTTATCCATTACTTAATTTTAGCCTTTTCCTTTTTCAAGAAGTCCATATATACAGCCCCCAGGATAACTGCTCCTTTTACAACATACTGCCAGTATGTATCAATTTTCAGCAGATTCATCCCATTATTTAACACACCAATGATTAGCGCTCCAATAACAGTACCCCCCAGAGAACCAATTCCCCCGTTAAAACTGGTTCCTCCAAGGACCGATGCCGCAATGGCATCTCTTTCGAATCCTTCCCCAACATTAGGCTGCCCTGAATACAATCTGGCCGCTAATACAACTCCCGCTAAGGCAGCCATAACTCCACTAATAACAAAAACTCTCATCTGTACCCAACGTACATTCACTCCGGCATATCTTGCCGCTTCCCGATTTCCTCCCACAGCAAAGACATGTCTGCCAAATCTGGTCTTATTCATAATTAGGAACAAGAGCAACAGTGCAATTAGTACAATAATCACCGGAATAGGTATACCTAAAAAGTACTCTGTTCCAATGTTATTAAATCCTTCATTTGTACATTGGGTTGGCTGTCCGCCTGTCAAAATATAGCTTACTCCCCGCACAATAATTTGTGTAGATAGAGTAACAATAAACGGGGGGATAGTTGTGTGGGAAACTACATATCCATTAAACAATCCTACAAGTGCTCCAAACATCAGAGCAATGAGAATACAGAAAACAAGAGGCACTGAAGCATTAGCCAGCCTAACCGCCATAACACCCGAAGCAGCTACAACCGAGCCAACCGAAAGATCAATCCCGCCTCCAATCAACACACAAGTAATACCAAAAGCAATAAAGCAATTAACACAGATATTCCTAAGTACACTAAGTAAATTATTTTTAACCAAAAATGTGTCTGTCATCAGCGATAATGCAATTACCATCAGCAGCAGTGCCAGCATAGCTGCAAGATTCTTTTTCAGCCATTCGCATAATCTTTCTTTTATCCCTGCGGCTGCTTCGTTTTCTCTTACTTTCATGTCACTCTCCTCCTATCGCATAAGCCATAATCCCCTCTTGTGTTGCTTCATTTTCTGTCTGATCAATAACCCCTGCCACTTTTCCCTCACGCATAACGACAATGCGGCTAGAATTATTGATAATTTCCGGCAAATCGGATGAAATCATAATAATTGAAACCCCTTCTTTTGCCAGTTGGTTCATTAGTTTATATATCTCCGCTTTTGCTCCAACATCAATTCCTCTTGTTGGTTCATCTAAGATCAAAATTTTCGGTGCGGCTGCTAGCCATTTTGAAATTACAACTTTCTGCTGATTTCCTCCAGATAGTGAACCTACCAGCTGACTAACGGAAGTCATTTTAATCGATAGTCTATTTTTAAAATTTTGAATAATTTCCAACTCTTTTTGTCTATTTACTTGAAATCGTTTTATGAATTTATCAAGAACCTGAAATGTCAGATTTGTCGCAATGCTGTGCGTTAAAAAAAGGCCTTGACCCTTTCTATCCTCTGGGACCAATGCAATTCCTGCTTTCATAGCATCTCTAGGAGACTTAATTTTGACCGGATGGTCCTCTATTAATATTTCTCCAGCTTCAATAGAATCAATTCCAAATAAAGCTCGAGCCATCTCTGTTCTCCCTGCACCTACTAATCCGGAAAATCCTAATATTTCTCCTTTTTTTAGTTCAAAAGAGATGTCTTGAACATGCTCATTGGTCAATCCCTTAACCTTTAAAATTACCTTCCCTCCATGTGCTACTTTTTTGGAATAGATACTTTCAAATTCTCTCCCAACCATCATGCTAATTAATTCTTTATTACTTGTTTCCGAAGTTCGCTTTGTACCAATAAGCCTTCCATCCCTAAGCACAGTAACAGAATCACATATTTCAAATGTTTCTTCCATTCGGTGAGAAATATAAATAATTGCTACGCCCTTTTCTTTCAATTGCTTAATCTGATCAAATAGATCCCGAACCTCGCTATTCGTTAAAGACGCCGTAGGTTCATCCATAATAAGGATTCTAGCATTCTCATTTACTGCCCGGGCAATCTCTAGCATCTGCTGTTGAGCAATAGACAAACCTGCGATTAATCGATCAGTTTTCAAACGGATGCCAAGTCGGTCAAGAGCCGCCCTCGTATCTCTATGCATTTTCTTCACATCTACCATTCCTGTACGCAGCAAGGGTTCATGGCCCAAATAAAAGTTTTCGGCAATATTCATACTCGCCACATTACTAATTTCCTGGTGAATAAAACTAATTCCCAATCTTCTCGCATCTTCAACCGAATGAATTGTCACGCCTTTTCCTTCAATTTTTATAATTCCATTATCTGCTGCATATATTCCACCAAGAACATTCATTAATGTCGATTTACCTGCTCCATTTTCTCCCATTAAGGCTCGAACCTCTCCAGCTTCTACCTGTATGCTGACCTCTTCTAAGACTACATTAGTTCCGAATGACTTTTTAATATTTTCCATCTCCAGAACATATTTGGCCGCCATACTTAACCCACCTCCTCGCACCCTAACATGTCGCAGAGGTGAACCAAGCCATTCACCTCTGCACAACATTCAAACTCCAATGTTCTTATTCTGCGCTATCTACATTTGTTGAATCAATAATCTCTACCGGAATAATAATATCTTTCTGAACCTCTTCCCCCCTCAGAAGTTTGTAAGCCATCTCTGCAACCGTTTCTCCAATTAAATCAGGCTTTTGAGCAGCAGAGGCCAGCATCTCACCATTCCGGATAAATTCCTTTCCCTCAATAGAACCATCTACAGAAACCACCTGAACATCATCAAGCATATCCGCTTCTTTCAGCGCTGCAATAATTCCCCTCGCTGCAGGATCACAGATTGTAAACACACCATCTAAATCGGGATATGAATTGATAAAATCAACCATGATTGGCTGAGAATAATCGGCGGTTGCCTTCTCCATATCCTTCCACTGAAGAATCTCAATTCCAGGATACTTTGTTGCAATCTCATCCTCAAAGCCTTGTTGTCTCAAATAAGAAGCCGTTGTTGTCGAAAAGGTAATTTCTACAACCTTTCCTTCTCCATTTAATGCTTCTCCCAAAGCTCTCGCGCATAAGCGTCCGCATTCTTCATTATCGGATACAACTGTACACGAAACCAAATGATCTATAGAATCAGCAGCCCGGTTTGAAAAGCAGATAACAGGAACACCTGCTTCCTGACACATTTCAAGTGTAGCACGAACTCCCTCCGAATTAATTGGACAAATTCCAATTACGTTGCACCCGCTATTCAACATATCAGACACATCATTCAGCTGTTTATTTTGATCTCCATTTGCGTCCGTAATAATAACCTCATCGTTTGGCCCCATAGAAGCCTCTATTTTGTCTTTAATCTGAATAAAAAACATATTTGTCATATTTTGAAGCGATATCCCCAGCTTTAACGGTTCATCTGAACTTTCCTCCGCTGTATCAGTTGCTACAGTATTCTCTGCCACACCACTTTCCCGTTCTGCTGCCGTTGTTGCTTCTTCTGAACTGGTTCCTCCACCCGAACTGCAACCTGCCAGCAAGACAGTTACCATAAACAATGCTATCATTTTTCTCATCATTCGTTTCATAATATTCTCCCTTCTCCAATTAAAATCCATGTATCAGTGCTCCTCCATCAACTGCAAAGTCCTGACCTGTTAAATAGACCGAAGCCCCGCTTAACAGAAATAACATCATATACCCAATTTCTTTCGGTTCTCCAAATCTCCCCAGAGCGATCTTCCCCAGTGCTGCCTGTTTCCGATTTGGATTTTTTTCGAACATGGACTCATTCAATTTCGTTAAAAACCAGCCAGGCGCAACACTATTTACCAAAATAGGTTCTTTTTTCCACTCCTCTGCCAGTCCTCTCGTCAGACCAATAATTCCAGACTTTGTCATACAATATGGAACTACCTCAGTAAAGCCCATATGTGCTGCCATCGAAGAAATGTTGATAATTCTTCCGATAAACGGGGACTTTTTCAGATATGGGTAACATATTTTGCAAAGTTCTAACACTGCTTCCAAATTAATCAATTGTATCTTTTGATAGTCTTCTGATGGAAAATCTTCTGCCCGACATTTTATTGTAATCCCCGCATTATTAATCAGAAAGTCTAAATGACCTTCCAAGCGAACAATTTTTCCCACCATATCCTTAACCTTGTCAGGCTGCGTTAAATCTACTTCTATATCTACAATATTATCTACAGACATTTCCTCCATTTCTCGAGGAATTTTATCAAAATTATATACCTTAGCCCCCGACTGAGCTAAAACCCTTGCTGTTCCCAAGCCCAGGCCTCGAGAAGCCCCTGTTACAATCCCTATGTGTCCCGACAGGTTAAATAATCGATTCACATATTCTGTACTATCCATATCACTCCTCCTCAAAATTGATTACACCTTTGAAGATTTTAATCCCTTTCTCAACTGCTTTTTCAAACTGTTCCTGAATTTCGGAATTAAACCTCATATGGTCTGTGATAAAGCGTTTTGGATCGACTTTTCCTTTAGCAATGCAATCCATAACATATTCAAAATCTTCTTTAGTCGCTGCTCTGCTTCCATATAATTCCGTCTGCCTCTTATGAAATTCAACATGTTTAATCGAAAGTGTCCGGGAAGCAATACCTACATAAACTACCCTCCCTCCATATGATAAATATTCAAATACGCCGCTCATTGATTCAGCATTCCCGGTAGAATCAATGATTACGTCCGGCATATCCTTTCCAGTCAATTCCTCTAAAGCTTTCCGGTATTCGCTGTCAAGGGGATTTAATACATGTTCATACCCAAATCGTGATTTAGCTATCTCCCTTCTCTCTCCACTGGTATCTGCCAAAATAACTTTTGCATCATATGTTTTTGCAATTTCCGCTGCTCCTATTCCTATAGGACCACAACCTATAATTAGAATATTCTCTCCTTTTTGCAATTTTGAATTTGCAACTGCGTGAGCACTAATTGCAAGTGGCTCAATCAAACAAGCAGTCTGGGCCTCTATCGTATCGTCTACTTTAATTAGATACTCTTCCTTAGCCTTGCAATACTCGGCCATTGCTCCGTCCGTATGGACTCCCATCACCCGAAGGTTCTCACAACAGCCCGGTTTTCTTTTCCTACAAGCGATACATGCCTTACAATTCACATATGGCATAACAATTACACGATCACCTACACAAAAGTTGCCCGAGCCGCCTTGAATTTTTTCTATCCTTCCGCACACCTCATGGCCCATAATCCTGGGATAGCTAAAAATTGCCTGTTCGCCTTTATATGCATGAATATCTGAGCCACATATAGCCACAGACAAAACTTTAATTAATGCCTCTCCATCCTCCAATATAGGAAGATCAACATCTCTTAAACGTATATGATAAGGCTCCTCCAAAACAAGCGCTTTCATCGTTATAAACCACCTTTCTGCGAAAGGCACCGATGGGGTTATGAAACCCTTTCTCGGATAAGCTCTCGCTTCTTCTCTTTTCTTTGCTATACTCCTCTTGTAGGATACTGGCATACTACAGAACCTGAGGAGGTGAGTGGCGGGGCTGTATAGCGGCAACCCCGTATCGTTATATAGGTCGGTCTTCCGTTAAGGCATCAATGATTGGCGCATTCCCGTAGCCCGTAAACTTATCTCTTCCGAAGTTGACTCGATTTCGCCGGATGACCAGCCCCTGCCAGTCCTGCATATTTCTTTACAGGAGGAACTCTATGTTCAAAATCTTTCGCAACAACTGTTGTGGCCTTGACGTCCACAAAACCTGGATCTATGCCTGTATCGGTATTACCGATCCCAATGGCCGTACCGAGTATAAGCAGGCACGCTTTTCTTCCTTTTCCAATGGGCTCAGGGAATTAGCTGAATGGCTTGCCAAATATTCCTGTACCGAGGTCTGCATGGAATCCACCGGCAAGTACTGGATCCCTGTTTTTAACATCCTCGAAAAGTCCTGTTTTGTCACCCTGGCCCATCCCAAATATACCAAGCCGCAAAAGGGCAATAAGACCGACCGCAAGGATGCAAAATGGATCTGCGACCTGTTCATGTGCGACATGATAAAACCTAGTTTTATCCCTTCCCCTGAAATCCGCCAGCTTCGAGACCTGATGCGCTACCGCTCCAAGCTTACCAATATGCTCACCGGCGAAAAAAACCGCGCCCAGAACTGCCTGACTGTTTCCAACCTGAAACTTGATGACGTCTTCAGTGATGTTTTTGGAAAGTCCGCACGTTCCATTACCAACTATCTCCTGGACCATCCTGGCGAAACCTTTGACGTCTCTCCGTTTGTAGATTACCGCTGCAAAACACCTGTCTCCGAAATCCAGGCCGCTGTTGACGGGGCAATCTCCTCCGAGCAGGCTGTCAAGCTGCGCCAGTGCCTCGCTCACATCGACGAGCTTGAAGCCCACCGCAAAGAGATCGAGTCTGAGATCCTTCGGATCGCAGAATCTTTTTCTGCCGTTTTAGATTTACTTTATACTCTCCCGGGATTAGATAAGAATCCGATGACTGCTATTGCCATTCTCTCTGAGATTGGTCCGGATATGTCCGTGTTCCCGTCATCCAAACATCTTGTCTCCTGGGCTGGCTGCTGTCCCTGTAATGACCAGAGCAACCAGAAAGTAAAATCCAGGCGGATTTCCCGCGCCGGCAGTTATTTGAAACCTCTTCTTGTCCAGGTCGCCAATGCCTTGATCAAATCCAAAAAGCACCCGGAATTTAAAGAGAGGTATCGCAGGATCAAATCCCACCGGGGTCATAAAAAGGCAATCATCGCTGTCTGCAAGATGCTCCTGACCGCTATTTGGAACATGCTGAGCAAGCTTGAGCCTTACAACCCGGTAGGATTTTTGGAGCACAGGCCTGCCAAACAGGGAAAAACTTTGACTGTATCACAGGCTCTTGAACTTCTCAGGCTTCGGGGATATACAATCACTAATCAGTAGTCATTGTTATCTCTTTATTCTATATTTTTTAGTTGTTTCCACCCGCTAATTGCTAATTTTCGGGTGGCTTGTTTGCTATACACTTTTTTGGTGGTTTACCTCTACTTCTTTGTTTCAAACTTAAACCTCCTGCAAATATTCTTCTTTAAACGAAAATCCCCAACCATTCCCCGCTCTAGGATAAGCAAATCCATCTTCTATTATCATAGTATTATCAATAATCCCATCAATCCAGTCAAAAGACTCTGCTCCATATGGTGATTTAATCGTACACAACAGCGGAACATCATAGTCCTTATAGTAGTGAGGCAATACCGGCAAATTATAAGACTCTGCCACATGAGCTGAGGCTCTCCATTCATCTACTCCCCCAAGGCGAATGATATCTGGCTGCCATAAATCAATCGCATTTCTTGAAATCAAATGTTTCAAAGCTTCGCAATCATATTCCCGCTCTCCCATGGCAATTGCTATGCCACACTGATTCCTAAGAATCTGATATCCCTGATAATCCGTATGAGAAATCGGTTCTTCAAACCAGTGAATTCCAATATCTACCGCTTCTCTAGCTAATTTCAACGCCGATGAAATATCCATTCCTTGGTTGGCATCCATCATAATCTTTACTCCTGGCCCCAATGTCTCTCTACATTTTTTCAACCGCTCCAAGTCCCTTTCTATATCTTTAGATCCCACTTTCACTTTTACGGCAGTAAACCCCCTCCTCTTATAATCCATCACTTCTTCTAGCAACTCTTCTTCTGTATAAGATAACCATCCACCTGAACCATACACTGGAATTTTTTCTGTAGAAATCCCCATCATCTTCCATATCGGCATATCGCAACTCTTGGCCCATGCGTCCCACATTGCGATATTTACTGCACCAATTGCGCAATTATTTAGACCTGTGTTTCCAAAATACTCCGCTTCTACATCCCATTCTTTTTTAGCACGTACCATTTCATATGCATGATACCTTCTCTCATTCATAAAATTACATGCATCTCGTAATGCACCTTCGATTGCATTAGGAGAATAATGAAAACTCAATAAATAGCCTTGCCCCCTCACGCCATTGTTCAAAATCAGTTCTACCACATAAAAGGAAATCTGATCAATTATGTGGGTGGAGTCCGCAATTGGTTTACTAATGGTTGATAATGCTCGATAATATTTTGCGGTTTTAATTTTCGTATTCATAATTACTTCCCTTCACTATGTACTCAATATTGATATATCAATTCTAAACCAAATCATTGTGTGATATATCTGAAATCAGCATAACACAATCGTTTATATATGTCAATATTTTTTATATTTTTTCTATCTTTTTGGTTATTTTTTAATATTTGTCCTGTCTTATAGTCTATTTAAGAACTATTTTTATGTCATTTTATACTATAATTATAAGTCTATATTTTTCATTTTATTTTTTTGATATATCACAAGGCAAAATTAAGGTTAAATGTACTCCAAAACCGCTTGAAAAATCAATATTTTTCTTATATACTAAACAGTGTATCATAGTAAAAATATGTTTATAAATTTAGGTAATAAGAAGATTAAAGGGAATTGATTTATGAGCGCAAAATCTGCCAACAAAGAAACACTTACTGATTATGCATACAAATATATTAAGGATAAAATTCAAAACTGTGATTATATGCCCGGTCAGCTGATTTATGAAAACCAATTTAATGAAGATTTAAACATTGGACGAACTCCCATTAGAGAAGCCTTATTAAAATTAAGCAATGAGGGATTAATAACGATTTTTCCCAGAAAAGGAATGCAGATTAATCCAATTGAAAAGAAAAAGGTAAAAGAACTCTATCAGGTTCGAAAGCTTCTTGAACCTGCAGTTATTCAAGAATATAAAGCAATGTATCCAAAAGACATTCTTTTGAACTATGAGCAAGAGTTAGCAGAATACGAATTAAATAGAGAAAATTCTCTAGAAACTGACAAGGCATTTTATAATATGGATATCCGGTTCCATAGTTTTTTCATCGTATATACGCAAAATCAAATGCTAATTCGTATGTATAATAGCGTTATGGAATGCCAATATCGTCTCGCTATATATGGTGCTAAAATCAAATCTACAAATCGTCAGCATAACTATCAGCAACATTTAGATATCATACGTGCAGTCTGCGCAGAAGACGATGAAGCAATACATCAAGCACTTCTTAAACATATAAATTATTCTCTTATTACATTATTAAGGACTTTGGAGCTATAGAAATCATCTCATTTTTAAACAATTTTAACGGCACCTCTGCTTATGCAAAGATGCCGTTATATATTTCATACAAATTTTTCAAAAATCTATCCATATCTTCTTAATTCTGATTTCGTCTGCGTCTCTCAATCTCCTCATAAGCCGCCAGCATCCCATGCTTCACCCCCAGCTTGATACAAAGGTACAGCAGCGCGAACACGATAGCAACAAAAATGATGTACACAAACGGGCCAATAATCCAAAATGCTGTTGACATATGCATATTTTCCTCCTTTTATGAATCGGCCTCCTGTTTCCGGTACAGTTCCATCGCCTCTGTCAGATTAGAGGCCGAGCCGTCCTGAATCAGTCTGGCAAGTTCCGTCAGCCGCTCCGGCTTTAAAAACTCCTGTCCCAGGTACGGACCGAAGGTATCCGTAACATGGATATTTTCCTCCCGGATTCTGGCGTCCAGCTCCCGAAGGCCCATCTGGGTTTCTTTTATTTTCTGTTCCAGTCCCCGGATCTTCTCCATATGGTGCTGGGTAATTTCATCCGAAATAATATTTTTCGTTACGGTTTCAAAGGTGTTTAAGGCTTCTTTCTTTCGCTCCGCGATCTGAGACAGCTCATGTTCCACGCAGGAAATCTCATCGTCGTATTTTTCCAGATTATAGATATCCTCATTGCCATCCTTCTCAATGGAATGGGTGATTACACGAATTTTTTTCTGATTGGCCCTCAGGGTATTCCGGATGGCCCTTCCCTGCTTCAGCGCGGCCTGATAGGTCAGTTTCGTCCGGTTTCCGATGGTCACATAGATCCCGCCAAATAAAATCACATCTGCAAAGTAAATAGCCGCCAGGTACCAGCTGTGTCTGCCCGGAATAAGAAAATAGATCAGACATGGCACTGCCAGAAAGCAGACCAGCACCGCAGCCAGCAGAATTATAATCTCTTTCAGACCCCTGGGCAAATAAAGGGCATAGTAAAGAGTACTATTGCAGTAAAACGGCACCTGATTCTGCTGAAAGCTTGTCTTCATCTGCAGCTTCAGCTTTCGGTTCTGTTCCCGCAGCTCGCTGGTCTCATCCGCAATCCGTTCTTTTACGCCCTTGCTTTTGGCCTTCTCTCTGGAAAGTCTGGCTTTGCGCAGCTTTTCCTGCCCTTTTGCAATCTCTTTATCGTAACCGGAGGAAATCTCATCTCTCCGTTTTCTGGCTGTCTGGGTAATCTGATCCGTCATAGCCTTTTTGGCCGCTTCCAGTTCCCGGCTCAGGCGTTTTTCTTCCGCCGCCACCTGATCCCTGGTATTCTGATCGCAGTTCAGAGAATCTACCGCCGCTCTTGCTTGTCCGAGAAATTTCACATAATCTGTAATGGCTGTTGCCATATTTTTATCCTCCATGTAGGTAGCCTATGTATAGATTACTACAAATCTGTTCTCGGAGCAAGACTGTCTTTTCCACGAATCCTTCTCCTCCGGGTTTTCTTCCTCCACTTTACATTCTGACCGAAATCCGATATAGTCCCATCTTTGACAGTCATAAAAACCAAATACCGCTGTAATGCCCATTTTATAGGGGTATTACGGCGGTATCTTTTCGTTTTGATATATAGGCTTTTTATTTTCCTTTACTCTTTTTTTGTATTTCCCGCATTTTGCTCTTTGTAAGAAATTCAAAATCCGTGCTGAACCCACTGATCTCATGCAGTTTATCCGTCAGTTTTGTTTTTGTATAGACGGGTATGAATCCCTGTCCCTGCACATCTGCGAACTGGTACCCACGCAACTCTTCAAGGATTTCTTCACAGGTGTATTTCTTCTCAAGTTTCTTTTCAAGTATACGATAGGCCAGAAGTGCCAGGAAGCAAATCAGGAAATGAGCCTGTATCCGGTCGCCACGCTGAAGATATATGGGACGTGCAGAAAAATCGGTCTTCATGATCCGGAAACATGCTTCTATCTGCCATCTCCCTTCGCTCACCTTAAGGATATCATCTACTGCATCATCAAACAGATCGGTACATACGGCATAAAGGCCATCATACAGGGATTCTTCAGCTATCTTCGTCTCATCAAGGTAGTATTGGATCTCTGCCCTCTCCCCATCTTGTGTGACAGCTTCCTTTGTGATGAATCTTGCGGGATCGTTAGGATTCTTTCTTTGCTTTGTATGGTTCCCGGCCTTAAGCATGGCCATGGCCCGTTCCACCTGTTTTTGCCTGATTTCCTTTTGGTAGGCGGCATACTTAGGGGAATAGGTTATGATAAGGCGCTGTTCCAGCTTCTTCGAGCTGTAAGGCTCTTCTTTGTAAAAGAGCTGATCGGAATCGTCATCGGTAAGATGGTCAAGATCCACGAGTTTATGGTCGGAGAGCCTGCGGAATCTCTTGCGGTTAAGGGCAAGTTCCCTATATTCCGCGCTCAGCTTCTTGATAGGCTGCGTGACGATAAACGCCCTGTCCCGGGAGTGGTTGAGGATACGGTTGTTTTCACAAGCGAGTCCTGCATCCGAGCAGAATATAAAACGCCCGCACCCGAAGTCCTCGATCACTTTCTTTTCCAGAGGTTTCAGGGATCTTTGTTCGTTCTGGCTGCCGGGGAACAGGGAAAAGGCAAGGGGAATGCCGTCACCGTCTGTAAACAGACCCATCTGTATGATCGGGTTGGGCCTGTGTTCTTTGCTCTTGCCGTATTTCTTGTCCCCATCTTCTTGTTCTATCTCGAAATAGTAGTTGGTGCAGTCGTAGTAAAGGACATGGTTGTTGCGCTTTATGACACCAAGGCTGTTTTTATAAACCGCTGACTGTATGAAGTCGCTTTCTTCTGCAAGGACACTTAATGCCCTGTATACATCATGCAACTCATACATTGGAGGTTCGAGGAACTTCCGGGCGGCTTTGTAGGATGAGCACTTGCTTCCTGGGTCAAGGACCCTGGTATAGACCAGGTCGGAAAGGATCGCGTTAAGATCGTACTCATAGTGATGCTTTTCACGGATTTTCCTACAGACGGAAGGCAGCCTGAGTTCGTGGTAAATCGATTGCAGGAACAGGTAGCCTCCATCGAATTTTCGTCTTTCCCCATAGGGGATTTTCCTGTTTGGATGGAAGATAACGGGCAGGCAATGATTCTCTTTTTCTTGTTCGTACTTCTCGGTTTCTATCCGTGCCTGTTCCCTGGCCCACTTCATAACGTCATCTCTGGTTGGGCCATGCTCCTTTAACAACTCTTCCAAAGTTCCCAGTTTACGGATGGTTCTGGAAGTAGACTTGCCGTTGGAATCGATATAGGACTGTTTGATATAAAAGGATTCTGCGTTTTTCGATTTTGAAGTATTGACTTTCATAGTATGTTTCCTCCATGTCCCTATTATATCGCAAAAAGCCCAAAAAGCCTATATATAAAATCAAAAAAATTGACAAAAAATAAGCCAATCATGGCCTGAAATAAGGATTCTTATGCTATTATCCCCTTAGAAGGGTGTCAAACACCCGAATCTGTAATGGCTGTTGCCATATTTTTATCCTCCATGTAGGTAGCCTATGTATA
>OGYI01001269.1_pt1 | contig 25659 bp, 19 predicted proteins | sample 1576521 | NCBI WGS metagenome assembly OGYI01 (sample SAMEA3541484, study PRJEB24748) | human gut metagenome | biome: human gut; feature: human-associated habitat; material: faeces | place: China | collected 2012
AGGAATCCTGCATGTGTCATTTTTGTATCTGAAGGTAGACAAATTCCCCTATTAAATATATCTTCAGAAACACTATTTTCATTATCATTAAAGCTACTGAAGAAATCATATTTCTCATAATAAGGTTGTATATGCATTGGCTTCCATATATGTCTTGATTCTATATTATTTTCCTCAAGCTTTAAAATTATATCTAAAGGCTTAACATTTGATTTTGAATCTATAGTTGCAACACTTAACCAATAATTTGGATTCCCATAATCACATATATGTTGCATTTCAATTTCCTTAATATCTTTAAATCCTTCTTTATAAATTTCATAAATATTTTTCTTTTGAGCTATTCTTTCATTCAAAACTCTTATTTGGCCTCTTCCTATCCCTGCAACAATATTACTCATTCTATAATTATATCCAAGCTCTGTATGATGATAATATCTTCTATTATCTCTAGCTTGTGTTGCCCAAAATCTTGCCTTTTTTATATCTTCATCATTGTTAGAAACAAGCATTCCACCACCTGAAGTAGTTATTATCTTATTTCCATTAAATGAATAAATACCATACTTACCAATTGTTCCTGTTTGTTTTCCCTTGTAAGTTGCACCAAGTGATTCTGCTGCATCTTCTATTATTGGAACATTGTACTTATTGCAAATTTCAAGTATTTCATCCATATTAGCAGCTTGTCCATAAAGGTGAACTACTATAACTGCTTTTGGCATGATTCCTTTTCCTTCATAAACTTCAAATGCCTTTTTTAATGCCTTTGGTGACATATTTAAACTTTCATATTCCGAATCTATAAATACGGGAGTTGCTTTTTCATAAATTATTGGATTGCAAGTTGCTGCAAATGTTAAATCTGAACAAAATACCACATCTCCTTCTTTTATTCCTAATAACTTAATTGCTAAATGTATTGCTGAAGTTCCAGAAATTAATGCAGCTGCATTGTCTATTCCAACATATTGTGCAACTTCTTTTTCAAAGCTATTAACATTAGGGCCAAGTGGAGCAATCCAATTTGTATCAAATGCTTCTTTAATAAATTCCTTTTCTAAGTTACCCATATGTGGAGATGCTAAGAATATTCTTTTATTTTCATTAACTTCTTTTGATTTTCTTTCTTTTATTGCTTCCATTACTCTTCCCCTCCTGATGTAATTGCAGCTTCTTGTAATATTCTTTTATTGTTATAAAACTCTGGTGAATTATAAGTTGGTACTATTTCCTTTAATTTATCTTTTAGCATATTTTCATTTCCTAATTTTGTAGCAAAAATTAAATCATCTATTTGATTTTTTAGATTACTTAATGAAATACTTTCTGGCTTATCAACAAATATTTTATTATGCTGAGTTTTTCTTAAATCTTTATTCATTAATAATTCTTCATATAATTTTTCTCCTGGTCTTAAACCTGTTATTTGAATTTTTATCTCTTCATTAGGCTTATATCCAGAAAGTTTTATTAAATTTTCTGCTAAATCATAAATTTTAACTGGTTTGCCCATATCTAAAACAAATACTTCTCCACCTTTTGCATATGCCCCTGCTTGAAGTACTAATTGAGCAGCTTCTGGAATTAACATAAAATATCTTGTTATATTCTTGTGAGTTAAGGTTACCGGTCCACCTTTTTTAATTTGCTTCTTAAATAATGGAATTACTGAACCATTACTTCCAAGTACATTACCAAATCTAACTGCAACAAATTCTGTTTTATTTCCTCTTTCATTATTAGCTGCTTGTACTATCATTTCACAAAGCCTTTTTGTTGCTCCCATTATATTAGTAGGATTAACTGCTTTATCAGTAGAAATTAAAACAAACTTTTCTACCTTATATTGAATTGCCAATTCAACCATATTTAATGTTCCTAGAACATTGTTTTTAATTGCCTCACCAGGGTTATCTTCCATTAATGGTACATGCTTATGTGCTGCTGCATGAAATATTATTGATGGCTTATATGCACTTATTACTTGATTTAATCTAAATTTATCTCTAACTGATGCAATTATTACTTTTTTATTTAAATTAGGTTCATTAAAAGATAATTCATTTTGTATATCATAGGCATTATTTTCATAAATATCTAATATTAAAAGAAGTTTTGGATTATACTTTGCAATTTGTCTACATAATTCAGCTCCAATTGAACCTCCTCCTCCAGTTACTAAAACAACCTTATCCTTTATATATTCCTCAATTCCAACCTTATCTAATTTAACCTCTTCTCTTCCTATTAAATCCTTTAAGTCTACATATCTCATTTTATTAAAAGAAATACCTTCTTCTAATAATTGATAGTACCCTGGAATAACCTTAATCTTAGCTTTTGTATTACTACATATATCAAGTATTTTTGCCCTTTCTTCTCCATTTATCTTTGCAATTGCAAAAAATATTTCATCTATATTTTCTTTTTCTACTATTTCAGCAATATCATTTCTATCACCAAGAATTTTTACACCATTTAAATAATTTCCTATTTTTGATTTATTATCATCTATAATTCCTACAATATTATATTCATCACTTTTTTCTTTTCTTATTTCAGTCATTATTGTAGATGCACAATCGCCTGCACCAATTATTAAAACATTGTATTTACCATTAATTTTTTCAGATGTTGTGTAAATAATTGCTCTTGTTAATACTTTTAATGACATTCTAAAACTTGTAATTAAAGCTATTATTACTATTCCAGATATAATATTTAATGATGCTGGTATTGAATTTGGGATAATTAACATTACTACTGTAGTTATGATACATGCAATACTTGTTGAAGTAATTGCTTGCTTAAATTCATAAATACCTGCATTTATCCATATACAACTATACATCTTAAAACTTAATAATATTGCTATATATATTACTGCTACTAAAGGAAGCTTTATAAATATACTTCTTATTAACTGTGATGATGAATATTGAAATAACATTATTAAGTAATAAGATAAAAATATAATTGTTAAATCTCCAAGTAACAATATTGATTTTTTGCTTTTTTTACTTAAATTTAAAATAGCTTCGCCTCTCAACCCTGTTTTACTCCCTTCTTTATATTTTTTTACTCTTATATTTATCAATATTAAACATAACTTTAATATCTTTTTATTAAATTATTATACTTTTACAATCTTTTACAGTAAATAATATATTAGTATTATCTCATATTACTTCTTTTTCATTACTTATCTTTATACTACTAACTAATACTAATTAATTATTTATCCCTTACTACATTTTTATTATGTTTATATATTAAAATTTATTTTTTATTTAATACTGAATATTAAAATTTTAAATTTAATATAATTTTAAATTTTGTATTAATAAAAGTATTATTTTGAAAATTTAACTATTTAATATAATTTTAATTAAAAACATTAAAATTTTTAGAACTTTATGTAAATTAATCTATACTTTTCCATTTTTTTATTATATAATTTTAATATTAGTTATTTTAATTTGGGAAAGGGTGGTAATGTGAATATTTCTATTTTGTGCAGATATCCTGTAATTCACGAAGGTATTAAATCATTATTAAAAGATAATTTCGAAAATATTTCTTATTTTTCTTCTATAGATAATTGTATTAAGTCTTTAAATTCTACTGATGATAAAAGTATAAATAATACCAAAGATACACTTTTAATAATTACATTATTTAAAGAAGATTTAGAAATAATAGATAATATTTTATCTATTAAAGATAACTATTCTAACTTAAAATTATTAGTTATAGATTTTAATGAAAGTAAAAATATGTTTTTTAAAACTTTAAAATTAAAAGTTGATGGTTATATACTTGGAACATTTGCTCAAGAAGATATTAATTATGCTTTACATAAAATTTCTACAGGTACAAAATTTTATGATCGTGAATTATTATATAGACTTGTTGGGGATGAATCTGCTGTTACAATTACTAGTAAAAATCATTTGAGGACACCTCTTACTAGAAGGGAATTAGAAATACTTTCTCAATTATCTAATGGGTTAAGTAATTTTGAAATAGCTAAAAATCTTAACATAAGCGAAAATACTGTTAAAAAGCATATTAGCAATATATTTATTAAAATTAATGTTAAAGATAGAACTCAAGCTATTATTTATGCTTATGAATCTGGCTTAATTGTCAGGCCATTGTTTTTATAAATTAGCGTTTGAATATTTTTAAATACAATAAGTAATGATAAACTCTTTATTTAAGATTTATCATTACTTATTTTTATTTTTAATATAACAAAAGACTTCGGAACTATTATTCATGTTAAAAGCTAGACCTTTATCCCCTATGACTTGTTTTCAAGTGTATCATACATAATTTTGTTATCTCCTGATAAATTTCTTTATCATTCTAATGCAGTATGTGTAAATGAAAATATCCGAAATTATGCTTAATATTACTTTGCAATAATATTAAAATACATCTTGAACCATCATGTTCTTTTATAAAGCTTTTCTTTCTAACATTTCTTTTACTTAAGATAAATCGATATTTTCTCAATATTAAAATAATAAAGATACGCTATATCACTCTTAAGCTAATAGTCCAAAATCTTTTAAAGAGATAACACTATATAAATTTTTAAAACAGTAGCGAGGCATAACAAACATATTATGATTAGCTTCTATTTAATTATTTATAACTATCTTCACTATAAATAATTTCTAAAATTTATTACTTGTTACCTCTTATTAATGTTTTATCCTTTTTTAATTTAATTTATTCATATTTTTATAAAATTTTATAAATATTATTTTTTTGAATATATATTTTGCTTTTTGTCAAGAATTTCTAAAGACTATTTAGGCCTAAAAGTTAAATTTTTTATTTAAAGGAGATGTGTAATGAAAACAATAATTAACTTTTTTAAAATCAAATCAAATTTAAAAAACAAAAAGAAGGGATTTACCTTAATTGAGCTTGTAGCTGTCATGGCTATTATTGCAATACTTTCAGCCGCATTTATTCCTAGATTTGGTAACTATATTACTCAAGCTAAAAAGGTAAGCATTTTAAATGAAGCAAAATCAATTGTTACTGCATATGAATCAGTAAAATATAAATCTACTACTAAAAATGAAAATGAAACTATAGGTTCTGATCTTCAAGGGGATAATTTACCTATTGAAAAAGATAGCTTAAAGAAACTAGGAAATGCAACAGTTGCTCAATGTAAATTACTTCTTGATACTGAAAATCATGATTTTACATTAAATGATAACACTATTACTATTTCTAATACAGATAGTTCTAAAGGAACAATAACTATAGAATAACACTTCTTATGATATTAAACTGTATTACTTAAAATAACTTATATAGCAATTATTTATACAAAATTTCACAATTAAATTAACATAATATTCAAATTAATTTATATAATAAATTTTATAATAAAAAGCTGTGTAAGGCTTCTGTAACATATCTATATTACAAGCCTTTACACAGCTAACTTTAAAAAATTTCAATAAATTATCTTATAAACTAAAAAATTCAGTAAATGCTTTAATAGTATAATAATTATCCTTAACACTTGCTAATTCTCTTATTGAATGCATTCCAATAACTGGTGCCCCCATATCAATAACTGGAATAGTTAAATTTGCAGCTGTTACAGGTCCTATTGTAGTTCCTCCCCTAACATCTGATCTATTAACAAATTTTTGGAATGGAACACCTGCAGAATCACAAATTCCAGCAAATACAGCTCCATTAAAGCTATCTGTACTATAGCTTCCAGATGCAGCAATTTTTAATACTGGACCTCCTTCAAGAACTGGCCTATTTGTAGGATCATGCTTATCTCCTAAATTAGGATGAACAGCATGTGCTAAATCAGCAGATATCATTATAGACTTAGATAAAGCCCTATAATATTCTTCTCTATCCTTTCCTAATCCAATAGTAATTCTTTCTAAGATATTATTTAATAATGTAGAATTAGCCCCTTCTGCTGTTAAGCTTCCTATTTCCTCATTATCAATGCAAATCATAACCTTAGTTACCTTATTTTCCTTACTATTTACCAATGCTTTAACACCAGCAAATACCATCCATAAATCATCAAATCTTCCTGAAGAAATAAGTTCTTCATTCATTCCTATTAATGATCCTTTTTCATATTCATATAATCCTAATTCAAAATTTAATATATCTTCTTTATTAACCTTAAGTTCTTGAGCAAGAATGTTCATTAAATAATCTTCTTTTTCAAGTTTATCATTTATAAGCCCTAATAAAGGTAAAGTATCAACTTGTCTATTTATTTTATATCCTTCATTTACTTCTCTATTCATATGAATAGCTAAGCTTGGAATTATTAATAATGGCTTGTTAATATTTATTAATCTTATTTCTGGCTTTAATGGAGATTTACCCTTTAATGCAACTTTACCAGCAATACTTAAAGGTCTGTCATACCATGTATGTAGTATTGGTCCACCATAAACTTCAGTATTTAATTTAACATATCTTCCTTCTGTAATCATTTGAGGATTTGGCTTTATTCTAAATCCTGGTACATCTGTATGTGCTCCAATAAGTCTAAAACCAACTTGCTCTATATCTTCACTACCTATTTCAAAAGCAATTAATGCTGAGTCGTTTTTTATAACATAATATTTACCCTTTGATTTTAAATCCCATTTATCTTCTTCTTTTATTTCAATAAACCCATTTTCATTTAATATCCTTTGAGTAGCTTTTACTCCATGACATGCACTTGGACTATCATATAAAAAGTCTATTAATTCTATTGCTAGATTTCTTTCCATAGTTATTTACTCCTTTACTTAATGTATATATTTACTATACTTCATTTGTTATTTTTTCTCAACTCATTTGAACTTATAACCTTTTAATATATATTTCTTTAGGTCTTATTATTCTGTTATATCAAAATGTTGTTAACAACATTTTGATATAACAGAACCTCAATATAAAATTTTAAGTAATAATAAAAATAGACAAATCAGTAACTTCATTTATAAACTTATCTAATCATAAATTCCAACAATATTTTCCTATAACAAAATCCAATCCTTAAATCATAACAACATTCTCCTATAACAAATACATATACATTTAATTAATATGCTTTTCATAGTAGCCTTAATTTTTAAAATTTTATGTCCCACCGTTGACTTTTATATTTCATTAAATTAGCATTATATAATAAACTTTCTTTTTAAATACAATTTTATTTGTATAAATTAATTAAAATAAATATAGGAGGACTTTTATGATCTCTAACTTTTTAATAAAAAAATTTATTAAAGAACCTGAAAACATATCTGATGTAAAAGTAAGAGAATCTTACGCTAATCTTGCTGGTATAATTGGAATAATTACTAATTCATTACTTTTTTTAATTAAATTATCAGTTGGATTACTTTCTAACTCAGTTTCAATTTTAGCTGATGCATTCAATAATTTATCAGATGCAGCTTCTTCTATAATAACTATCATAGGATTCAAAATGGCAAATAAACCTGCTGATGCTGAACATCCTTTTGGACACGGACGTATAGAGTATATAACTGCAATGGTAGTTTCCTTTATGGTTATGCTTGTAGGGTTACAATTTGTTAAAACTTCTTTTCAAAAAATAATTACCCCTACTCCAGTATCATTTGAAACTATTCCATTTTTATTATTGCTAATTTCAATTGGCTTTAAATTATGGCTTTCAAGGTTTAACAAATCCATTGGTAATAAAATTAATTCTTCAACATTAAAAGCAACTGCAACTGATGCAATGGGTGATGTTTTTACTTCAAGTACTGTTGTTATTTCTTTTTTAATAGCTAAATTTACAACACTTCCTATTGATGGATACATAGGTATAATTGTTGCATTAGCTATAGTTTATTCTGGTTATTCTCTTATTAAAGAAACACTTAGTCCTCTTTTAGGAGAACCACCTGATCCAGCATTAGTAAATGATATAATTAATATGGTTATGTCTTACGATAATATTACTGGAATTCACGATTTAGTCGTTCATAATTATGGACCTGGTAGAATTATGGCTTCAATTCATGCTGAAATTCCTAGCAATATAGATATTATGAAAATTCATGATATTATAGATACTGCTGAAAGAGAAATTTCAAAAAAACTCAATATTTATTTAGTCATACATATGGATCCTATTTGTGTTGATACAGATGAAATAATTGAAGCTAGAAACATTGTCACATCAATTTTAAATAAATATGATGCAGTAAAATCATTTCATGATTTTAGAGTTGTTGGGGAAAATGATAAAAAAAATCTTGTTTTTGATATAGAAGTTTATCCTTCTAAGCTTAATCAATCAAATTCTCCAGAAAAACTATTATCACAAATAGAAGCTGATATTAAATTACATGCTCCTAAATATAATTGCATAATAACTTTAGATTTAGCATTATAAAATAGTTTGACTCAATTTAAAAGTAATTATTTCTCTTTTAAATTGAGTCATTTTTTTTAAATAATTAAATTATAATAAATTTTATCTTCCATTAATTTATAATATTCAGTCTTTTCCTCTGGCCTTCTTTTAGAATACCATTTAATCAATTTTTTAATAATAATTAATTCTTCAACTGTTACTATACTACTTATCTCAAATTCTTTAAGCTTTTTCTTTAAATATATATATTCACATTTCTTTACACCCAAGTGTTCTCCTTGCATTGCAATATTAAATAATTCTTTATATTTATCACTATCATATAAATCATTTTCATATAAAAAAACAGCAAGATTTCCATAACAATTTAAATTTCCAAGATCTATTCCATCCTTATATAAATTTATTATTTCATCTTTACTCATATTAATTAAATTATTTTCTCCTAAATTTGCTTTAATAAAATTTGCTGTTCCCTTATCTATTTCTTCTATTTCATTAATTAACTCATTTCCTCTTTCTTTATTTTCCTCAATTCCAATTCCCTTATAACAATAATATATTAATCTTTCTTTTCCTTTTAATACATCTAAATCTATTAACTTAAACACATAATAAATTGCCTTAATATCATTTTTCTTGTTTCCAATTCCTTTTTCATATATTTGTATAAGATTTTCTACCCCATCTATATCATTTTTATTAGCTGCTTTTTCATACCATTTAATAGCTAAATTTATATTTCTAGATAAAAATATTCCTTTCTTATACCAATCTCCAAGCTTATTCATTGCTTTAATACAATTCTTTTCTGCTGCAAGGTTATAATATTGATAAGCTTTTTCATAATCTTGCATTACACCTATACCTTTTTCATATATATATCCAAACTTAAAAATTGATTCTTTTAATTCATATTCCACTCCAAATTTAATATATTCAACTAATTCACTCCTATTTATATCCTTTTTTTCACTTAATTCATTTATCATAATAGATGCTAAATAATCAGCTGCATAAGGTGAATTTAGCCTATATGCTTCCTTTAATAATCTTTTTACTATTTCTGTTGTTTTTTCTCCAAATTTATTTAATCTTAAATATGCAACTGCAAGAACATACATCGCATGAGGCTCTTTCCTTGCTGCTGCAAATTCAATATATTCTATTGCTTTTTCTAAATTTCTTTCAATTCCTTCTCCATTGTAATACATTATTCCAAGTCTTTGAGTGCATTTTAAATTCCCTTCTTCATGCCCCTCTTCATAAGTTGAAATAGCTTGATTAATAAGTCCCTCATCTTCATACAACTTTCCAAGTTTAAAGTAAATACTCTTATCACCAAATTCTATTGCTTTATTATAAAGTTCTATTGCAGAATATAAGTCCTTTTTAACATGCAAACCCTTTAAATACATTTCAGCCAATGATTCTATACAATTAGTATCTAAAGCAATATAGCCCTTAGATAAATAATAAAATGCCCTTTTATAATCCTCTTCAATGTATATTCCCTCTAAATAAGACCTTCCAATTATATAATATGCATCTTCATAGTCATTTTCAGCAGCTTTTTCCATCCAATAATAAGCTCTTATTAAATTTTCTTCACATCCCTCTCCATTTTTATACATTAATGATAATGCATATTGTGATGCTGGAAAATTACACTTTGCAGCTTTACTATGCCATTTAAATGCAGTATTTAAGTCTTTTTCAATACCTAACCCATTATAATAACATCGTCCCAACTGATAATATGCTGCTGCATATTCATTTTCTGCACTTTTTTGAAACCACATAAAGGCTTTATAATAATCCTTTGGCAATCCATTTCCTTCTGCATATAAAACTCCTATTGAATACTGTGAAAAAGCATTTCCCTTGTTTGCTGCTTTATAATACCACTGATATGCTATTTCATAATTTCTAGATATTCCAATTCCTCTATCATAAAATAATCCTAAATAACTTTCAGCATATTCATCATTAAACTTTGCAGCTTCCAAAAAATATTTATATGCTGTTTTATAATTTCTCTTTACTCCTCTTCCAAAATAATATTTTTCGCCTTCTTCAACTAATGAATGTGATAATTCTATTTCTTTTTCTTCTATATCTGAAAAATTAATCATCATAGACTTATTACTTTTTAAATCATTATTAGTAATTAACTTTGACTTTCTTAAATACTTTTTAAAGATTTCTTTTTCTTCTTCCAATAAATTTTCTAAAAATAATGAATAATTTTCACTACCATAATTAATTACAAACCAAACTAAAACTTCATATATAAGTTTTAATTTTTTAATTTCCTCTTTTTCATGATTTTTATCAATGCTTTTACTTTCATTTAAGCTTTGCTCAACACTTTCTCTATTATTTTCATTACATACACTACTTTTTATTTCTATAGCTGTTTTATTAACATTACTCTTTACTATTTTTTCCCATAATATTATCTTTTCTACTATTTCATTAGGAATAACACCTATTTCTTTTAATACTTCTAATCTTTTTAAGCATTCTTCATTTTCATCATATAAAACTTTATTTTGTTTAGAAATATAATAAATAATATCATTTATTACATCATTCACTTCTTTATTTATCATTTCTAAATTAGCTTGATCTTTTAATTTATTTAAATCTTCATATATATCATTAAACTCCAATTTTAGAAAATCATAATTAAAGCTTTTATCCATATGGCCTCCAAAATTGTTATTATTCCTACTATTAGTTTATTATATGGTTAATATCTTTATTAATAATATTTTTTTATAAAATAAAAATAAACAAATTATTTTTCTATAATAACTTGTTTATTAAATCTAATTTATTATAATACCTTAGATAAAAAGTCTATTGTTCTTGGATTCTTTGGATTTGAGAATATTTCTTCAGGAGTTCCCTCTTCCATTATATTTCCCTTATCCATAAAAAGAATTCTATCTCCAACTTCCCTTGCAAATCCCATTTCATGAGTTACAACAACCATTGTCATACCTTCCTTAGCAAGTTCCTTCATAACATTTAAAACTTCACCAACCATTTCGGGATCTAATGCAGAAGTTGGTTCATCAAATAACATAACATCTGGGTCCATAGCTAATGCCCTTGCTATTGCTATTCTTTGCTTTTGCCCACCAGATAAAGATGATGGGTATGCATCTGCCTTATTAAGCAATCCAACTCTATCAAGAAGCTCTTTTGCCTTCTTTTCAGCATCAGCCTTGCTAACTCCCTTAACCTTAATAGGAGCTATTGTTAGATTATCTAATACTGTTTTATGTGGAAAAAGATTAAATTGTTGAAACACCATGCCCATCTTTTCCCTAATTTTATTTATATCAACTTTTTTATCAGTAATATTTTTTCCCTCAAAAATTATTTCTCCTGAAGTTGGAACTTCTAATAGGTTCAAGCATCTTAAAAATGTACTTTTTCCTGAACCTGATGGTCCTATTACAACTACAACTTCACCTTTTTCTATATGCTCATTTATTCCTTTTAAAACTTCATTTTTTTCAAAACTTTTATGGAGATTATTAACGCGAATCACTTTTTTTCATTCTCCTTTCTATAAGAGATATTATTCTACCTAATGTAAATGTCATAATAAAATAGAAACCTGCAGCTACTATATATGGTTCTAATCCTAAATATGTAGATCCTACAACTACTTTACCTGCAAACATTAATTCATTAACACCAATTATTGATGCCATTGATGATTCCTTAATTATTGCAACAAACTCATTACCTATAGCAGGTAATATATTTTTAACAGCTTGTGGTATTACAATTAACATCATAGCTGTGCTTTTCTTCATCCCTAAACTTCTTGCCGCTTCCATTTGTCCTTTATCAACTGCTTCTATACCAGCTCTTACTATCTCAGATACATATGCTGCTGAATTTAAAGCAATTGCTATTATTGCTGATGTAAATGGACTTAAATCTATTCCAAAAAACATCTTAGAACCTGCATACATAATTAAGATTTGTAATAACATTGGTGTTCCTCTAACTATTTCAATATAAATTACTGCTAATATCTTTAAAGGTTTGATTTTCCAAATATGAAAATTTGAAGTCTTCATAAAAAATAATAAAGATCCAAATATAGCTCCAAAAAATACTGTAATTAAAGAAATTAATAATGTATATTTAACACCTTCAAGATAATAAGGCAAATAATTTGGTACAAAACTAAAATCAAAATTCATTTTTTATCCTCCTATTTTTTCTATACTAAAATTTACTATTTAGCAGGGCCTATACCCTATTAGGCTCTGCTATAACTAAATTTTATATTTTTAAATTCCCCTTATTTTTATTATCTTATATTTATAATATTTATTATTCTTCAACAATATTTGCTGTTGCTGCTAATTCATTAGCCTTTGCTATATATTCATCCATTTTTCCTGATTCATTTAACTCTGTTATAACTTCATTAACCTTTGCTAATAATTGTGGATTATTCTTAGCAATACCAACTGCATTTCCACCTGTTTGTTCTTCGTATGTTGGTTTTCCTACTGCTAATTCTGGATTGCTTTTAACAGCCATTTCTGCAACTGGCTTTTCCATAACTATTGCATCAACCTTTCCAGCTTTTAATTCTAAAATTAAATTATTAATATTAGATAATTGTTGCAAATTTACATTTGGAATTTCTGTTTTTGCTATTTTTTCTTGTGTTGAACCTAATTGTACTCCAACTTTTGCACCTTCTAAATCTGCAAATGTTTGATATTTGTCCGCATCTTCAGCTCTAACTAATATTCCATGTTTTGAATTATAATAAACTTCTGAGAAATCTACCACTTTAGCTCTTTCTTCAGTTGGATTCATTCCTGAAATTACAAGGTCAACCTTTCCTGCTGGTAAAGCTGATACTAAAGCATCAAAATCCATTTCTTGAATTACTAAATCAACCCCTATTTTATTTGCAATTTCATTTGCTATATCAACATCAAATCCACCTATAACATCTTTTCCATTTTCATCTATATAATGAAACTCATATGGTGCATAATCAGCACTCATTCCCACAACTAATTTACCATTCTTTTGTATCTTTTCTAATAAATCAGTTTTTGAAGCAGAATTTTTATCATTAGAAGAACCACATCCTGCAAGCCCCATTGTCATTATTCCTAAAACTGCTGTAGCAATTATTTTTTTCATTAATCCCTTTTTCATATTTAAATCCCCCTTAAAATTTATGTATTGTTGAACTCTTCCTTAACCACAGCATAATTATACACTATTAAATTATATTTATGCAATACTTTTTTATAAGATTTTATATTTATGCATAAAAACATAGAATTTATGCATAAATACTATGTTTTATATGCATAAATCTTATTTTAAATAAAATTTATAATAATCTTATTGTGATTATATGCATATTTTATGGCATAAGTCTTATATTTATTTTTCATTAATTAACCAATATTTAAATAAATTACTGAATTTTGTCCATTTTTTAATATATTATGAATAAAATATTATGGATAATCTATTTTTATTAGGAGTGAATTTAATGACAACGTTAAAAGAAAGGCATCTCTTTCCTGGTGGTAATACCTCTAAAGGATTTTATTCTTTATATAGATATGTACTTTCTCAAGATGATGCAAAACGTATACTTTGTATAAAGGGTGGTCCTGGAACAGGAAAATCACAACTTATGAAAAAAGTTGGAGCTTATTTTGCTAAAAAAGGATATACAATAGAATATCATCATTGTTCTTCTGATCCTAATTCTTTGGATGGTGTTCTAATTAAAGAATTAAACATAGCATTATTAGATGGAACTTCTCCTCATATTGTAGATCCTATTAATCCTGGAGCTGTTGATGAAATTCTTAATATGGGTGATGCATTAAATATAGATATGCTTGCCAAAAACAAAAAAGAAATTATTTATTTAAATAAAGAAATAGGTAAAAACTTCAAAAGAGCTTATAGGTATCTAGGGTCTGCAAGATGTATTCATGATGATTGGAGCAGTTTAAATTATGAATCTTTAGATTCTAATAAAATTTCTAATATTATTGAAAATCTAAAAAATAATATATTTAAGTCTGATAAAATTGGATATGGAAGTGAACGTCACCTTTTTGCTACAGCAATTACACCTGATGGAATAATTACTTATGCAGATCAACTTAGTAGTGAATTTAAAAAAAAATATGTATTAACTGGTGGTCCAGGATTTGGGAAAACTGATATTTTAAAATTCATAGGAAGTAGCGGTCAAAAGAAAGGTTATTTTATTGAATATATGCATGACCCATTTGTACCTGAGCGAATTGAGCATATCTTTATCCCTGAAACATCAACATGTATTATAACAAATAATGAAATTAATCAAGCTAATTATACTGGAATCGAATATAACTTATTTGATTATACTAAATCTGCTTTATCTACTTCTAAAAAAGATGATATAAAATATAATAGTGATTTATTTTATGAATTAATTAATAAGGGAATTTCATTGATTCATAATGCACATTTACTTCATGATGAATTAGAAAGTTATTATATTAAAGCAATGGATTTTGCTTTTGCTGATAATATTTATAACAAAGTTATTAATAAATTAGAAAAATATGAATAGTTAAAATAAAATGAGTACAATATTACCCACTAGTATATTGTACTCATTTTTAATTAATCTTCTAAATTTATATTCTTTGATATTATATCATAACCTGTATAAGCCATAGCTAAAGCTGCAATTAATAATCTATCATGAGCTTTATCAGTTATTGTTGAATTTGCCATTTCAACACTATGTCCTACCATTGGGCAATCTGTTAATCCAATATAAGGATGAATTGTTGCTGTAACATGACTAACATTTCCTATATCACTTGAACCTCCAGTTGCTTTTGCTTCTTTTATATCTGTAATTCCTAATTCTCTTAAGTTATTATTAAATAATTCCGATAACTTTTCATTAGTCTTTAAGTCATCATATGGTAATTCATATCTTTCCATTTCAAGAGTTGCACCAGTCATTAAAGCTGCACCTTCTGCAATCTTTTTAACCTTTTCTACAACTTCGCTTAATCTCTCCTTCGTAGATGCTCTAAAATAAAAATCTGCAACTGCTTCACCTGGAACTATATTAGCTGCAGCTCCACCTTTAGTTATTATTCCATGCATCTTTACATCTGGTGTTACATGTTGACGAAGTGCATCTATTCCATTAAATAATTTAATAACACTATTTAATGCATTTATTCCCTTTTCTGGACAAGATGCTGCATGAGCAGTTTTACCTTTATATATAAATCTTATAGGATATAAAGCACTACTTGATCCACTTGCTCTAGTTTCACCATCTGGATGAACTATCATTGCTGCATCTAATTCATCAAATGCACCTGCTTCTGCTAAAATAACCTTTCCTCCATTTGTTTCTTCTGCTGGAGTTCCATAAACTATAACTTTTCCTCCAATTTCAGACAAAACCTTACTTAAAGATACACCTGCACCACAAGACATAGCACCTATCATATTATGACCACATCCATGCCCTATTTCAGGAAGTGCATCATATTCACATAAGTATCCTATATTTTTTCCTTCTTTTCCACTATCAAAAGTAGCTTTAAAAGCTGTATCCATTCCTGCATAAGGACATTCTATTTCAAATCCATGTTCCTTTAAAAATCTAGTTAAAGCTTCAACAGCCTTATATTCTCGATTTCCTAATTCTGGATTATTATATATGTAATCACTTATTTCATATAACTTTTCTTTAATTAATTGAGCTTCATTATATATTACTTTTCTCATTTCTACACCTAACCCTTCTTTAGTTTGTAGTTTATAGTGAGTAGTTTGTAGTTAGTGGATGGGGCTGTCGCACTAAAAATTTTATACACAATATATTGTTTAAAAAAAATCAACACAATATATTGTAGTATTTATTCTTAATGCGACATCCCCCTTAAATATATTTTTCTAAAATTCAGCGTTAGCTGAATTTTTTCCTTAACTCCAAACTATTAACTCCCCACTACTAACTCTCTTAAGCCCATCCAATCATCATTGCACATGTTATAAATATAATTCCAAGTGCAAATAGTATTATTTGTAATGGTAAAATCCATTTAAACCATTTTGAATATGGTATTCCTGCCATACCTAAACATGCCATTAAAACTCCTGATGTTGGGAAAATAGCATTTGAAAATCCATCCCCTAATTGGAATATTAAAACAGTTGTTTGTCTTGATATATCAAGTAAATCACCAAGTGGTGCTAATATTGGCATAGTTAATGCTGCTTGCCCTGAACCTGAGATAACAAAGAAGTTTATGAACATTTGAACTGGTAACATTACGCATGCAGCTAATAATGATGGTAATTTACCTATAAATGATGATAAACCATATAATATTGTATCTATTATTTGAGAATTTTCAGCAATTATAACTATAGCTCTTGCAAATCCAATTACCATAGCAGCTCCAATCATATCTTTAGCTCCTGCTACAAATGCATCTGCCATTTCATCAGCTTTTAATCCACCAACTATTCCTGCAAATATTCCTGTTATTAAAAATACAGCTGCTATTTCTGGAATCCAGAAACCTTTTCTTAAAACTCCCCATATAATAACTGCTAAACAAACACCAATAGATGCAATAATAATTTTATGTGAAAGTGTAAACTTAACTTCTTCATTTTCACTTTTATTTAATTTTTTACGTTTTTCTTCATCTAATTTATACATTGGACTAAGTTGTGGATTCTTTTTAATTCTTCTTGCATAAATCATTAAGAAAATAATCCCTACTATTGTAGTTATAACCCATAAAATACTACGATATACTACTCCTGAAAATAAGGTAATTTCAGCTATTGATTGTGCTATACCTACTGTAAATGGATTTAGCATTGCTGTTGCAAACCCTACGATACATCCTAAATAACTTATTCCTACTGCTAATATACTGTCAAATCCAAGTGCTAACATTAATGGTGTTAAAATTGTTATAAATGGTATAGCTTCTTCTGTCATACCAAAAGTTGCTCCACCAAGTGAAAACAATGTAAATATAATAGGAATTATTAATAATTCATTTCCCTTAAAAATACTAACAACCCTTGCAATAGCTGAATCTATTGCTTTTGTTCTCGTTATTAAACTAAATGCACCACCAACTATAAATAAAAATGCTATAATTTCAGCTGATTGTTCTAATCCACTTATAGGTGCTTGCATTACTGAAAACAATCCTTGTGCTTCATTTTCAACATAGTGGAATGAACCATTTAATACTACTGTTTTACTTTGTCCATTTACATCAGCTATTACTCTATCATATGAACCACCAGGAACTATGTATGTTGCTATTGCCATTAGTATTATTATTGAAAAAATAATAACTAATGTATGTGGGACTTTTATTCCATTACTAAAATTCTTTAAAAATCCCTTTTTTTCATTATTTACTGCATTTTGCATAGCTAAAAACTCCCCCTAAGCATTATTTCGACATCATAGATGAAGGAGATATATATTAAAAATTATTTTACTTATAAAAAATAACTTTTTAAGAACAAAGTTGCTATCGCCACGTCAACTTCGTGGTATAAAATTTACAACTTTAAATATTGAAATCCATTGATATAACTAGCTTTACAATTTCCTATACATAAAAAAGTCTTGAGTTTATCACTCAAGACCATATCACTACAAAAACTAATTTTAATTTATCATTTGTAAAAATATAATCATATTAGTGATAGCCCTTCACAAAATGTGACAGTGTTATATATATTATATATAACCCCAATAATATAACCTCAAAGCATTAGCTATATATTTCGGCGAAATTTCCTTTCTATTTACATCTTTGTGCTTACCTCCGCAAATATACTATTAAATATCGCAACCTCTACCTACTTCATATCTATTTGTCCTTTATAATATACAATTTTTTATGCATATTGTAAAGTTATTTTTGCATAAATATAAATTTTAAAATATTTTTATAAAAAAGTATATTTTTATTAAGGATTTAAATAAAATATCTTTTTGTACATTCTGCTATTTTTTGTAGTTTTCAGTTATCGATTAAGTTCTTCTACCTCACTATCATGACCTTTGATTCTTTTAGACTTAAAATTATCCATAATCATTATAATTTAATACTTTATCTTGGGGCTGTCGCACTAAAATTTTTATACACAATATATTGTAGTATTTATTCTTAATGCAACATACCCGTTCCTATATTCTACCACCTCCTATAATTTACTACTTTTAATCTATGAAGTGCTCTTGTTGCCATAATATATTTAACTAAATCATCAGTATTATCATCAAAATTAACTATTATAACACCATCAAATTCAAGTCCTTTAGCATAATAAGAAGGAACTATAACTTTTCCCCCTCTATAAATAACATCTTCTCTATCAAAAGCTAAAAGTTTAGTAAACTTTTTAAGTTCAGGTGCTATTTTCTTAAGTTCTTCTTTATCTTTAGTTATAATTGCAATATTATCATAATTTTCATCATCATAATCTTCTAATGTTTCTAAAATAGTATCTATTAAATCATCTTCATCTTTAACTTCCACTTCTTCAACATCAAACTTACCTTTTCTAACAAATGGTACTATTGCATTTTCATCTAATAACTTACTTGCATACTCCATAATTTGGAATGTAGATCTATAACTCTTATTTAAGGCATAATTCTTAACAAATCCGCCAAATAAAGATTTAAGCTTAAGCATAGCTGGCTCTTCTTCTACTTTTATAAGCCTTTGATTCGAATCTCCAACTATAGTATAACTCTTACATCCTGTTAATTCCTTTAATACAATGAACTGAAGCATGCTATAATCTTGAGCTTCATCAATTACTATATGCTTAATTTCTTTACTAGCTTTCTTACCATCAAGCTTAATCATTAAATAAAGTATTGCTGGTAAATCTAAGTATGATAAATTTTCAGTATTAGTAAATTCTTTATAAATATCTACTATGCTTTCATTATCTATCCACTTTGCTAAGTTTTCCTTTTGAATCATTAGTTCTCTAACAATTTCTCTAATCCTTATTTTTCTTTGGAATTCTATATTATTTTGTTCAATAACTAATTGTTCTTCTGTTAAAGAAGCTAATTTTCCCTTCACTTCAGCATTTAAATTTCTTACTAATTCATCTCTTTTATCTTTAAGCTTTTCAGTAATTATTCTCTTTATTTTTTTGCTTCTTCTAAATAAAGGCATATACTTATAGTAATTTTCAAACAAGTCATTAATTTCTTCTATTGAAACTACTTCTTCATCAAAGAATTTAGCTGCCTGAACATTAAAATAACTATTTTCTAAGTCCTCACATTTCTTATCTAATACAGATATAAATCCTTCTCCAGCCTTATATTTAATTTCATTTATAACTTCTTCATTGCCTTTTAAAACTTCTTCTAAATAAGCTGTAAAATCAATTATTGGTTCATTTAATCCAATTTCATTTATTACAAAATGAGCAAACGTTTGTTGATTAACATTACTTTCACCTAAAGTAGGAAGAACCTCCCCTATATAATCAATGAATATATCATTAGGTCCTAATATTAATACCTTATCGCCTAACTGCTCTCTGAAATTGTATAAAAGATAAGCAACTCTATGAAGTGCAATTGTAGTCTTACCAGAACCTGCAACACCGTTAACTACTACAACCTTCATTCTTTCTTCTCTTATGATTTCATCTTGCTCCTTTTGGATAGTCATAACTATATCCTTAAGCTTTTCTCCTGCATTTGATGATAAAATCATTTGAAGAATATCATCTTTAACATCAATATCTGAATCGAAGAACCCTTCTAATTTTCCTTTTTTAATCATTATTTGTCTTCTTGCTAATATATCTACTAGAACTTCTCCATCTGGTGACTTGTAACTAGTTTCACCTAATGTTCCCTTATAAAATAATGATGCAACTGGTGCTCTCCAATCTACTATGGCAGCATCAAAATTTCCTTCTGGAGTTAATCCATATCTACCAACATATATTTGTTCTGCATATCCATTATCCTCAAAATTAACTTTTCCAAAGTAAGGTGATTCCTTTAACTTTGTAAATTCAGCTAATTTTTTATCTATAGTTCTATACATTTCTTCTTTTACATATCTCTCATGATCGAAATATTCCATTACTTTATCTTCGTCATCTCTATACTCTTCAATAAACTTCTTTCTATATTCTAATATGTAATCTGAAACATCTTTTCTTTTTTGTATGTAATTTAATATTTCCTGACTTAATAAATTCAAAGTATATTCTAAATTTTGCTCTTCTTGTAAAAACTCAAAATTATTCAAAATAAACCCCTCCACGATTTTTTTAGTTGTAAGTTTCAAGTGACAAGTGAAAAGTGAAAAGCTTTGGTATAAATTCAGCCTTAGCTGAATTTTATAAAATAAATTTAAGAAACTCCCTAAGGAATTCCATCCACAACTTGCCACTTACCACTTGCCACTTACTAACAATGTTTAAGGAGTTAAGCTTGTTTTACTGCTTAACTCCTTATTATCATAATTAAATATTTTTTAATTTATTGATTTAAAAACATAAATAATCAATATTTTTATTATTTATCTTCCTTATCCATATCTAATAAAACTTCAGACTTTGATTCTTCTGCTTCTTTAATTATATTTTCTTCTTCTTGCTCAACAGCTTCTATAACCTCTTGAGCTACTTTCTTATCGTGCAGCTCTTCTGCTGTATCAGCACAAGCTTCTGTATATTTTTTATTTATTTCAAGTTCTCTACTTTTCTTTTCTTCTTCTCTTTTTTCCTTTAGTTCTGGATATTTTTCATATAAAAACTTAAAGAATTCATCTCCAAAAATAGTTTCCTTTTCTAATAGGTATTCAGAAATTTTATCTAATAAATCTCTATTTTCTCTTAATATTTCTCTTGCCTTTTGATGACATTCCCTTATTATACTTAAAACCTCTTTATCTATTAAAGTTGATGTTTCCTCACTACAATTTCTAACAGCTCTTCCATCTAAATATCTATTTTGAACTGATTCTAATGCCATCATATCAAAATTATCAGTCATACCATAAATAGTTACCATATTTCTTGCTGTTTGAGTTGCTCTTTCAATATCATTAGAAGCACCTGTAGATACAAGATTAAATACTTCTTCTTCTGCAGCTCTACCACCTAACATAACCATTATTTGATTCATAAGTTCTTCTTTAGAAACAAGGTATTTTTCCTCTTCTGGAAGTTGCATAGTATATCCTAATGCTCCCATTGTTCTAGGAACTATTGTTATTTTATGAACTGGATCTGTCCCTTCTAAAAGCCCTGCAACCAATGCATGCCCAACCTCATGGAAAGCAACAACTTCTCTTTCTTTCTTAGAAAGTATTCTATCTTTCTTTTCTTTACCTGCAATTATAACTTCAACTGCTTCTTCTAAATCTTCTTGAATAACTTCTTCTCTTCCACTTCTAACTGCTCTTAATGCTGCTTCATTTACTATATTAGCAAGATCAGCTCCTACAGCTCCTGGGGTTCCTTTTGCAATTGATTCTAAGTTAACATTTGATGACATTTTAACATCCTTAGAATGAACATTTAATATTGCAATTCTTCCTTTTAAATCTGGTCTATCAACAATAACTCTTCTATCAAATCTACCTGGTCTTAAAAGTGCTTTATCTAGTATTTCAGGTCTATTTGTTGCACCTAAAATAACTATTCCCTTTGATGTATCAAACCCATCCATTTCAGTAAGTAATTGATTTAAAGTTTGCTCTCTTTCATCATTGCTTTGCATTTGACTATCTCTGCTCTTACCAATAGAGTCAATTTCATCTATAAATATTATACAAGGAGCCATTTTTTCAGCTTCTTTAAATAAATCTCTTACTTTAGCAGCTCCCATACCAACAAACATCTCAATGAAAGTTGAACCTGAAACTGAAAGGAATGGAACCTTTGCCTCACCAGCAACCGCCTTTGCTATAAGTGTTTTACCTGTTCCTGGAGGCCCTACTAAAAGTGCTCCCTTAGGTAATTTAGCACCTATTTCAGTATATCTCTTTGGATTATGAAGGAAATCTATTATTTCTGTTAATGATTCTTTAGCTTCATCTTGACCAGCTACATCTTCAAAGCTTACCTTAATATCTTTTTCTACATAAACTTTAGCATTACTTTTTCCTAAGCCACCCATTCCCATTGGGCCGCCACCCATCTTCTTAGACATTTTGTTAAATACAAATCTAACTATAAAGAACATTATAACTAATGGTAATACATTTATTATTATAAAATCCATAAACACTGATTGTTGTTTGGTTATTTCTGGATAATATTCTACATTATTATCTATTAATAACTTTATTAAATCAGGATTATCTGCATTTCCTGTATATAAAACTTTTCCTTTCATTTCACTTGAATCTTGTGGTGTGATTACAAGTGCTGTTCCATCTACTGTAACTTTCTTTACTTCCTTATTTTCAACCATTTTAACAAATTCATTATATGAAATTTCTTTAGTAGTTAACATTTCTTTTGCAGTTGAAAATGAATATAAGAATAAGAAAGCTACTACAACATATATTAACAAGAATTTGCCATTCTTTTTCTTGTCTCCATCTTTTCTATTATTTACATTATTATTCATATTTTTTTAATCTCCTACTAATCCTAAAATCTTTCTCAAAACTCTTATTTTATTTTTCCAAATTCACTCCAAGGATATACTTTTATTTGAGCCTTTCCTTTTATTTTACTACCATCAATATACGGATTTTCCCAATACCTTGAATCTAATGACCAGTATCTATTATCTCCTAAGAAAAAATACTTACCTTCAGGTACTTCGAATTCTCCACTATAATTATCTGCAGTTCCTATGTAATTTTCTTTTAGTGTTTCACCATTTACAGTTACAATCCCATCTTTGATAACTACCTTATCACCTGGTAATCCTATTAATCTTTTAATCATATCTTCATTTTTTTCATCTGAATGAAACACCACTATATCTCCACGCTTAAGTTTTTCTGGATTATGAATTCTTGTAACAAATAATCTATCACCAACATTTAATGTTGGAACCATAGATTCAGATGGAATTTTAACCTTAAAAATTAAAAACTTATTAATTAAAAATGCTAATACTAATGCTATTAATATTGGTACAACCCATTCAGTAAAGAAATTTGTTTTTTTTAATTCTATTCTCACTCTTCCCACATACCTTTCATTAAAATGCTTATTTCTTTTTTTCTCTTGTTAGTTGCTTCTATGTTTACTTTAGGTAAATTATTTTCATTTATAATTACTACATCACCTTCATTAGGTTTAATACAAAATGAATTTATATTTTTTGAAATTATATTATGATTCTCATCTTCTAAGATAACATAATCTTCTTCTATCCCACATCATACCATCTGGAATTGCCTACATTGCCGCCCACAGCTCCAAGGAGAACCGCATCACTGTTTTTCGCTGTCTCCAGGGCTTCCTCTGTCAGAGGCACTCCGTATTTGTCAATAGAGCATCCGCCCATCAGCACCTCTGTGTAAGTAAAGGTATGACCGAAAACCTGGCCAGCCATGTCCAGAACTCTGCACGCCTCCCGTACAATCTCCGGTCCGATCCCGTCACCCGGGATGGTTGTAATCTTACAATTCATTGCTATTCTCCCCTTTTTCTCCCTGTCATTTTCTTCTTTCAGGTGTTTCTTTTCATATTATCGCATTTGACAGCATTTTTCAACTAATGAACATGAATTTATTCACGAAATCCATACATGAATGGAATTTTTCCTATAACTACAGGTTATTATAAAAGGTTCTGACTCCTCTTTTAAAAATTTTTCCCCGCAAAAAAGAAAGAGCCGCTTCTGCGGCAAAACTCCCCTCCGCCCCATGGCGATCCTCCCGGAGCGTTTTTATTTTTCACAGTGAAATGAAAAAACGGCAGAGTGGCCCGCCTTCGCTGCCTCTCTGCCGCATTCTGTTCATTATAAAGTTACTTTCCTACCACCCATGCTCCATCCTTGCCTACATAGTAGCTGTCAATGGTCATATCGGTAGCCATCGTGTTGTCTTCCTGAAAATAGTACCATTTTCCGTCAATCTCCTGCCAGCCGGTCACAGCCGCGCCGCTTCCGTCGAGCCAGTATTTCTTATCTCCCGACTCCAGCCAGGTATTGACTGCCATGGTTCCATCCTCCTGAATCCAGAACAGGACATCTCCGCTCTTAATCCACTGGTTTGAAGCCATCGTGCCGTCTTTTTTGTAATAATTCCACGATTCTCCGCTGCGCACCCACCCGGTCTGCGCCAGTACGGGAAATGCAGAAGCCAGAACCATCAGTACTGTCAGTATCAGCGCTGCTCCTGTTCTTCTCATCTTGCATCCGCTCCTTTTAATGAATGATCTTCCGGCCGGAAGCATCCACCCGGTATCCGCCGGGTACCAGCGCATCCACAGCCAGAACACCGCTCTTTAAGAAATAATACTCTTCGCCGTCAATAACCTTCCAGCCATTCTTGAGTGCTACGCCATTTTCCTGGAAAAAGTACCACTTACCCTCTTCCGTCTGTCTCCAGTCATTAGAAACCATCTTTCCGTCCGGATCCAGCCAGTACAAATCAGAATTCAGCTTAAAAAGCTGATCCTTCATAGTCAGACCGCTGCCGTCTACATAGTACCAGAATTCCCCGTCATAAACCCACTCATTGGCAGCCATCTTGCCATTATTCTTGACCCAGTAAAAAGCAGTGACTGTCCCGTCTTCCGCTGTCGTATTTACCCACATATTTTTTGCCACTGTGCCGTCATCCAGATAATAAAACCAGTCTTTTCCTACGGTTCCCCAATGTGCCGCAAATGCTGCAGTGGTGGACAGTGACGCAAATGCTGCGGTCAGGGCCATCACCCGGAATATATTTTTCTTCATTGCAAATCCATCTCCTTTTCCAACAGCGGTTATCGCCGTAATCTCTTTCTCATTTCTTCTCTTCTATGGATTAATCATACGTTTTGGGGTCTTGTTTGTCAATAAATTTTTCCTTACAATTCCCTGTCTCTATCAGAAGAATCGGGGCCCCAACCCCTGAAAAGAAACAAGAAAGAAGCTCGCTCGCGAGCTTCTCCGCCTGCGGCGGGTCGCTTCTGCGGCAAAATTC
>OGYI01001275.1_pt1 | contig 25541 bp, 19 predicted proteins | sample 1576521 | NCBI WGS metagenome assembly OGYI01 (sample SAMEA3541484, study PRJEB24748) | human gut metagenome | biome: human gut; feature: human-associated habitat; material: faeces | place: China | collected 2012
TCTGTCACACCTTTTAGCTCTTTTGGACGCTCGACGCTGTCATCCGCACCGGAAGGTGCTTCGGTCTTCATCGGATTCTCTGCTGTCTGTGCCGGTTTAGCAGCCAGTGATTCCAGTGACACGGAGGTGACAGACAGCGCTGCAATTAATGTCGTTGCTGTGATTCGTTTCCAATTATTATGGTATTTTTCTTTCTTCTTTTCTCGTTTTCTCATATGCATACTCCTAATTCGTAACTGATTTACTTGTTTTGGTATCTGACTCTGATCCTATTTTTATCGTTGATAATACACGATATTTTCCTTTTTGAATATCATAGGATTTTCTTAATTCATAATTTGTTGCTGATGAACTTCCTGTCCATCCTTTAACTTTCCGCCAACTACCATCAGTATATTTTTGTAAATACATGCTAACATTAATTGTAGATCCTTTCTGTTTATGTACTTTCGTGCAACATACTGCTTTTCCGTTACTAATATTTAAAGTAACACTTAATGCCCCAATATTTACATACGCAAGTTCTATATCCTCCTCTCCATTTACTTGCGTTTCTGCTGCATAAGATACTGGTGTAGCCACCAACAATCCCGTGCTCAAAATTAATCCTCCAAGTAACATTTTCATTCTTCGGTACATAAAAAAGTACCTCCTTTCTTCTTTTACTATAAGTAACAATCGAAAGAGGTACTTCGTGACACTTTTTATTTAATTTTTTTATTTTTTTCTAAAATATCAATCAACTCATCAATTTTTTGATATCCAGACAAGTAATAAACGTAACCTTGACTGATATACAATAAAGAATTCCAGTTATTTTGATCCGTAATCCAGTAACCCTGTTTCTGTTTCTTTTTCACTTCAACTTTCTTCATTGCTTTTCCATTTGAAGAAATACTATAATCAAAATACTTCACTCCAGTCTGTGAATATGATAGCGCCGGTTTATTCTTGCAAATATAACTTGATGAGTACGAAAGAAATATCTCATCTTCATATTCCGTTTCCAGCACATACCCTTCCGGCACATACTCCAGCTTCTGTGGCTTAAATTCTTTGATTTCTTCTTCCTGTCCCTTGATCTCGCTTTGCACTTTCTCGAAGCTGATGTCTGTATGATCCGAAAAACATTTTTCAATCAACTGGTAGATGCCCTCACGAATCGGCTCTATTGCAAATACCGTCATGCTCATACTGATCATCAGAAGTATAACTATCAGTAAAAATTTTGGATGCAGCCGTGTCACACGGTATGAAGTAAATTGCTTTTTTCCAGCATCTGCTTCCTGTCTCGGATATGTATATACCCTATATCTGTCCACAAGTTCTTCTGCCTTTTTTCTCTTCATCTTCCTGTATAAACGCCGCATGCGTATCTGATGACGGATCGAGAAATGATGCTTCGCATCTTTTGTAAATTCTTCGTAATAAGTGCCTTCCCGCTCGCATGCCTGCTTTACTGCTTCTCGTAACAGTTCGTCACTGATTCTGTTCATTTCCATCTGTGATTCCCCTTTCGCGCAATTGTTTTTCCAGTTTTTGTCTGGAACGAGCAGCGATCTGGCGCACATTTTCTTCGGATAACTCCACGATCTTTGCAATCTCCACAAACGTCATATCCATATAATAGTGTAAATAAAGGATCTGACGCTTCGGATAAGGCAGTTCCAGAATCAGCTCCTGCAATATGGTCGTTACATCTTTATAAAGATATGCGTCTTCCGGACTTTCCTGCTGTTCACATGGATAATTCCTGTAGTCCTGCTCCCGGGCTTCCCGTTCAGAACGTTTTCCTTTTCTTTGATAGATGTTAAATGCCCTGCTCTTAACTATAGTAACAATGTAACTCCATGTTTCGTGACAGTTTTTTTTCTTAATTTTTTCTAAATTATCTATGATAGCAATAACGCTGTCGTGTACTGCGTCTTCTGCGTCGTGTCTGTTGCGCAGGATCTGATATGCAACTTTGTACATCTTGTCCTTGTACAGAGCATATAATTGTTCGAATTTTTCTTTGTCTTCCTGCGTATCAAGCAAGTTTAAGTATATTTGTAGCATGCGCTTCTCTTCCCCCTCGTGATCATACCGCTTGCATGCTTTTATTGTACACGATTCCGGCTGAAATAGAAACAGAAAAATCCCGCACACAGCCTTCCGGTCATGTACGGGACATTATTTCTAAAATATATTCTTTTTTATTCTCTTACACGATTCCCTGAGCGGTCATAGCATCGACAACCTTCTCAAATCCTGCGATGTTGGCACCTGCTACATAGTTACCTTCCATTCCGTAACGTTTTGCAGCTTCGTCCATGTTGTGGCAGATATTTACCATGATGTCTTTTAATTTGGCATCTACTTCTTCAAATGTCCAGCTTAATCTCTCGCTGTTCTGTGACATCTCCAGTGCAGATGTTGCAACTCCACCGGCGTTGGCAGCTTTACCAGGTGCGAAGATCACTCCGTTCTCCTGCAGATACTGTGTTGCTTCGTATGTAGTAGGCATGTTCGCACCTTCGCATACAGCTACGCATCCGTTAGCTACTAACTGTTTTGCATCTTCCAGATGTAATTCGTTCTGTGTTGCGCAAGGAAGAGCCAGGTCAACTTTTACTGACCATACGCCGCGTCCTTCATGATATTCTGAGTTCGGACGATATTTCTTATACTCTGTCAGTCTTGCACGGTTTACTTCTTTGATCTCTTTTAATGCAGCTACATCGATTCCTTCCGGATCGTATACCCATCCTGTAGAATCGCTGACTGTTACAACTTTTGCTCCGAGCTGCTGTGCTTTCTCTGTTGCGTAGATTGCTACGTTACCGGATCCGGATACTGCTGCTGTCATTCCCTTTAAGTCTTTTCCGTTAATCTTCAGAAGTTCTTCTGTTAAATAAAGAAGACCATATCCTGTAGCTTCTGTTCTTGCTAAAGATCCGCCATAGCTTAATCCCTTACCTGTAAGAACACCTTCATACAGTCCGCGGATTCTCTTGTACTGTCCGAACATGTAACCGATCTCTCTTGCTCCTGTTCCGATATCTCCGGCAGGAACATCTGTGTCTGCTCCAATATATTTGCAAAGTTCTGTCATAAAGCTCTGGCAGAATGCCATAACTTCTCTGTCTGATTTGCCCTTCGGATCGAAATCAGAACCACCTTTACCTCCGCCGATCGGGAGTCCTGTCAGGGAGTTCTTGAAGATCTGCTCAAATCCGAGGAACTTGATGATTCCAAGATTTACAGATGGGTGAAGACGTAAGCCTCCTTTGTATGGTCCGATTGCACTGTTGAACTGTACACGGTATCCTGTATTCACCTGTACCTGTCCTTTGTCGTCTACCCACGGTACGCGGAACTTAAACTGTCTCTCTGGTTCTACAAGTCTCTCCAGTAAGGCGTCTTTTCTGAACTTCTCTTCATTCGCCTCAACTACCACTCTCAATGATTCTAATACTTCTTTTACTGCCTGGTGGAATTCTGGTTCAGCAGGGTTCTTAGCTACTACTCTTTCCAGTACTTCATCAACATATGACATAACCTTGTTACCTCCTAAATCTTTCTGTCTCAAAAAAACATCCTTTTAAAAAGAAAACGGATGGACAAATCCACCCGTTTTTCTCTGACGTCTTTGTCCTTTATCATTGTAAAGGAAAAGAGTGCATATGGCAAGTATTTTTTTTACAAATTTTGCTATTTTTTGCAACATTTATTTGTACTACTTGCAAAAATATTGATTTTATTTCATTTTAGTTGATTCTTTTTCGCTTTTAGTGAAACAGATTGCACTCTAAGTTTCACTTTTATTTAAAGTATGCAACACCGGATTCGAAGATCTTCAGATCCTGTTCTCCGTAAATATTCATAGCTACACTTCTGTCACGTCTCTCGGAATGTGCCATCTTACCGAATACACGTCCGTCCGGACTTGTGATACCTTCGATCGCGCAGTAAGAACCGTTGACATTCCATTCTTCATTCATCGTAACATTTCCTTCCGGATCACAGTACTGTGTTGCTACCTGTCCGTTTGCAAAGAGTTTCTTAAGCCACTCTTCATTTGCTACGAATCGTCCCTCTCCGTGGGATGCCGGGTTCGTGTATACACCGCCAAGCTCTGCCTGTGCAAGCCATGGGGATTTGTTGGATACAACTTTTGTATACACCATCTTGGAGATATGACGTCCGATCGTATTGTAAGTCAGTGTCGGTGCATCTGTATTCTGTCCGGTAACTGCTCCGTTCGGAACCAGTCCCAGTTTGACAAGTGCCTGGAATCCGTTGCACACACCGAGTACCAGTCCGTCTCTTTCATTTAACAGCTTCTCTACTGCTTCTTTCATCTTCGCATTCTGGAAAGCAGTTGCGAAGAATTTAGCGGAACCGTCCGGCTCATCTCCTGCACTGAATCCACCCGGGAACATGATGATCTGGGACTGTGCGATTGCTTTTTCAAATACATCTACAGAATCTACGATGTCGGCTGCATTCTGGTTGCGGAAGACTTTGACAATCGTCTTCGCTCCTGCACGCTCAAATGCTTTCGCGCTGTCGAACTCGCAGTTTGTTCCAGGGAATACCGGAATAAATACAGTCGGCTGTGCAATCTTGTGTGTGCAGATGTGGATATCGGATGCTTTGTATACATCACTCTTCACTGCTTCTTCCTGTCCTTCTGCTCCGGAGTTGGTTGGGAATACTTTCTCCAGTGGTTCTTTCCATGTTGCTTCTGCATCTGCTTCTGTCAGTTTCACCTCTTTGTATGCGAATACGGCATCTGCATTTACTTCACCGATCACTGTGTAAGGGATTGTCAGTGCGTTTACTTTATCTGCCGGTACTTCTGCGATAATATCACCAAATGCCGGTGCAAACAGGTCTTTTGCATCTACGCTGTCGCAAATGGTAACACCCATACGGTTACCGAATGCCATCTTGCTGACTGCGGATACGATTCCGTGTCTGTCTAATGCGTAAGCAGATACGATCTTGCCGCTTCTGATGTCGTCTGTGAATTTACCGTAAGCATCCATTACTTTTGCATATTCCGGTACGTCGTATTCATCTGTCGGAATCTGCATCCATACGAGTTTATTTCCTGCTGCTTTTAATTCCGGTGTGATGATGTCTTTTTCTGTTGCCACATCTACTGCGAAGGAAACCAGTGTCGGCGGTACATCGATATCTTCAAATGTTCCGGACATACTGTCTTTTCCTCCGATAGATGGAAGTCCGAATCCGAGCTGTGCATTGTAAGCACCGAGCAGTGCTGCGAACGGCTGACTCCATCTGGTCGGATCTTCTGTCATTCTGCGGAAATACTCCTGGAATGTGAAACGGATCTTGCTATAATCTCCACCTGCTGCCACGATCTTCGCAACAGACTCTGTCACTGCGTAAATAGCTCCGTGATATGGACTCCATGTAGACAGATATGGATCAAATCCGTAACTCATCATTGTAACGGTATCGCAGTCTCCTGTCAGTACCGGAAGTTTTGCAACCATTGCCTGTGTCTCTGTCAGCTGGTATTTTCCACCGTGCGGCATGAATACGGAAGCTGCTCCGATAGAACCGTCAAACATCTCTACAAGACCTTTCTGCGAGCATACGTTCAGGTCTTTTAATGTCTCTAACCATTTTGCTTTGACATCTTTTACTTCTTCTCTTGTAAGAATCGTATCTTTGCGGCTTGGGATCTCTACGGTAACCGTTGTCTCCTGATGCGCTCCGTTTGTATCAAGGAAGGCACGGGATAAGTTGACGATCTCTTTTCCTCTCCAGGAAAGTACCAGTCTCGGCTCTTCTGTTACTACAGCTACCTTTGTTGCCTCTAAGTTTTCTTCTGCTGCATAGTTCATAAATGTATCGACATCTTTTGGATCTACGACAACAGCCATACGCTCCTGGGACTCGGAAATAGCGATCTCTGTTCCGTCAAGTCCGGCATATTTCTTCGGCACTTTGTCCAAATCGATCTGCAGTCCGTCTGCAAGTTCTCCGATGGCAACGGATACACCACCTGCACCGAAGTCGTTACATTTCTTGATTAATTTACTTACTTCTTCTCTGCGGAACATACGCTGGATCTTACGCTCTGTCGGTGCGTTACCTTTCTGTACTTCTGCACCGCATGTCTCGATGGACTCTTCGGTATGTACTTTGGAAGATCCGGTTGCTCCACCGCATCCGTCACGTCCGGTACGTCCGCCGAGGAGAATGATGATATCTCCCGGATCAGATGTTTCACGGATAACGGCACGTCTCGGTGCTGCTCCGAGAACGGCTCCGATCTCCATACGTTTTGCAACGTAGTTCGGATGATAGATCTCTTTGACTGCTCCGGTTGCAAGTCCGATCTGGTTTCCGTAAGAGCTGTATCCATGTGCTGCTTCACGAACCAGTTTCTTCTGCGGCAGCTTTCCTTTCATCGTATCTTTGACAGATACGGTCGGATCTGCTGCTCCGGTTACACGCATTGCCTGATATACATAAGTACGTCCTGACAGTGGATCACGGATAGCTCCTCCAAGGCAGGTCGCAGCTCCACCGAATGGCTCGATCTCTGTCGGGTGGTTGTGTGTCTCGTTTTTAAAGTTTACGAGCCACTCTTCTTCTACACCGTCCACTTTGATCGGTACTACAATACTGCATGCGTTGATCTCGTCAGATTCTTCCTGATCTTCAAGCTTGCCTTCTTTTTTCAGTTTACGCATTGCCATCAGCGCAAGATCCATCAGGCATACGAATTTATCTTCTCTGCCTTTGAAAATCTCACTGTGGTCTGCAAGATACTGTCTGTATGTCTCTTCCAGTGGTGCCTTATAGTCTCCGTCCTCGAACTTCACATCTGTAAGCTCGGTAGAGAATGTTGTATGACGGCAGTGATCGGACCAATAGGTGTCCAGAACACGGATCTCTGTCATGGATGGATTTCTGTCCTCTTCCTTTTTGAAATAATTCTGAATATGCTGGAAATCCTTGAATGTCATGGCAAGTCCAAGGGACGCATATAATTCTTTCAGTTCGGCTTCTGCCATATCTTTGAATCCGTCAAAGATCTTCACATCTGCCGGCTCTTCGAATTTTGTAACGAGTGTCTCCGGAATCTGCTCCTGTGCTTCTCTGGAATCTACCGGGTTGATGCAGTGTGCTTTTACTGCCTCGAACTCTTCCTCGGAGATCGCGCCCTCGGCGCCAACAATTACGTAAGTTGTCGCTGTCTTGATCACCGGCTGCTCATCCTCTTTGATAAACTGGATACACTGTACTGCAGAGTCTGCTCTCTGGTCGAACTGTCCCGGCAGGAACTCTACGGAAAATACTTTTGCATTCTCTGTCTCCGGGAATGCATTATGATATAAGATATCTACCGGTGGTTCGGAAAAGATACCGTTGCATGCTTTTTCAAATGTATCATCGGAAATATTCTCCACGTCATAACGAATCAGAATCCGGACTTCTTTGATATCACGGATTCCAAGATAATTCTTGATCTCATGCTTAAGATCCTTTGCCTGTACTGCAAATTCAGGCTTTTTCTCCACGTAAACTCGTCTTACACTACTCATACAATTTCCTCCATTTGTACTCTTTTACTAGTCATTAGTTACATTGTAACACATTTTATTTTATTAATAAAATTAATATACATAAATATTTTTATTAGTATATCTTATTAATCTATCTTATAATCTATGTAATATGTGTGGCTATATCTTATTTTACAACTTATCTGTTCTTAGCCATATACGAACTTTTCCGGTTGCACATACAGTTCCATATAAATAGCATAGCCCACAATATGATCACAGCCACGCCAAATGTAAGCAGGATCCGAAATGCCATGTCCGAGAAGAACCCTTCCGGCAGCATCCGGATCATATAATCCGTCTCCGCATCAAACAGCCACAGTTTATTTGTAAAAATCAATTCGTGAAATAAGGTAAATGTCGCCGAGAAATCTCTGACACATGCGGCGGCGATTACTGCTACGATTGCCGCAAAGATTCCAAGTGCTGTCGTATATCCTCGAAAAAGGATTGTACGCAACCGCCACTGTTTTGCCTGTACCCCTTCTGTCTGCCGATCTTTTATTTTCAGATATTTCTTACATACATATAATACTGCAAGCAAAAACGCTGCTACTGCTGTGGCAAATCTCCGTACGATTCTTCCTTTATGAAAGAGTACCTGTACATCTGCCATATGTTCCCGGTCCTGTCTGTTGAAGAAATCCTGCATTTTACCCTCCACCGGAACTTCCACAGAGAGTTTTTCTTCCTTTCCATCCAGATATGCCATCATATGTTCCGTAACTTCCATCAGATCAGATATTTTCATATCCAGTGCTTCCACGACCGTATATTTCTCATATTCTTTTTGATAAAAATGATACTCCGAATCACCGTATATGGCAATTTGAATACTTGTCACCAGTATGATGATAAGCAGAGCAAACATAGACATTGACGCTAATACAGTATATATCATATTTCGTTTCATATTTCTTGTTTTCTCCGTTTATTTTTTCGATTCTTCCTGCCTGATACCTGATTCTTCTAATAATCTGTATTTTCACACTCTATTCTTATTCTAGCATATCCATTCTTGTAATTCACTTGTTTTTCACTTATAATAATTCCAATATTTATAAGGAGGTCTTATAAAATCTATGAATAACAAAACAGATATTAATTTTGAGTTGTACAAAGTTTTTTATTATGTAGCGACTACCTTAAGCTTCTCCGAAGCTGCCGGTAAGCTTTTTATCTCCCAGTCTGCAGTCAGCCAGTCCATCAAGACACTGGAAAAGAAACTGAATCAGACGCTGTTTATTCGCAGTACAAAAAAAGTCCGTCTCACTCCGGAAGGGGAGATCCTCCTGCGCCACATTGAGCCTGCCGTACAGTTGATCATGCGCGGAGAATCGCAATTATTGGAAGCCTCCTCCGGAATCGGTCAGCTCCGCATCGGCGCAAGCGATACAATCTGCCGGTATTTCCTCGTTCCTTATCTGGAACAGTTTCACAAGGCTTTTCCTGGGACGCACATCAAAGTTACCAATGCTACTTCCATCCGCTGTGTAGAACTTCTGCGGAGCGGGCAGGTCGATCTGATTGTAGTGAATTTTCCGAACAGTCATCTGGACTCTATGTTCACGTCCACAACCATACATGAATTTCAGGATGTATTTATTGCAGATGAAACTTTCAAGGAACTGCGCGGCCGGAAAATGTCCTATCAGGAACTGCTGAAGTATCCAATCCTCATGCTGGATAAGAACAGCACGACCAGCGAATATCTGCATGCATTGTTCCAGCAGCATCAACTGGATCTTGTTCCGGAAGTGGAATTAAGCAGCAACGACCTGCTCATCGACCTTGCCCGCATCGGTCTTGGGATTGCATTTATCCCGGATTACTGCCTGACCAAAATGCCGGAAGATCTCTTTCTTCTGGAAATGAAAGAGGACCTTCCAAAAAGAAAACTGGCACTGGCTTATAACAGCCATGTACCAGTCTCCAAAGCCGCAGTAGAATTTATACATCTGCTTCAGCCTGTATAAATGTTCTTATTTCGACTTCTTTTCCTTTCAGGGAACCCTGCGTCATCTCCGGTTTTCCGCCGCCTCTTCCCTGGAAGGAAGTATTAAGGTTCTTACTCATCGGACGGACATCCGTCTCCCTGCTTCCGATGACATAACGATAACCGTCTGCATCATTTCCCGCAAATACAGCAACAATCTTCGCTCCTCTTTCCAGAAGCTGATTCATCAGCTCCCGCGGTTCATTACCTGAAAGATCGGCGTCAAATACTGTCACAATCGGTACATCCACCGGAATCTCTTTTGCACGGTAAGCAAGAAGTTTTCCTGACAGATCTGCCACTTTGCTTTTTAATACTGTCTGCTCTTCCTTCATATGGTGGACTGCATCTGCAATCTCCAGTTCCTTCGCACAGAGCAGTGCGGAGATCTCTTTTCCATTTGCATCTTTTGCTTCGTAATCTTTCAGCGCACGCACGCCACATAACATTGTGATACGTTCGCCGCCTTTATAATTTACCATATTTACCAGCTTGAGCATCCCGATCTCGCCGGTCTTCTTTACGTGCGGAGCACAGCAGGCACATACATCATACCCCGGAACCGTTACGATCCTTACCCGTCCTTCAATCTCGATCTTGCTCCGATAATCCATATTTGCCAGCTCTTCTTTGGACGGATAGGTCACTACAATGTCTATGTTCTTCCAGACAGCCTGGTTTGCTGCCAGCTCAATCTCTCTTAATTGTTCTTTTGTCAGTGTTCCGTCAAAATCCATCGTGCAGTAATCACTCCCAAGATGAAATCCGACATTGTTATAACCGAATCTTTCATGCACCAGCCCGGATACGATATGTTCTCCGGTATGCTGCTGCATCTTCTCAAAACGTTCTTCCCAGTTGATCTTACCGGTTACAGTTTTCCCGGCTTCCAGTGCCTTCTCTGTCGTATGATAGATGATGCCTTCCTTCTCATGTACATCCAGCACACGTACATCATCCAGCATTCCGGTGTCTGCATACTGACCGCCGCCTTCCGGGAAGAAGGCGGTGCGATCTAATACAACCTTATACCGTTCTTTATATGGTTCGCAGGAGATGACTTTTGCTGTAAACTCCTTCAGATGACTGTCTTCGTAAAATAATTTCTCTGTCTCCATATTTTTCCTCACTTGTGTATTCAAGAATGCCCTCGGCATTCTTGCTGCGAGATGCACGTCATGCAACGCATGACATATTTTTCTGTGCATCTCTGCAATCCTGCCGGAGGCTATATCAGATGATTACATTCTCTCCGGTGCTTCAAATCCTAATACGTCAATGCATGCTTCCAGTACTTCTTTTGTCAGGATCAGCAGTGCGATGTAGCTTTCTTTCTTCTTCGCGTCTTCTTCTGCAAGGATCTTTGTTCCGTGATAGAAACGGTTAAATGCATTGGAAAGATCGTAAATATATGCACAGATCTTGTGCGGTGCCAGTTCTTCAAATGCATTCTCCAGCACTTCGTTGTATTTTGCGACTTCCAACATCAGTGCTTTCTCACTGTCTGATGTTGCCGGAAGAAGTGTAATATCTTCTACATTGCCGCCCTGCTCTTTGTACTTGTTCAGGATAGACTTGATTCGCACGATCGTGTACAGAATGTACGGTCCTGTATTTCCTTCAAAGGAAGTGAAACGGTCTACATCGAATACATAGTCTTTGGCTGCCTGGTTGGACAGGTCTCCGTATTTGATCGCGGAAAGTCCGACAATCTTCGCTGTCTCTTTTGCTTCTTCTTCTGACACTGTACGATTATCTGTAATTTTCTTATACATCTCTTCATCGATCTCTGCGATCAGATTCTCCAGACGCATAACGCCACCTTCTCTTGTCTTAAACGGTTTGCCGTCTTTTCCATTCATCGTTCCAAAACCTAAGAATGACAGTTTTGTCTCTTCCGGTACGATCCCTGTCTTCTTGGCAGCGCGGAATACCTGTACAAAGTGCAGTTCCTGACGTTTATCTACTACATAAACAACCTGATCCGGATGGTAATCCTGTGTTCTCTGTACTAATGTTGCAAGATCCGTTGTTCCATATAAAGAAGCGCCGTCTGATTTCTGGATCATACATGGTGGAATCTCTTTTGTATCGGACTCTTCCTGTACATCGATAACAAGTGCTCCATCATCAATGTGGGCATATCCTTCTTTTTTCAGGCGGTCAATCATATCCGGGATGTATGCCTGTGCATCAGACTCGCCCTTCCAGAGATCAAATTCTACATTCAGATTCGCATAATTTTTCTTAAGGTCAGCTACAGAAATATGCATGATATGATTCCAGATTGCTGTATATCCGCGATGGCCATTCTGTAATAAATATGTTGCATGCAATGCTTCTTCACGGTATGCATCATCTTCTTTGGCTTTACCGCTTGCAGTCGGATAAATCTCTTCCAGTTCTCCGATGGTAAATGGTGCTTCTTCCGGATACTCTCCTTCAAATACATCATCAAAATATGGCAGATCCGGCTGTCTCTTGCGAAGCTCTGTGATAATCAATCCCATCTGGTATCCCCAGTCGCCGAGATGAATGTCTCCTAATACTTTATGTCCTGCTTTTCTTGCGATACGCTTCACACTCTCGCCGATAACTGCAGAACGAAGATGTCCGACATGTAACGGTTTTGCTACGTTCGGTCCGCCGTAATCGATTACGATCGTCTTTGGTTCCTTTGCCTGTTCCAGTCCAAGATTCTCATCTTTTTTCATATCATTTAAGTATGCAGCAACTGCATCTTCATTTAACTTAATATTGATAAATCCTGGTTTTACAACCTCGATCTCTCCAATATATGTTTTATCTGTTAAATTTGCAAGAACATCCTCTGCGATCATAAACGGTGCTTTTTTATATTTCTTCGCTCCAGCCATTGCTCCGTTACACTGATATTCACAGAGATCCGGACGGTTGGAAAGCGTTACTTTTGCCAGCGCACGATCATATCCTGCCTTGTCAAAGGCTGCGGCAATTTCCTGTTCCACAAGATTAATAATTTTATCCATGTTTTTCCTCCTACTCATTCTTCCTTGCCATTTCAGAAGTCTTCCTATTTTAATATATCTACGTCCAGACAGACTTCTGAACATAATATGTATTCTAACACAAGACAATCCCCTCAACAACCTCAATCCTCTCTCTTCTTGTAAAAAAATACAATTTGTGTTACGATATCAAGAATTTGATGCCAGGGTCAAAAAGCCTGAAATCGCGATGTGCTTGCGCAGGAGTAGTTTTATGGCTTAATGGTCCTCAAATATAAATAAAAACAAAAGGAGTATGATTATGTTACTAGGTTCACATGTCGGCATGTCCGGCAAGGCAATGCTCTTAGGTTCTGCGAAAGAAGCAGTCTCCTACGGAGCGAATACATTTATGTTCTATACAGGTGCACCACAGAATACCCGCCGCAAAGACATTTCCGAATTAAATATTGATGCTGCATGGGAATATATGCATGCACAGGGAATTGAACAGATCGTTGTTCATGCACCATATATTATTAATCTTGGCAATTCCGTAAAACCGGAAACTTTTGAACTGGCTGTCAATTTTCTACGGACAGAGATCGAACGGACGAGGGCCTGCAAAAGCCATGTGCTGATCCTGCATCCGGGCGCTCATGTCGGTGCCGGTACAGATGTCGGTATTTCACAGATCATCAAAGGATTAAATGAAGTACTTACACCTGACATGGATCTTCAGATCGCACTGGAAACAATGGCTGGAAAAGGATCTGAAATCGGCAGAAATTTTGAAGAGCTCGCACGTATTATCGATGGGGTTACTTACAATGAAAAATTAAGTGTATGTTTTGATACCTGTCACACACACGACAGCGGTTATGATATCGCACATGATTTTGACGGTGTAATACAGAAATTTGACCATATTATCGGGAAAGAACGTATTGCCGTTTTTCATATTAACGACAGCAAAAATGTCTGCGGTGCTGCCAAAGACCGCCATGCTAATATCGGCTTCGGCGAGATTGGTTTTGATGCATTATCCTATATCGTGCATCATCCGGATTTTGCTGATGTTCCAAAGATACTGGAGACGCCTTATATCCCTTCACAGGTCAAGGAGAAGAAATCTTACGCACCGTACAAATATGAGATTGAGATGTTGAAAGACAATCATTTCAACCCGGATGTACAGGAACAGATTCTGCGCGATGCGGAAAAATAACTGAAACGGGAGAACTGCCACCGGTTATTCCATTCCCAGAACTTAAAGATTTACCGGTACTTAAAGAATTATCGTAATTTACGATTCTCTCATAATTTCAGGATTTATCCCGGAAGTTTTCGAAGCTTCTCTCACAGACCAAAAATTTTTCACATTTTCTGCGGCACTGTTCAGATTGCAGATTTGAAAGTCTTTCCATTCACGTGGGAAGACTTTTCTGTATCTGTAATCCAGAAAGCGATCATCTAACAGCAGGATGAGTCCTTCATCTTCCTCTGTCCGGATCACACGTCCCGCAGACTGCAGGACTTTATTCATCCCAGGATAGAGATACGCATAGTCATATCCTGAAATTCCCTGCCCGTCAAAATAAGCTCTTAAAAGTTCCCGCTCTCTGCACACCTGTGGAATTCCCGGTCCAGCAATCAGCACACCGATCAGGCGGTCCGCTGTCAGATCAATTCCTTCCGAGAAAATTCCACCCATCACGCAGAAACCAACCAGACCTTCTTCTGTATTTTCTTCAAAATTTTCCAGAAAAATCTCCCGTTCTTCTTCTGACATATACGGCGCCTGCATAACTGCCGGTATCTGCTCTCCCGGTAATTTCATAAACGCATCACAGACATTTTCCATAAAACGATACGAAGGGAAAAATGCAATATAATTGCCACGCTTCGCCAGAGCGGTCTGCCGGATATATCTTGCGTAGCGCTCGTACATGTCTTCTCCACGCTTTGTGTATTTGGTACTTACATCATTTCCTATCAAAAGCAGCCGGTTCTTCGTATCAAACGGTGATTCTGCATAGACTGCATAGTCTTCTTTCCCTGTACTTAAGAGTTTCTTATAGTACTGAATGGGAAGCAGTGTAGCTGAGAAAAAAATCGTACTATTCCCCTTATCCAGATATTCTTTAAGATTTGCTGCCGGATTCACACAGAAGAGATGGATTCGGAATCTCCCATCATCCGTTATCTCCGAATAGATCAGGTAATTCTCATCCAGCCGGTCATGAATATAGAGAAACATCCGTACTTTAAAATAAAACTCCAATACTTCTTCCTTTAATGTTTCATCTTTGCAGTCTTCCAGAAAACGATCCATCTCTGTCACCAGGTTCAGTAACTTCAGATAAACGTGTGACACACTGTTCAGGATCTGGCAATCTTCACATTCCCGTTTTAATGCAAGGAACTGCTTATTGCATTCTTCCAGCTTCTTTGCGAGTTTCGGTGCGGTATCCTTCACTTTCTTCTTCACTGCCAGAACATCTTCTTTGTATAGATCTGCGCTGTACATTGTCCTTGCACGCTCCACCAGATTATGTGCTTCATCGATCAGAAACAGATACTCTCCCGAATTGCCTTCTCCAAAAAAGCGGCGCAGATGTGCATTCGGATCAAATGCATAATTATAGTCACAGATAATCGCATCCACCCAGTTTGATACATCCAGACTCATCTCGTAAGGACAGACATTCCATTTTTTCGCCTGCTCTTCCAGAATCTCTCTGCTCATCTCATCGGAAGTTGTCAGAAGTTCATATACTGCATCATTTACCCGGTCAAAATGTCCTTTGGCATATGGACATGCATCCGGATTGCACACAGTCTCTTCGCAAAAACACGTCTTTTCTTTTGCTGTGAGAACAAGGACTTTCATCCGCAATGCCTGCGCCTTTAACGTATCAAATGCCTGCCATGCAACTGTTCTTGTAATAGTCTTTGCTGTCAGATAGAAAATCTTCTCTCCCAGTCCTTCTCCAACTGCCTTCACTGCCGGAAACACCGTTGCCATTGTCTTGCCGACTCCTGTCGGCGCCTGAATGAAGAGTTTCTTCTTCCTTGCGATCGTCCGGTAAACCGATGCCGCAAGGTTCTTCTGGCCTTCCCGGTAAGCAAATGGAAATTCAATTTTCTTAATAGAAGCGTTTCTCTTTTGCTTCCATCGCACCTGGTATCTTGCCCATTTTTCGTATTTTCCGGCTACATCCAGAAACCATCTTTTCAGATCTTCATACGCATATACACTCTGAAAGCGCCGGATGTCTTCTGTCTCCAGATTGCAATAAGTCATCTGCACTCCGATCTCATCCAGATTCTTCTGTGTGGCATAAATGTATGCATAACACTTTGCCTGCGCCAGATGAACAGAAACCGGTTTCTCAATCTGCTCCAGATCCCGCATAACTCCTTTGATCTCATCAATCACTATACCGGATGCATTCTCGATAATTCCATCCGCACGTCCATCTATTACCAGCGTGAATCCATTACACGGAATCTCAATCTTAAGTGGAACTTCTGCATGGTAATCTGCCCCCATTCTTCTCTGGATCTTCCGGTGCATCTTGCCACCAAGAAGCATGGCATCTTTGTCCGTTCCCGCCACCCGGTTATCAATATCTCCGCTTCTTAAAATAAATTCTACCAGATTCCGGACAGAGATATGCACCTGTTCCTCTGCCACTTCCATGTTCTTATCCATCTCTTACTCCATAACACTACTCTACTTATGATGATTAAAATTGCCCCCGGATTTTGATGTTCAAAACCCAGAGGCTCTCTTCCGATATTTCTATCTTACAGCATCTCAATAAATGCAGTAATTCTTGTATTAAGCTGTCCAATATCTGCTTGCGAATAATCTGTCTCAACATTGATATACGGAATATGCTTCTCTTCGTTTACAAATCTGCGTACAGATAATGTCTCGACATTGTATGTATGACATGCCTGCAAAGTCATCTCTACAACACCGTCCACCTGATATTCGTCGATCAGTCTGCCTAACAGCTCAAAACGGTTCGGGTTCGGAGTCATAACCGAACATCCGATATTCAGATATCTTCTTGCAATTGCATCATACACATCCGGATTGTTCTCGTCTACCAGCTTGTCAATGGATTTTGCACCGGAACAGTTCTCATATGTAACAACGATTCCGCCGTTATCTTCCACTGCACGGATGACCTTCTCCGTTGCTCCTCCGATCGGACATCCTGTGATCAGAATTCGCGGTTTCTTCTCCTGCATTTTACCTTCGGCATACTCTTTCTCAATCTTATCTACAAGTGCATTTACCTCACCAGGAATCTGTTTGCGATCAAATTTAAATGTACTTCCGTATAAAACTTTGAATAAATCATAGCCGGAAATCGGTGCCGGATCATGGCGCATAATCTCATAAAGCTTCTTCAAAGATCTTCTCGCTTCATTATTTACTTTAACTGCTTCTCTGATCTGTTCTTCTGTAATCTCTACATCAAACTTTTTCTCCAGATATTCTTTGAAACGGATGATCTCTTTCTTCCAGAGTTTTAAAGAGTTTTCACTCTGCGAATTAGGAAGCTCTATTACGAATGTATCCTTAAACTCGGACATTAATTCGTACATCTTCTTCTTTCCGTCACAGGTTGTCTCTCCGACTACAACATCGGAAAAATAAAAAAACGGACATTTGTCTGTCTTCGCAAATCCGTAGCTGGATTTGATCAGCGGACATAAGTTCTTTGGAAGATCCTTTTCCGCTTCTGCAATTGTCTCATCCGATGTAGAACAAAGACTGACTGTTGCAGCTCCCATTGCCATTGCAATCTCCTGCGGAAAATAAGTACAATAAGATCCTACTACCGGTATCCCCTGATCTTTTAACTGTTTTACTGCAAGAAAAGAGTTCTTTCTCTGTTCTGCAAATTCTTCAAAAACCTCCGGCAGTTCTTTAATTACTTCCATGGTTGTTCTCCTCTTTGACATTTATAATTTATTTACAGCATCGGTCAAATAATCATTGCTGATCTCGTAGAAACGCTCTTCTTCTACTGCTTCTGCCAGTCCTGCATCGATCGGCATTTTTCCGATTACCGGAATATCCAGTTCTTTTGCTGTCTCATCTACATGGCTCTCACCAAATACAGAAATCTTCTTTCCGCAATCCGGACAGACAAGATAGCTGTAGTTCTCTACAATTCCAAGTACCGGAATATCCATCTGGCATGCCATATTGTATGCTTTCTTCACGATCATCTGTACCAGATCCTGCGGAGATGTTACAATCACGATTCCATCAACCGGCAGTGACTGGAATACAGTAAGCGGAACGTCACCGGTTCCCGGTGGCATATCTACAAAGAGATAATCCAGTTCTCCCCACATAACATCTGTCCAGAACTGTGTTACAACATTGGCAATTACCGGTCCTCTCCATATAACCGGATCAGATTCATTCGGTAACAGCAAGTTAACAGACATGATCTTTGTTCCGTCTTTTGCTTCTTCCGGAATGATACCTTCTTCTGTTCCCATTGCCTGTTTGTGGATTCCATACATCTTCGGGATGGACGGACCTGTAATATCAGCATCCATGATTCCTACATTAAATCCCTGCTCTCTCATAATACGCGCAAGGGATGCTGTTACCATAGATTTGCCAACTCCGCCTTTTCCACTTACAACTGCAATTACTTTATTCACATGTGAATGTGGATTTGCCGGTTTCAAAAGGCTCTGCGGTTTGCTTCCGCAGGAATCTGCATGTGCGCATCCGGCACAATCTGACGGCTTACATCCATTTTGTTCTTCTGCCATTCTAACTGTCCTCTTTTCTTGATACTTTTTATTTCACTGCTCTGTGAAACAGCTCTTTCTTATTCTTCTACTGCTGCGATCAGTTCTACTTCGCATTTGACATTCTTCGGAAGTGTCTTTACAGCAACACAGCTTCTTGCCGGTTTAGATGTAAAATATTTTGCATATACTTCGTTAAATGCTGCGAAATCATTCATATCTGCAAGGAAACATGTTGTTTTAACTACTTTGTCAAAAGATGTTCCTGCTGCTTCCAGAACTGCTGCCAGATTCTTGCATACCTGTTCTGTCTGCTCCTCGATTGTCTCCGCCTCTACTGCATCTACAGCCGGATTGATTGGAATCTGACCTGCTGAGTAAAACATTCCTCCATGAACATATCCCTGTGAATAAGGTCCTAATGCTTTTGGTGCTTTTTCTGTTGCTACTACTTTCATAATTAGTTCTCCTTTGCTTTTTCTAATATTTTCTGTGCAATACACACATCAAAAAGTCCCATACCTACGGATTTAAAATAGGTGGTCTTTTTGGGGTCGGTAATTTCCTGCGGATTTCCTGCCAGATAATCACTCATTAAAATTGTCTGCTCTTCTTTCAGACGTCCATCTTTTATCGGCTGACTTAAGTCTCCACTCTCTTCGCATGCATATGGGAGCTCAATGTAGACTTCATTTGTCAGATCCCAGATCGCATCCGGAATCTCACGCATCTCAGGCGTGTAAGAACCGATTGCAATGATACATTTTCCTTCTAACAAATCCTTGTCATCCGGTAATACCGGCTGCGTGGAAGGTGTTGTTGTACAAATGATCTCACTGTTTTTAACCATCTCCTCCGCTGTCTTACATTGTACTACCTTTACATCCGGGTTATCAATAGCTTTTTCCAGTCTTGCCAGATAATCTGTCAGATCTCTGTCACTGTGATTATACACATAAACCGTATCAATCGGTCTTGCCGCACATGCATACAATGCCTGATAGAATCCCTGTACACCGGCTCCTGCGATTCCGACTGTATGACAGTCTTTTCTGGATAAATGACGGATGCCGACACCACCGACTGCTCCTGTTCTCCATGCAGTTACCCTCTGGCCGTCCATTACTGCCAGCGGTTTCCCTGTCTTATAATCATTCAGATACATGATTCCATCGATAGATGGCAAACCAAGTTCTGCGTTATCCGGAAAGATACTTAAAATCTTTGTTCCTATAACTTCCTTCGTATAACATGGCATATACATCATTGTCTTGTTCGCATCTTCCACACACGGACGCGGTGGCATATAATAATCACCTGCTTTAAAAATCTTATAGGCTTCTTCAATCTGATCCATCATCTCATTTCTGTCGATCAGCTTATCAATCTGTTCACTGTCTAAAACTATCATACTGCTTCTCCTTCCAATTCTTCTCTTTCTCTTGTGACATCTTTCAACCACTTATAGCTTAAATACCGCTTAATCGTAATCGGTATCTTGATCAATTCATCGCTCATCAATATCATATAAACAACCGGAACACCGGCATGGAAGATAAATGCTGCTGCCGCTCCCAATAAGATTGAGCAGCCCCACATCGTTGATACATCCATGATCATTCCGAATTTGGTGTCTCCTCCTGACCGGAAAATTCCGATCACCATTGTCGTATTAAATGCCTGCGCCACAGTAAAATACGACATGACAAAAAACATAAAGCTTAAATAACTTCCCGCCTGTGCCGTAAGTGCCAGATTCGCTCTTGCAAGCGGTGCCGCCAGCAGGATCAGAAGTCCTCCAAGTCCTCCGAGCAACAGGCTCAACCAGATAAAACGGACTGCATACGCTTTCGCATGTTCCATCTTCTTCTCACCAATTGTCTTGCCTAGATAAATAGCCGCTGCATTTGAAATACCAAAAGCTACAACCGTTGCAAGCTGTCTTGCCACCTGTGCCACAGAATTAGCCGCAACTGCCGCGCTTCCAAGATGACCGATCACTGCCGTATTCGCAGAGCTTCCAAGTCCCCACATTAATTCGTTTAATACAACCGGAAGTGCATAGACAAGAAAGTCTTTCCACAAAACCGGGTCCATATGCAGCATATCCTGCAACCGGATCCGTACAATCTTATTTTTCAAGAATGCATAGAACAGTACCATAATCGTCTCGGCACCTCTTGCACACAATGTTCCGATTGCCGCACCCGCAATGCCTAGTTTCGGAAATCCAAACATCCCAAAGATTAACACAGCATTGATAATAATATTCAGACCCAGCGACACTGCATAGATAAATGTTGCTATGACAACCTTCTCCATACTGCGGATAATATTCAGATATACCTGTGTTACTGCCATAAATATGTAAGAAAGTGCCACGATTCTTAAATATTTCACACCTTCTGCTATGACAACCGGATCAGAAGTATAGATCCGCATCAGCAGCCCCGGTATGCCAAGTGCCGCCACTGCAAATACAACCGCCGTTGTCAGTCCGGTACGAAGCCCGATACCAAGTATCTTTTCTATCGTTCTTGTGTCTTTCTTTCCCCAATACTGTGCGGTCAGCACCGTTGCTCCGGATGTCGTACCATAGAAAATCAGTGTCATAATAAACTGCACCTGTCCAGCAAGTGATGCTCCTGACAGTACCTTTTCTCCGACTTTTCCAAGCATGATCACATCCGTTGCCGTCACACCGACATTAATCAGATTCTGTAATGCCATCGGGATTACCAGTGCAAATACGCTCTTATAAAAAAGTTTCCAGTCGATATTTAAGTTCTTCGTCTTATTCATGATTTGCTGCTTTGTAGATTTCGTACATATCCTGCTTCTTCAGTTTCTTAAAGCTTCCAAGTTCTACAGTATCTCCTTTTGTCGCACTATCTGCCATCTGCATAAGAACATCATCTTCCAGTACGCCGGTCTTCATCTGTCCAATACATACTGGCATCTCGATTCGTTCAAAGAACTTCTCTGTCTCTTCAATCGCTGCCAGTGCAGCCTTTATATCATCCACTTCTTCAATCCCCCAGACTTTTCTTCCGAAATGTGCAAATCTTGGGATGTCAATCTGGTAAACATACCGTGCCCAGCTTCCCCATACTGCGGAAAGTGTTGCTCCGTGTGCTTCATCAAACATGCCACCGATCTCATGCCCCAGCTTGTGACATGCAAAATCTTTTGGTCTTCCAAGTCCTGTCATATTATTATGCGAAATGCTTCCGCACCACATGATTTCACTTAATGCATCATAATTCTGCTGATCTTCATATGCTTTTAATCCATTGCGAATCACTGTGCGGAGAACACCTTCTGCAATCTCATCTGTCAGTTCATTACCATCTACCGGTGTGAAATAACGCTCCATTGTATGCATCATAATATCTACAATTCCACATGTAAGCTGATACTTCGGCAACGTATACATCAGTTCCGGATTCATCATTGCAAACTTCGGACGCACAAGATCACTGTGTGCACCTGCTTTCTTTCCGGTCTCCTCATTTGTCAATACAGCAGAATCACTCATCTCACTTCCTGCTGCCGCAATCGTAAGTACAACTCCAACCGGAAGTGCCTTCTCAATTGGAACTTTACCACTCCAGAATTCTTCCAGATCTGTTCCCGGTTTTGCTGCTGCGATTGCAATTGCTTTAGCAGTATCAATACAGCTTCCTCCACCAACTGCCAGAACCAGATCAGCGCCGGAATTGATTGCTTTTTTCACGCCTTCTTTTGCAAGGGACATTCTTGGATTCGGCTTCACGCCTCCAAGTTCTTCCACTTCGATTCCTTCTGCTTTTAAAACCGCTTCAACTCGTTCAAGCAGCCCACTTCGAACGACACTTCCACCACCATAAACAAGCAGAACTTTCTTTGCCTGCCATTCCTTTGCAAGTGTTCCTGCTTTCAGCTCTGCCTCTTTGCCAAACACAATCTTCGTTGGCATATATTGTTCAAAACTATGCATGATTTTTCTCCTTTCCGTTTCCAAATCCGTATCTTTTATTATAACGGATAAGTCTTGTTCCGTCCACCGCTTACATGCCGAATCATTCCCTGTACGGACTTATTTGCATTCTGCACGGTCAGTACAATCTCCGGATATCTGTTTTGGAACACACGGAATACTTCATCTGCAAATCCCTGTCCGAGAATTTCCACATCTCGAAAATCAAAAATAATCTCTTGAAATTCTTCCAGACGTCTCAATATACGTCTTGCCTGTGATCTGGCAACCGGATTACCAAACGGACACATCTCCTTTACTGGAATAAGTGTCTTGATGAATCCTTCTTCAATCGGAGCGAATATGTCAAAAATCTCTTTTGTTGTACGTATTGTATCATTCTCCAAACGCATAATTGCCAACGTTCCAATTTCATAAAACTGAGTATAATACTTCACTAAATGTGACTGTACCATCGTATCTTCTTCGCTGCAATGATATCTATATACAATATCATCTGACCAGATTGCCATTGATTCCAGACACTTGGATGTAAAAAAAATACCCTCTCCGGAATGTCCTGTGGTATCTGTTGTCAATTTTCCCTTATATAATTCCATTGCTGCCTGCTCCTCCTTCATCGGAATCTTCTTATCATGAAAATACTCGCAGATATTCCGAAAAATACCAATCCCATTATCCCGAATCGATATTTCTGTGTATAGATAATCTCTGCAAAGGCAGCACTGAATCTTATCTCCTCCTGAATGTTCAATTGCATTATTCATAATCTCCGCAAAACAATATTCCCAGATATTCTGTGCATTATCAGAAACAGCTTCCAGATAAGGTTTTATGGTATCATAATAAATGGTATCTTCCTCCAACAGCCCATCATTCACAAATGTCCATTCCTGTATCTTTGTAACAAGTTCATATCCACAGGATTTTTCCTCACTTTTTTCAACAATATTCTCCTGCAGAAAGTCCTGAATATATCTCTGGACAGTTGTTGCAGATATCTCAAAATTCTCTACTGTCTTAGATACTGCTGCCGGATCATCCCTACGAATCTTCTCTAACAAATACTTTTTAATCGCATCTCTTTTTTCACTTGTAAATGACATCTGTTATTCACCTCCAACTTTATTTAGATTATTATAAACTATATTTTACATTCTATCAACTATATTGGCGAAAATAATTATTATATTACTTGTTACAATAATATAAGCAATTTTAAAAAAAAGAAAGAGAATATGCATCGATATATCTCTATATCCGATTCACATTCTCTTTCTTTTCATTATTCATCTATGGCTAATAAATCTCTTCTAATCCTCAAAAGCTTCTTTCACTTTATCCATAAAGCCTTTTTTCTTCTTTCCGCCTTTTGCAGAATCCTTTGGTTCGGATGATTCCGGTGTATGCAAAGTATTGCCGGAAAGCTCATCGAACTTGCGGAGTGCTTCTTTCGCTTCTGCACTTAAATGTTCCGGTGTCTGGATCACCAGTGTTACATAATGATCGCCACGGATGCTTGCACTTCGGATAGAAGGAACTCCCTTGCCTTTGAGACGTACTTTTGTACCGGTCTTGGTTCCCGGTTTTACAGTGTAGATCACATCTCCGTCTACAGTCTTGATCTTCACATCTGCACCAAGTGCTGCCTGTGCGAATGAAATCGGTACCGTAGAAAAAATATGCATATCCTGCCGCTGGAAGATCGGATGTCTGGATACAACCACTTCTACCAGAAGATCTCCTCTTGGTCCGCCGTTCACGCCCGGTTCTCCTTTTTCACGGATTCTTACACTCTGTCCATTGTCAATACCTGCCGGAATGGATACAGATATTTTCTTTCTGTTGGAAACATAACCGGTTCCACCGCAGCCTGAACACTTCTCACGGATGATTTTACCGGTTCCGTGACAGTCCGGACAGGTCTGTACATTCTGTACTGTTCCGAAGAAGGACTGCTGTGTATAAACAACCTGACCTTTTCCTCCACATTTTGAACATGTCTCCGGGGATGTTCCCGGTTTTGCACCTGTTCCATTACATTTCGGACATGAATCTTTTAATACAACATCCAACTCTTTTTCACAGCCAAACACTGCCTCTTCAAATGTAATTCTGACACTCTTGCGGATGTTTGCACCTTTCATAGGTCCCTGACTGGCACGACCGCCTCTTCGGCCGCCTCCAAACAGATCACCAAACATATCTCCGAAAATGTCACTGAAATCTGCGCCGTTAAAATCAAATCCGCCGAATCCACCGGCTCCGCCTGCGCCACCTTCAAAGGCTGCATGACCGTACTGGTCGTACTGGCGACGTTTATCTGCATCGCTCAGTACCGCATAGGCTTCCGATGCTTCTTTGAATTTCTTTTCCGCCTCTGCATCACCAGGATTCATATCAGGATGGTATTTTTTAGCGACTTTTCTGTATGCTTTTTTAATTGTGGCTTCATCTGCATCTCTGCTTACGCCAAGCACTTCATAATAATCTCTCTTTGATTCTGCCATCTCTTATCCCTTTCCACTGTAAATCTAATCTGCCTTTCCTGTACCTGTAAGCACCTGCCACTGACAGCTTCTTACGGATACTGTGAAACAGAAAGAAGTTCTGTGTGCCCGGCTTACACCGGACACACAGAACAACCTATCTTACCAGGTCTTATACTTCTTTATAATCTCCGTCTACTACGTCGTCTCCCTGGAATCCTTCCGGTGCCGGACCTGCTCCCTGTGCACCTGTTCCCATGTTCGGATCAGCTCCCTGTGCGCCAGCTGCAGCTCCTGCCTGCTCATACATCTTTGTGAAGAGTTTCTGAGCACTCTCTGTCAGTTTTTCTTTTGCTGCTTTAATCTCAGCGATCTGAGCATCTGTCATCTCTTCTGTATTTGCCTTCTCAAGCAGATCTTTCAGTGCTTTGCAGTCAGCTTCTACTGCTGCTTTGTCAGCTGCATCCAGTTTGTCTCCAGCTTCAGACAATGCTTTCTCTGTCTGGAATACGAATGCATCTGCTTCGTTCTTTGTATCGATTCCTTCTTTACGTTTCTTATCCTGTGCTTCAAATGCAGCAGCTTCTTTTACAGCTTTATCAATATCTTCATCAGACATGTTAGATCCTGCTGTGATTGTGATATGCTGCTCTTTTCCTGTTCCAAGATCTTTTGCAGATACATTTACGATACCATTTGCATCGATATCGAATGTAACTTCGA
>OGYI01001288.1_pt1 | contig 25291 bp, 21 predicted proteins | sample 1576521 | NCBI WGS metagenome assembly OGYI01 (sample SAMEA3541484, study PRJEB24748) | human gut metagenome | biome: human gut; feature: human-associated habitat; material: faeces | place: China | collected 2012
GGCAAGGAGAACGGATGGAGAGTGAGGGGCAGGCATCAGCTGAAGGTTGAACTGTGATAAATAATATACTTTATTCTATTGCCTCAATTGTACCCACGATATCCATTTTTGCTATGGAACGCAGCGGAACTGCGGTGGCAAGAAGACAGGAGAGGACGGAAACCAGGGCGGCCTGCAGTACAGGAACGAGAGGAAAAGGGGAAAGCTGCCAGGCTCCGACGGCTGCCGCATTTACAAAAGAGGTGCACAGCCAGCCGGTTATTGCTCCGATTCCGGAGGCAATCAGGCCATAGTAAGCCCCTTCCCAGAGAAAAGTCTGATACAGGCTCCGGACGCTCATCCCAATTGCCCGCTGTACCCCGATTTCCTTTGTGCGGGTATGGATGTTCGTATATACGGTATTTATGATATTCAGCAGACCGATCAGGCCGATGAATAAAATCAGGCCCCAGCAGAGGAAGTTAAGCTGTTGGAAGCTTTCTGCCAGCTGGGCGTCCGATTGACGGTAGGACAGCCAATGGGTTCCCGGATTGGAACTACACCATTGTTCCAGCCATGCTTCAAAGGTATCGAAGTCTTCTGCATTCTGCAGAACCGGGTATACTTCGGAATAGAGGTTTTTCCCGGTGAGGGTATCGTAAACGGAATCGGGAACGAGGATTTGTACACCGTTTATATATCCATCGTTATTGATGGTGACGGGAGAACTTATGATGCCGGCGGCATGCAGGTTCTTTCCATTGACGGTGAGTGCATCTCCGGGCTGAAATTGTGTTGATTCGGCAGTCTGCCCTTCAAAGGAGAACGGTATCGGGTTGTGTATCAGACAGGCTGTGCCGTTTTTTACCTCCTCCGCGGCCTGGTCGGAGAGGCCGGACAGGAATTTCTCCAGACGGCTGTCATCGATTCCTGCAATCTGAAAGGTTTCCCAGGACTGCAGGGGGAAATCAAGCGGAAGGGGAAAGCTTCCGTCTTTGTTCCAGGTATATATGGACAGCTTAGTTGTATATAATTCCTTTACTTCGTCCCGTTTTTTCAGTTCCGTCACCGCTTCCGGCAGGATCCCGCCTGTTTCATTCGTCACCGCGTAATCTCCCGTATGCATTTCCTGTACCGCACGGCTTGTATCCAGCAGCCCGCTGAAGCTTTGAAGGGCGACGTATACAGTGATGCTCATTATTATGGAAAGAATGGTAATCAGGGAACGTCCCTGGCTGCGTGTTATGTTCAGTCTGGCATAAAAGGCTTCAAAACAGCGGATCTTACCGGACTTCCGGCGGGGCCTTCTTACCTTTACAGCATCACCGGACATAGCTTCTACCGGAGAAACAAGGGAAGCATACCGGGCGGCCGGAAAAGCGGCGATGAGGGAAAAGAGGAGGGTGATTCCAACGCCTGCCAGGATAGGAAACAGCATTCCTGTACTGCTGCCGGAAATGACTGTATTCAATTCCTGCGTGCTTTCGGCCAGGAACAGGCTGGGATTGAGAAGGCCGGAAGCTGCGATAAGGATCCCCTTTGCCGAAAACGAACCTGCAAGAACTCCCGGCGGCAGCCCGATGACAAAGAGTATCAGCAGCTGGAGGGTTACCAGTCTATAAAGCTGTCCCCGTTCGCTTCCCATGGCCCGGAGAGTTCCGTATTCCTGAATCCTCTTTGCGACGGAAACCTTCAGAATATTATAAATCACAAGCCCTGCGGCAAGAAGGACAAGGCCCCCTGTCAAAATGCAAGCTGCAGCCATAAAGGGAAAGCCGTTTCCTGTATCGGAGCTTCCTTTTTCGGCATAGTCGATACCAAGGGCGTCAAGAAGTACCCAGTTGTACTGGATGTTGTCCTTATCCAAAGAAAGCTGAGAGGCCAAATCATCGATGATGGACTGGAAGTCCCCGGTACTATTGGTTTTAAAGTCGGTGGAGTACAAAAGATAACGTTCCGGAAGAAGGGCGGCTGCGCTGCCTTCTCCGGCCAGGGCTGTCATAGTGCCTGTTGTATAGCCAAGATAATCATTTTCCAGGATGCCTGTTAACGTGAAGGTATGTGTGTATTCATAGGGCGGCTGATCATCTGTTTTCAGACTGACGGATAAAGTCAGGGTGAGGGTGTCCCCCGGCTTTTTCCCGGTGCCAAGATACTGCAGTACATCCTCAGAAAGGGCGATTTCTCCGGCGCGGGAAGGAAGCCGTCCTTCTTTGATTCTGCCGATGGAGGGATAGGCAGCCAGGGCATTTCCGCGGTATTCCCGTAAAAAGAGGGTAAGGCTGCTGCTTCCAAGCCGGGTATTGCCGAGCTGAAGAATGCTTCCCACATCGGTGAGGCGGGAATCTTCAGACAGGCGCAGCATCTGCTCTTCGGTCAGCTGATGGAAGGTGGCATAGCGGTTTCCGTTCAGGCCCTCAGCCTGTCGTACCCGCATGGACTGTAATATACCAATGGATGCTCCTGCGGCAGTGGCAGTGACTGTGGAAAGGATAAGGGCGGATAAAATAAGCAGCGAAGTGATTTTTTCCGCCTTCAGCTGTTTCCATGCAAGGGAAAGATAAGATTTCATGATTCCGCTTCCTCTCTGAGTTTGCCGTCAACAATGGTAAATCGGCGCTGGGCCATTCCTGCCAGCTGTTTGTCGTGAGTGATGACGATAAGGGTTTTGTCCAGTTTCTTCTGAATCTCGCAAAGCATTTCCATCACTTCACCGCCGCTTTTGCTGTCCAGATTTCCTGTGGGCTCATCAGCAAAAATGACCTCCGGATCCGCGATCAGGGCTCGCGCGATGGCCACACGCTGCTGCTGGCCTCCGGAGAGCTCGTGGGGAAGATGGGACAGACGGTCCTGAAGCCCCAGAAATCCGGCAATCTGCATGAGGTGTCCTTCATCTGGGCGCACCTTGTCCAGCAATAGAGGCATTAAGATATTTTCTCTTGCCGTCAGAACGGGAAGCAGGTGGAACTGTTGGAATACAAATCCGATTTTCCGGCGGCGGAAGGCGGAAAGCTCTTTATCCGATCCATGATGGATATCGGTTCTGTCATAGGTTACCGTCCCGGCAGTGGGAGAATCCAGACCGCTTATGATGTGCAGGAGAGTGCTTTTCCCGCTTCCTGACGGGCCCATGATGGAGATAAAATCTCCCTTGTGTATCTCCATGCTTGCAGGCTTCAGCGCTGTCACCCGGTTCTCAGCCGTGCCATAAACTTTTGTGATTTCATTTACTGTAATGTCCATAAAAAAACTCTCCTTATCGATTGATAAAGAGAGTATATATGACAATTCTCAAGAAACGCTCAAGAATTCCTGCTCTTGAAAACCGCGGTGGCCTTTGCTCCTGGCTGAAGGTTTTCCAGTGTTAAGCTTCCGCCATGCTTTTCGCACAGGAGCCTGCAGACGGCGAGACCGACTCCCAGATGCCCGTTTCCGGAGGTGTCGTCCCGGAGAAAGAAAGCAGGTCCCTTTTGCAGGACAGAAGCAGGGTATCCGGGGCCGTCATCCGTGACTGTTAGGAAAAGAAATCCGTCCCTGCAGGAAATATCCACAGTTATCTGTGAATCAGCATAGCGCAGGGCGTTACAGAAAAGGTTTTCTGCGGTGTTATAAAAAAACTGCCGGTCAATTTCCATTTCCCGGGATTCTCCGGATTGCCTTATATCCAGCTGTTTTCCGGAATCCTCAGCCAGAATGGGAAGGCTTTTTTTCAGGATGGAATACAATTCATAGCTGCCGACAGGAACCGGACAGCAGTCCAGCGCTTCCATTTCCCGGGTGTGGCTCATGGCATTGATATAGTCTTCAATCCTTCCGGTATACTGCAGGATTAAGTCAAGGGAATCCTGCTGCAGCTTCGGATTCGGACGTACGGGATCCAATCCCTTCTGAAGGAGCAGGACGGAGCCCTTCAGAACGGTAACCGGATTTTTTAAATCGTGGGAAAAAGCTGCATTCAGTCTTTTTTGTTCCTCCATTTGCCGCCAGAGTGTCAGCTTGCTGGTTTTTAATTCCGAACGCATGGCCTCGAAGGAGCGGCAGAGCAGCCCCAGCTCATCCCCGGAAACCGGTTCCATGGCAAAATCAAGATCCTGCCTGCAGATCCGCTCGGCGCCTTCCTGCAGCAGGGCAAGGGAACGTCTTATTTTCAGGTTATAGAATACGATATCCGCAAGGAGCAGGGATAAAACGACCCAGAAGGCGGGCAGGACGAACTGAAGGACAGTAAGAATACGCGCGGCGTTGCGTTCGAAGGAAGACGGATTTCCTTCCAGAGGGACAGAAGAGAAGCTGCTGTTATCCTCCAGGGAAATGGCGATGCCCCCGGAGCCGGATAACTTATGCTCCAATCCGGTACACAGAAAGAAGGAAAGTCCGGCCATCAGAAGGCCGGCACAGAGAAAAAAGCAGGTTATAATAAAAAATGACTGTTTCAGATTCTTTTTCTTTACCCATTCCATTTATAGCCTATCCCCCAGACGGTTTCAATGTAATTGTGGTCAGTATATGCCGAGAGCTTGGCGCGTATTTTGCGGATGTGTTCCATAACGGTGTCGCTGCTTCCTGCGCCTTCCAGCCCCCAGACGGATTCATAAATGCGTTCCCGGTCAAATACCTGCCCTGCATTCAGGGACAGAAGCTCAACAATGGCGAATTCCGTTCGGGAGAGTACAATAGGGTTTTCTCCGATTTGAAGCTGATGTCCTGAATAGTCGATGGACATTTCTCCGAAAAAACGCAGGACATTCTGTTTCTTTATGCGTGTTTCCCTGCGCAGGTGGGCGGCGACTCTGGCTCCCAGCTCCTCCAGATCAAAAGGCTTTACAATATAGTCATCGGTGCCGGAGGTAAAGCCTTTGATTTTATCGCCGGTTTCCACACGGGCTGTTAAAAACAGGATAGGGCAGGAGATATGCTCCCGGATACGCTGACAGACAGTAAAACCGTCCATATCCGGCATATTGATGTCCAGAAGGATAATGTCCGGGCAGCAGGCGGCCTTTTTCAATGCTTCGTTTCCGCCGCAGGCCGTAAGAACCTGGTAACCGGATAATTCAAAATAAGCCTTCATCATGGAAACAAGTCCCTTTTCATCATCCGCAATCAGGATTTTACCGCTCATATTACTGCCTTCCTTCCCGTTTCTTTTTATTATGCCGTGAAGATCTCAAGATTTGCTCAAAAAATATTTTTTCTTATAATTGGTTTTTAAAGTTACGGATATGCATGTAAACGGTATTTTTGGAAATATTCAGCTGCTCCGCCACCTTGATAACCGCGTCCTTCAGATTGAAAATCCCCCTCTGGTAAAGCTGGAGCACTATTTCCTTATTCTTGTTGGCGGAGGAAATGGCGGAGTCACTGTAAACGGCTTCGCGGGTTTCCGTCAGGGCGGAAAAAATCAAGTCGTCTATATTATCCGAAAAGGTTTCCGCAGGTGGCTGTGAAGCGGAAATGTTTTCCTGAGGAGGAATAAAGTTCTGCAGAAGAGTGGAGAGAGGGCTTTCCATATGGAAATTCATGCATAGCAGCCCTATGATCCTGCCATGCTCCCCGGTTATCGGGATGGTGCAGGAACGCAGGAGAGCGCCGGATTTGTTCTTATTAAAATAAGGAGACACGGTACGCGCCGGATCCCTTTCCAGTTCTCCCAGCATTTTCAGGGCCAGATCGGTGATGGGAGAGCCTTCTTTCCGCCCCGTATAATGTCCGTTGATGATTTTTATAACAGAATGATCCAGGCTTTCCAGGCTGTGGAGCACAAGCTCGTAGCCCTCGCCCAGATACGCGCCCAGTCCGTCCAGCATGAGGGCGTAGGAGTTAAGTATCTGCCTGTCTGTAGCAGTCAGTTCAATATAAGGAATATCCATATAATCACCGGTACCTTTCTGAATTCAAGTGAAATAAATTTCATTATGCCTTTTTTATCATTATAAAATACTGTGGGTAAATGTGCAATAAATAAGTGAAAAAAATTTTATTGAATATACAATATAAATAAACAAAAGTGTATTGACTAAAATATATTTTATTGATATAATGCAATCATCAAGAGAAAACAAAGAAAGAGGTGGAAGAAATGCTGAAAAAAATTTACACATCAAATGCCCCTGCGGCAATTGGTCCTTATTCCCAGGCTATCCTGTTCAATGAACTTTTGTTCAGTTCAGGACAAATCCCGGTGGACCCGGCTACAGGGGAGGTTGTCCAGGGAGACATTACCGTTCAGGCGGAACAGGTCATGAAGAACGTGGGCGCGGTACTGAAGGAAGCGGGAACCGATTTCGCGTCCGTAATCAAAACAACCTGCTTCTTAAGTGATATGGGTGATTTCGCCGCATTTAATGAAGTATACGGGAAATACTTTACAGAGAAACCGGCCCGTTCCTGTGTTGCTGTAAAAACACTCCCTAAAAATGTTTTGTGTGAAGTGGAAGTTATTGCTGAGGTTGAAAAGTAATTGGAAGGAAATGCGTAATTCGCATTAAGAGGGGAGAATCCTCTGCTCGACAGAGGTCTCGCATTTTGCTACGCAAAACAAGGAGGATCTAAAATGGGTGAAAAAAAAGTAAGAGAAAAAAAGAAACCAACCTTTTTCCTGGCGGTGCTGCCGATTCTGGCCATGATACTGCTGTTGGGTGTTGGATATGCGGTTATGGGCTTAAGCCCTGAGGTACTGATGCTTGTTTCCGCGGCCGTGGCGGCCGTGATCGCCGTTGCTCTGGGATATACCTGGGATGATATCATGAATTCCATCGTAGGTAAGCTTTCCAAGACAATGCCCGCAATTTTTATTTTGATTATTGTAGGTTTTCTGATCGGTTCCTGGATGATTGGCGGCACCATCCCCATGATGGTATATTACGGACTGAAAATTATCAGCCCCCGCTACATTGCAGTGACCTCGTTCCTGGTAACGGCAGTGGTATCCCTGTGTACCGGTACCTCCTGGGGTTCCGCAGGAACCATCGGTGTGGCGCTGATGGGTGTTGCGGCAGGCATGGGCGCGCCTCTTCCTCTGGTGGCAGGCGCCGTGGTTTCCGGTGCGTATTTCGGTGACAAAATGTCTCCGCTTTCCGATACCACAAACCTCGCTCCCATTGCGGCGGGCGCAAAGCTGTACGACCATATCGGACATATGTTTTACACAACGATTCCCGGCTGTATTATCTGTCTCATCGTTTATACGATAGCCGGCTTTTCTCTGGCAGGCGGCGGAACAGTTGCCACTCCTGAAAAAGTGGAAACCATACTTGCCACCCTTGATGGAATGTTCAAGTTCAATCCGCTGGTAATTCTGCCTCCTGTTATTGTACTTTACGGCTCCATCCGCAAGAAACCCACGATTCCGGTTATGCTGATTTCCAGTGTGGTTGCATTCTTCAACGCTACCATATTCCAGGGATTTTCCCTTCAGCAGTGCTTTACGGCAGCCATCAGCGGCTTCAGCCTTGACATGGTAACCAAGGCAGGCTTTGATGCGGCGGCTCTGATTCCTGATATCCCGAGGCTGCTGGAACGCGGCGGAATGCTTTCCATGCTGAATACCGTTCTCATCGCATTCTGTGCTTATGGCTTTGCGGGTACCCTGGCAGTTACCGGTTCCCTGGATATCGTGCTGAACAAGCTCATGAAATCCGTTAAGAGCACGGGCGGCCTGATTGTATCCACAATCGTTTCCTGTATTACCGCAGTTTTCGTAACCAGCAACGGACAGCTTTCCATTCTGGTTCCCGGCGAAATGTTCGCAAAGACATATATCAAGAAGGGACTGCAGCCCAAAAATCTTTCCAGAACGCTGGAAGACTCCGCTACCGTAGTGGAACCCATCGTGCCCTGGACCGCGGCAGGCGTTTACATGGCTACCACACTGGGCGTGCCTACCCTGACCTACCTGCCTTGGGCCATCCTTTGCTATACAGGTGTGATTTTCGCCATTATCTGGGGCTTTACCGGATTCGGAATCGCCAAGATTAAACCCGGCGATGAATATTACGATGAATACCTTGCCCTTCAGAAGGAAGACGAGGCTGCATAAGAACCATTCCAGGAGGAGGTTTTTCTATGGGAATGCAATATGATTTTGATACCATGACGGACCGCAGAAATACAAACTGCGGCAAATGGGATACCATGGACCAAAAATACGGCCGGAAGGACATGATCCACCTCGGCGTGGCTGACATGGATTTCAAGGCGCCGGATCCGATTTTAGACGGACTTCGTGATGTCCTGGACATGGGAGTTTTAGGCTATACCGATTTAAGTGATAAATTTTTTGAAAGCATACAGCGCTGGTACAGGAAGCAGTACGGGCTGGAGATACCGAGAGAATGGATCGTATTCTGCCCCAGAATCAATATCGCTTCCAGCATCTGCGTGGACACCTATACGGAAAAAGGGGACGGGGTTATCATGAATACCCCTGCCTACGGACCGCTCCAGAGCGCCATTATCAAAAATGACAGAAGGATGCTTTCAAGCCCGCTGTCAAGAAATGCAGACAGATATGAACTGGACTTTGACCATATGGAGAGCCTGGTGGATGAGAGGACTAAAATGCTGATTATGTGCAATCCTCATAATCCTACCGGACGCTCCTGGACAAAAGAAGAACTGATCCGGACGGCTGAATTCTGTAAAAAGAATGATCTGATTCTGTTTTCCGATGAAATCCACGGAGACCTGACGGCAGGAGGAGTGAAGCATAATACCTTCCTTTCCGTGACAGAAAACATAAATGAAAGGCTGATTCTGGCAACCTCGCCGGCCAAAACCTTCAATATACCCGGCGTCATCGTTTCCTATATGATCATTCCCAACCGGGAGCTGAGAGAGCAGATAGCAGCCACCATAGATCGTATCGGCATGCATAACCCTACCATCTTTGCGGTTACGGCCGTAGAGAAAGCCTATACGGAATGCGATGAATGGTATGAGGCGGTAAAAAAATATATTGATGAAAATGAAAAATTCACAAGAGATTATTTTGCCGGACATTTCGAAGCGTTTCATATCCTGCCAAGGGAAGGTACCTATCTGCTGTGGATAGATTATACCAGAACCGGCATGAGTGAAGAAGAACTGGAGCAGTGGTTCCTTAAGGAAGCCAACGTATCCGTGTATATGGGAAGCATATTCGGTGAAGCGGGCCGAGGTTACATCCGTCTGAATCTGGCATCTCCCAGAAGCCTTCTGAAAGAAGCATATGAAAGAATGAGAACAGCCTGGAGGTTCTGAATTTCATAAAATACGCAAGCCCCTGCCGCAGCGGAAAAACATTGCGGCAGGGGCTTGCGGCGTTTTACGGCAGCTGTAAGCTGTAAAAAGTTCCTTTTTTCCTTCTGAAAAACAGGCCGGGGCTTAACCGGGCTGCTTCATGGATTCAGGAGCGGGCGGGAAGAGAATACGCAGTTTGAAAAAGCCTTTTTCCAGCTGATAATCCACGGCTGCATTATTTTTGTGGGCATAAGCCAGGATGCTGCGGGTTCCGATGCCATGCCCGGGACTGCCTGATATCGGAATATGGTTCTCATCAAAAAGAACAGTCTTTTCCTCACAGGTGTTTGTGATGGCGAACAGCAGCTGGTATTCCTCCAGGCAGGTCAGCCTTATTTCCCGTTTCCTGGCCTCCGGTACTTTTAAACAACCATTTATGGCGTTTTCAAAAGCGTTGGCCATCATGATGGAAAATTCGGTTTCATCGGAAAGATTTTTACAGTCTGCCTTAAAATTAATATTTACACGGATGCCAAGTTCCTCTGCCCTGGAAGCATAATAAGAAAGGGTGGAATTCATGGTGGGATTTTTGCAGTAACAAGTCACCGCAGAAATGCTGCACAGCTCCTCAAAATGCTGCAGATAGCTTTGGGCGGCCTGAAGATTGCCGTCATTAAGACAGACCGAAAGCTGATTCATATAGTGACGCAGATCATGACGCAGGATTTTGTTTTTTTCTTCTGCTTCCTGGAATATCTGAAGCTGATGACGGAACCCGGTAAGCTGGGATTGGAGGATAGCTTCATTCTGCAGCCTGGTATCCAGACTGCACTGATAATACAGCAGGGCGAAAATGGTTAAATATACGGTAGGAATGATGAGCAGAAGCAGTATAAAGGAAGGCAGCTCCTGAGGGCGTTCCGTTATTCTTGTGGGCCATCCCGACATTAGGGCAAAAAAAGATAGAACAGACCTGATGCGAAGGCAAAGCCGCCCCAGCCCTTTTTTACGAACTGTAGAATCAGATGATAGGGCTTCTTTACATAACGCACTACGAAATATTCCAGTAAAAGAAACATGAATATGCGCAGAAGGAACATCAGCAGGAAGTTTTCCCCGAAGGCATAAGAAATCAGATTGGAAACTGCCATGATCCAGAAGCCCATAATATCTGCAAGACAGAACGTGAAAAAGAAACGCCCGTTCCGATCCTTTGACGTATAAAAGAAATAAAAAAAGCTTGGTATTGTACAGGTAAGAATAAAATATTTTCCCATCCAGATGACACCCATCTTCAGGACAAGAACCATATTCAGTATAATGAGCCCGCCCATACAAATCAGGTTAAGGAAGAATGTTTTCTTTCCTGGAAACCTGGATTCGTAAAGCTGGCTGAAGATAAACAGAATATTAATTAAACACCACAGAATGGATAAATCTCTATAAATCATCGTATTTACCCTCATATCCCTTATTAAGCATAAAGTCGATGTACAGCTTTTTGATGGCTGCATAATTATTCCTTGATATAGGAATAAGCGTGGAATTTTTCAGGGTAAAGTCCCTGCCCTGAAGACAGATAACATAATTCATGTTAAGCAGAAATGCCTTGTGCGGTTTTATAAAAAAAGGAAGCTTTGTAAGAGGCTTTACAATTTCATCAAAGTTATTTCTCATGGTAATGCTGTTATATATGCTTTCATCCTCCATATTCACCACAATCATATGATTCAGGTATTCCACATACATAATTTTGGAGCATTCCAGCCTCATGATTCCGGTTTTTGTTTTTAAAAGGAAGAAGCTCGTGTCGGTATCCTTCAGATGCAGAAGAGCTTCTGAGAGGATAGGGAAGAGATTGGCCTTTGTGATGGGCTTCACGATATACTGGAAGGCGAAGACATGAAAGGCATCCATGGCAAAGTCCGGCGAGGAGGAAAGATAGATAACCAGTGAAGAAGGATTATAATTATGTATTTCACGCCCCAGATCAATACCATTACGGTCCGGCATAAGGATATCAAGCAGATATAAATGGTAAGGAGGCTCACTGGACATGGAGGCCAGCAGCTGGGCCGCGGAAGAAAATACCTTTACCTGGAAGGCGGCAGCCGCATTCTCCTCCATGAAGGACTGCAGCAGGGATTTTGTGTCTTGGGCATCGTTCCTGTTATCGTCACATATTGCAATTCGAATCATATTTTCAGCCTGTCTCCTCTAGTTTTTTGATTCTGTCATGGCAGTGTCAATGTAGTCATCCACACTGGCAATATAAATACCTGCAGATATACAGGTGAGAATTCCATTTACGGTATAGCAGATGCCGCATACAAAATCCATGAATCTCTGCGTTGTTTCTGCATCAAGATAATTCAGGTTCAGGATTACCGTTTCACCAAGCAGCAGCTTCTTCCCTACGGATACAATCTGCGATAACTGGGTGGGAACAATAACCATAATTTCCCGATTTACTATTTGTTTCATCTGAAGTTCCAATTCCTTTTTTCCAAGATATTCCTGGAAATCTACTATTTTGCAGCAACTTTCCTGAGAGGTCATATCATTCATCCTTCCTGCGTACCTATCCTGATTCAAGGAAACGGAATATAAAAAAGATTATACCGTAATTATGTTTGATTGTAAAATGAGTATAAAATATACTTGATTCTATAAAATTTTGTTATATTTGTATTTAATTATAGGTAATTTCTGACATAAAATCAATAATTTCACTTATAAAACAGGATTTTGCACTTTAATTGCAGCAAAGTACGGTGCGGTATGAACAATAAGCTTCAAGAATGTTTATCAGCAAATAACTACTGTAAAATATTTACATTACCTCTGGCAATTGATATAATAAAAAACACCGGCAGCCGGAACTTTGTGTAAGCTCCTGCCTGTCATAAACAGCTGTCCCAATCGGTAAATCTTTTTTATCAGCATTTCAATTTTCTGTCCGAATCGGACAATTACTCAACATATATCTAAAGAGATAAAATTCTGTGTAATAATGAAATATGGTCAATATTAACAGATCAGCATGTAAGATACGGTTGCCCGGTGTCGGATTATCAGTTATAATTATATGAAAGACAGGATTTTACACATGGCTTACGGAACAGGAGGCTGTGTGAAAAAACGCACGAAAAAGGTAAGTAAAGGACAAACGGAGAAGAAAACTCCAGGTAAGAATTCCATTCACCATGAAGATTTGGCTCTGAAAACAGCCGCTCAGTATTTCGGTGAAGAACTGATGCCGCTTCTCGGCATTAAGGGGGTGGCCGGCTATATTGCGCCTACCGAGACAGTAATACTTGAAGCGCGGCAAATGTACCAAGATTTTAATTATGTGATGACGGATGCCGCCTGGATACATCTGGAATTCGAAAGCGATGCTGTTACCAAAGAAGATCTGGAACGGTTCCGGGAATACGAGGCAGCTGTCAGCCGGGCAAATCATGTTGAAGTAATCACCTATGTGATCTGTTCGGCGAAAATCAGGCATCCCCGATCGGTATTAAGAACAGGAATTAATCTTTATCGGGTGAAGACTGTTCAGTTAAAGGGTAAGAACGCAGACCGGCTGTTCAGACGACTGAAAGAAAAAGCGGAACAGGGAGAGGAACTGACAAAGGCGGATCTGGTTCCTCTCCTGCTGACACCTCTTATGTCAGGCAGTCTGAGGATTGAAGAACGGATTATAAAAAGCCTGAGAATAATCCAAAAAGCCGGAGAAGTCCTGACTGAATTGGAATTGAATAAAACGCAGGCTGTTTTGTATACTCTGGCGGATAAATTTTTAACGGAAACGGAGTTGGGCAGAGTAAAGGAGATGATAGCGATGACTAAATTAGGAGAAATGCTGGTAGAGGATGGAATCAGAAAAGGAATGGAACGGGGAATCGAAAAGGGAATTGTCGAAACTTGCAGAGAATTAGGTGTCAGCTTTGAAGATACTACGGAAAAAATAAAACAACGGTTCTGTATCAGTGAAACAGACGCCAGGGAAATTGTGAAGAAATATTGGCTTTAACCAAACAAGGATATATGTTTCCTGGAATCTGATAAGGAGAAGGCGATAAAAACCTTCTCCTTTCCCAACTGCTGATTCTCATTGATGCATAACAAATCCATATAGCAGCATGAAAATAAAAAAGTCTTCTGCCGGACGGTTGACAAAAGGAATGCCGGCTCATATAATGAAACATAATTTCATAGGAAAAAGCATGGAAGGGAAGAGTAGGCTGCCGGCGCTTTTACAGAGAATCTGTGGTGGTGAGAACGGATGAAGGAAAGGCTGCTGAACATGGTCCCGGAGCTGCGCACCGAAAACCTGCTGGTTCAGGCTGCGACGGATTCACCCGTTAACGTGATAGACTATCGATGAATCATTTCTCGTCCGTAGTTGATAAGGCCTGTGCCGTGAGGAACAGGCGAATTTGGGGTGGTAACACGAAGCGATGCTCTCGTCCCCGAAAAAGAAATTTTTCGGAGAGGAGGGATTTTTTTTGCCTTAACAGCGGATTCGGCGTTCCGCGTTATCACTATAAATTAAGAAATGAGGAAACAAAATTGAGAGATATATTAATTGGCGGAGCCTGGCCCTATGCTAACGGCTCCCTGCATATAGGGCATATCGCAGCCCTGCTTCCTGCGGATGTTCTTGCACGTTACCACAGGGCGGCCGGAGATAAGGTCTGTTATGTTTCAGGAAGTGACTGTCACGGGACACCGGTAGCAATCCGGGCCAGACAGGAAGGGAAAACACCGGAGGAGATCAGCAGCCGTTATCACAGGGAATTTGCGGAATGCTTCAGAAAGCTTGGATTCAGCTATGACTATTACGGCCGGACCTCATCGGAAGAGCATAAAGAATTTGTGAAGGAATTCCACAAAAAGCTGTATGAAAGTCCTTTTGTTTATGAAAAAGAAGTCCCGCAGGCCTATTGCGAAAACTGCGGTTCCTTCCTTGCGGATCGGTTTGTAACAGGAACCTGCCCGGAATGCGGCGGTGAAGCGAGGGGCGATCAATGTGATGCATGCGGTACGGTACTCGAAGCGGAAAGTCTGGAAAATCCTGTTTGCGCCGTATGTGGTTCCGAAATTTCCTTCCGGAGCAGCAGGCATCTGTTCATTGCCCTGGGCCGTATGGAACAGGAACTGAAAAATTGGGTGGAAAGCCATGAAAACTGGAGGAAAAATGCGCAGACCTTTTCCGAAAGATATATAAAGGAAGGGCTGAGAGACAGGGCGCTGACAAGAGATTTGGACTGGGGAATCGAAGTGCCGCATGCAGGCTATGAGAATAAGAAAATATATATATGGGCAGAAAATGTCCTGGGATATCTGTCTTCCAGCAGAGCCGCCCTGAAAGATAATCCGGAAGCGTTCAGGCAGCTGTGGGGATTGGACGGGGAAAAACAGTGTGAAGATGAAAAAACGGAAATCCGGCATTATTATGTGCACGGAAAAGATAATATTCCCTTTCATACGATTATCCTGCCCGCGCTTTTGATTGCGAACGGAGACGGCTGGCGCCTGCCGGATGAAATTATTTCCAGTGAATATCTGACTCTGGAAGGAAAGAAGATATCTACAAGCCGGAATTATGCCGTATGGGTAAAAGATATCGTGGACAGATATGACGGGGATTCCCTGAGATATTATCTGCTGGCAAACGGGCCGGAAAAGAAGGATGCTGATTTTTCCTGGAGAGAATTTGTCAACAGCCATAATGGTGAGCTGCTGGGCGCATATGGGAATTTTATCAACCGTTCTCTGGTATTTATCCAAAAATATCTGGGCGGTACGGTGCCGGAAGGAATACCAAATCAGGAGCTTAGGGCGGAAACTAACAGGCTGTATGCTTCTGTGGGAGAGCAGATTGAAAAAGGGAGGTTTAAGGATGCACTGGATGATATATTCGAGTTTGTACGGAAAGCGAATAAATATTTTGATTCCAGACAGCCCTGGATCACCCGGGATACGGATCAGAAGGACTGTGCGGATACCCTGTATAATTGTGTCCAGCTGATCGCCGGACTGGCAGTGCTGCTGTATCCCTTTCTTCCTTTTTCTTCCGAAAGGGTATGCGGCTGGCTGCAGCTGTCACCGGAATGGAAAAGGCAGCAGGTGGAACCGGGATACCGGCTTCCCGAAATACAGGTGCTGTTTCAGAGGCTGGATAAAAAGCTGGTGGAGGAAGAAAATGAAAGTCTGGAAAGAGCCTGTCCGGGCTGAGGCAGATGTGGCAGGATGACTGTCGGCAATAAAATATCAGATCTCGTTGTGATACCATATAATACGGAATAACTAAGGCAGATCTGAAAAAAAGAATATTTTATCTTAAGAAAAGGACAACTACCAAAAATTAGAAAATGGAGGTGTCCTTTTTTTGCGATTAATCTTAATAAATGGAAATTTTATGATATCTATGCCGGTAGATAAGTACCATTTTTTTCGCTATACTTGATACAGACGTCAAGAAAGCGCATGCATGGGCTGAAATCAGATAATGGAGGAATTTGTAATGAAGAGAAAAAGGATTTTGGCAATCGCATTAACTGTAGCATTAGTTGCAGGAAGTCTGAGTGGCTGCGGCAGCAGTACAAAGGAAACGGTATCCGGTGCTGAGAAACCTGGTGAAAGCAAGGAACAAATAACACTTACCTTTTTACGGGCAGGTACTTCTGAAAACGTACAGAAGGTATATGAAGAATTAATTTCTGCTTATGAAGCAGAGCATCCGAATATAAAAATTGAATATGAACAGGTGGGATTCGGCAATGAACTGGAAACCAAACTGAATACCTTATATGCCAGCGGTATGGCACCGGATATTGTGCGTGCTCCCATCAGTACGATTGCTGAAAGGGCATCCAGAGGACAATATGCCAACCTGGATGCTTATATTGACAGCTGGGAAGAAAAAGATGATATAATGCCTACGGCTTTTGAAGTAGCCAGTTATAATGGAAATAAATACGGTATCGCTATCGGAATCGAAGCCAGTTTTCTGCTTTACAGAAAAGATATGTTTCGGGAAGCCGGGCTGGATCCCCAGAATCCGCCCAAAAACTGGGATGAATTACTGGAATATGCAGAAAAGCTGACAGTACGTGATGGGGATGCGGTTACAAGAGCGGGCTTTTCCATACCTACATCTGCCGGTCACAGTACATTTATTCCATTTGCAAGACAGAATGGAGCCCAGCTTGTGGATGTGGAGAAGGATGTACCTACTTTCAATGATGCAAAATCAGCAGAAGCATTGGATTATTTGAGCCAGTTCAGCCAAGAGAATCTACTGATCCCTTTTATCAATAACAAAGATGACAATCCTTTTGACAGCGGTAAGGCTGCCATGACATATGGAAATATAAATTCTTTTATCACCCTTCAGGCAAAGGAAGTGGACTGGCTGGATGAACTGGGATTTGCGCCCGGAATAGAAAAGGAAAAAATAAGCTCCTTCGGTGGCTGTCAGATAATGTTTATGAGCGAAGAAGGCAAGCATAAGGAAGAAACCTGGGAATTTATGAAATATCTTTTTGAAAATGAAAATGTATGGAAGCTAACAACGGAAGCCGGCGCGGCACCCGTAAAGCTGTCACTGAAGGATAAATATCTGGAGGAATATCCGGAAATCGGAGCAGCTTATCTGGAGGCGTTGGAATATGCAGAAGGTATGCCGAAGGTAACATGGGCGGCACTTTTTGAAGAGGCGGTCTGCACGGCTTATGAAGAAGCCATGTATGGAAAGAAGGATGGCCAGCAGGCTCTTGATGATGCTTATAATTGGCTGATGAAGGAAATGGGAAAATAGGAGGAAATCCGAATGCTCCGACGAAAAAAGAAAATCGGGAACGAAGCGGCAGGCTATTTATTTATTGCCCCATATTATCTGTTTTTTATTTATATGCTTCTCCTTCCTATCCTTAATACGGTAATAAACAGTTTTACCAATTATGATTTATATGAAAAAAGAGATTTTGTAGGGCTGCGTAATTATGTGGATTTGATTCATGACTCCCTGTTTATACAGGCACTGGGAAATACCTTATTTTATTCAGTACTTTATATTATTCCCAGTATGGGGCTCGGTCTTCTGCTGGCCCTGCTTCTTAGCAATGAAGGAAAAGGCTTTAAATTCTTTCGCGCTGCTTTTTATATACCTTATGTAATTTCCATGGTTTGTGCCTCTACAATCTGGATGTGGATTTTTGATCCCGCCAACGGAATATTAAACCAGATACTGAAGGTATTCGGCCGGCCCGGAGGAACATGGCTGAAAGATCCTGATATAGCCATGTATTGCGTGGTATTTGTAAGTGTATGGAAGTCTCTTGGTTACTGTATGCTGATTAATCTGTCCGGTATTAAAGGAATTCCCGGATATTTGTATGAAGCAGCCCAGCTTGATGGTGCAAACAGATTTCAAAGATTTATTCATATCACCCTGCCGCAGCTTTCCCCAACTACCTTTTTCCTGTTCATTACTTCATGTATTTCATCCTTTAATGTATTTGAACAAGTAAATGTGCTAACGGCAGGCGGACCGCTAAATAAAACCACTACGATTGTCCATCAGATCTATACAAGAGGCTTTACACAGTTTAAAATGGGATATGCGTCGGCGATGTCTGTGGTATTGCTGCTTATTGTCAGTATCATAACTCTTGTAAATTTTAAATACGGCAATCAGGGAAAAGATATTGATATAGGATAAGGAGAAGATAATGGCACAGAAAAAAACGACCCGGATTTGTATTTTTGTATTCTGTGTGGTGCTCAGCATCATTACGCTGCTTCCTTTGCTTTTGATGCTGCTTACCTCTGTAAAAAGTATTTCGGAGATCAATGCCGAACAATTTGTATTTTTTCCGAAACATATTCTTTTTTCCAATTATGCGGAGGCGATGAAAAAGGGTGACTGGACGGTGTATTTCAAGAATACGATTATCGTTACCGCAATTACGGTGGGAATCAGCCTTGTGATCAATTCCCTTGCAGGCTATGCCTTTGCACGAATACCTTTTAAAGGAAGGGATTTCCTGTTTTTTCTGGCAATGGTCGGTATGATGATACCAAGCCAGGTAACTATGATTCCCGTATTTATCCAGCTGAAGGAATTCCCGCTGGCAGGAGGGAACAATATTCTGGGACAGGGAGGAACCGGTTTGATTAATACCTATGCCGGTTTAATACTGCCCTATATAGCGGGGGCCTTCGGTGTGTTTCTCTGCAGGCAGTTCTACATGAATATTCCCCAGGCGCTTGACGAGGCGGCAAAGATAGACGGGTGTTCAAGGATTATGGCATATGCCCATATTTTTCTGCCGCTGAGTAAACCGGTACTGGCAACGCTGGCAGTACTGAAGTCTTCACAGACATGGAATGATTACTTATGGCCCTTAATCATGATAAGCAATAACAGCAGAAAGACGGTACAGGTGGCTCTTGTAAGCACTTTTGTGACCGAAGTTTCCACAAACTGGAACCTGCTTATGGCCGGTACGGCAATTGTTATGCTGCCGCTGGTAATATTATTTCTTTTTACTCAGAAATATTTTGTGGAAGGAGTGGTTTCAAGTGGAATTAAAGGATAAATGTCCCAATATTATTCTGATAAATTGTGATGATTTGGGATACGGGGATGTCGGTTGTTATGGTTCCGGCGTTAACCGGACTCCCGGAATTGATTACCTGGCACAAAATGGGATGCGATGTACCTCTTTTTATATGGCGTCTCCTGTATGTTCACCCTCAAGAGGGGCAATGATGACAGGCTGCTATCCGCCCAGGATTGGATTTGAATCCTTTGAGGGAGAATGGGTATTATTTCCAGGACAGGGGGTAGGCCTGAATTCGGATGAGGTGACCATTGCGCAAATCCTTCAGCGGGCCGGCTACCGGACAAAGCTGGTTGGAAAATGGCATTGCGGCGATCAGGAGGAATTCCTTCCTACCAATCATGGATTTGACGAATATTATGGACTTCCCTACAGCAATGATATGGGAAGACAGGTATTTAAAGAAGATTTTCCGCCGCTGCCGTTGCTGTCAGGTACTGGTATAGTGGAACTGCAGCCGGATCAGAGATCGATAACGGAGAGATATGTGGAACAATGCAGGACTTTTATCCGGGAAAATAAAAATAATAAATTCTTCCTTTATCTGGCCCATATGCATGTTCACCTGCCATTATATGCAGGAGAGGAGTTTGTAAAGAAGTCAATTAACGGCGATTTCGGCGCATGTGTGGAAGCAATTGACTGGTCGGTACGTGTCCTTTTGCATGAACTGCGTTCGCTGGGACTGGAAGAGGACACGCTGGTTATTTTCACTTCAGATAATGGAGGACGAGGAGATCATGGCGGAAGCAATGCGCCTCTTAAGGGGAATAAAGGCACTACTTGGGAAGGCGGGCAAAGGGTTCCCTGTATTTTTTATTGGCCGGGGCATATTGCTCCCGGGCAGGAATGCCGTGAGCTCATATGCTCCCTTGATTTTTACCGCACACTTGCAGAACTTGGCCATGGTACAATGCCGGCGGACAGGAAAAATGACAGCCTGGATATCCGCAGAGTGATCCTGGAAGGAGGTAAAACTCCCAGAGATACCTTCTTTTATTATATAATGGGAAATCTGGAAGCCGTCAGAGATAAAGAATGGAAGCTTCATGTCGCGAAAGATGGAAAACCGGTACGGCTTCTGTATCATATATCGGAGGATCCGGGAGAACAGGAAAATGTCTATGAAAGCCATCCGGAGATTGTAAAACATCTGGAACATTCACTTGAGGAATGCCGGTATAAATTGGGAGACACTTTAGCAGGTATAAAAGGGACACAGATCAGACCGATAGGCAGAGTAGAGAATCCTCATCCATTGGCGGAATATGATATAAATCATCCTTATGTTGTTATGATGTATGATCGGGAAGAAGTAGGATAGAGAAGTAAGAGAAAGAGGGGGAAAAGGATGAAAGAACGGAGTAAAGTCCGTGCATGGCGCACAATTAAAGGTAAAATGCGGATATCTTATTCTGTTATTATGATAATTATGTGCGGTGTCCTTTTTCTTTCCTATTTCGCTTCCCGTTCTACTATTGAAAAAAATGCGGTGGAAAGCAGTATGGCGGCACTGAAGGTGGTGGCTGAAAAAACGGACAGCCAGATATCCTATATTATTAATCTCAGTGATTTGATATATAATAGTTCAACAGTGAATAATATAATCCGTGATATGGAAGACAGCAGTGATTTGTATGCCTGGCATTACAATTATGTTCAGCTTTACCGGTTTATGCAGGACTATTACGATTCTCTGTCTATGAACAATAAGGATTGTCAGATTATATTATGGAATCGTGAGCAGGAAATCCTTTATTATTCATGGGCATATGATGAACCCAGTAAAGAGGAAATCAGGAACGACCTGAAAGGGTTGGAGGGAAAAGGAACCAGACGTTATTCCGGATTAAGGAGCAGTTACGGTAATGCTGGGAAAGGAAAATACTTCTACTTTTATAATATGTATTCCGGTGTCCAGAAAGAGGAAGAAGAGTTGTATGTCATTATAGGTATCCGTGAGCAGGATTTGCAGAAAATGATGCGTGCCCTGACTGATAATGGCAGCGGTATAATGCTTATGGATGATAAGGGGAAAAAGCTATATCAGACCGGAGAGATTTCCTGGATGCAGGAAAGAGAGACAGAGCAGGAAGAGAGATTCCATGAGGAGGCAGGCACCTTTATTACTCATACTTTACATGAAAGCTGGCTGAACCTTTATACTACATTGGATGCGGTGGACTGGAAACTGGTACAGACTATTGGAATGAAGGATGTCTTAAAAGGTTTTAATACCTGGTGGAAAATCAGCATTTTGTGTATTCTGATTGTTGCCGCTGCAGTTTTTGTGGTCCTGTATCTTCTGGATAAGAGTATTTTTCAACCAGTGAATTATCTATACCATGATATGGAAAGGCTGAAAGAGGGAAAAAAAGAGCTTATTCTGCCTGATAAAATAGGAGAGGATGAAATAGGAAACCTGACCAGACAATTTTATGAAATGGTAACACAAATAGAAGTGCTGGAAGAACAGCGGATCCGTAATGAAAAGCAGAAGAGAAAACTGGAGATAGAGGCACTTCAGGCCCAAATTAATCCTCATTTCCTATATAATACGATAAACGCGGTAAAAATGCTCCTTCGGATGGGAAGAGGTGAAGAAGCTACAGCGGCATTGACTGCGTTAGTGGATATTCTGAAGAATACACTGTCTAATTCGGATAGTTATGTGACTCTTGGCCAGGAAGTTAAACTTCTGCAAAGCTACATATTTATCCAGCACCTTCGCTATGATGTTTTTGAATTTCATATGGATATTCCGGAAGAACTCAATGAATGCAGGATACTTAAATTCATGATTCAGCCATTTATTGAAAATTCTTTTCTGCATGGATTTGAGGAAATTACGCGTGATACAATGATAACGGTTTGTGCCAGGGAGCAGGAAGGGCATTTGGAAATCTGTATTTCGGATAATGGAAGCGGTATGGAGGAAGCAGCTATACAGCAAATCCGTAACAGCAGAAAAAAAGAACGTGGAATAAACGGTATCGGCATTGGAAATGTCATTGAACGGATTCAAAGGAACTATGGAGAAGATTATTATGTTGATATACGCAGCAGAAGGGGAACCGGTACACATATAACGTTGGTTTTGCCGCTGCTGAGGAGTGTGGAGAATGAAGATCCTGATTGTGGATGATGAACAGATTATGCGTAATGGACTCAGAGTGACAGTGGACTGGGAAAGCTACGGTTTTGAAATTATTGATGCAGTGGCTAATGGGAAGAGGGCTATCCAGGTATGCGAAGAAAAGGCTGTTCCGGATATTGTGATAACCGATATTCGTATGCCTGTAATGGATGGGCTGGAACTTACAAAAGAATTGACGACCCGATATCCTCATACAAAGATTATAATCATTTCCGCTTATGATGATTTTAAATATGCCCAGCAGGCAATAGGATTAGGTGCCAGTGAATACATATTGAAAGCAGATCTGGACTGTGATGCACTTCTGGCTGTACTGATTAAAATGAAGGAACAGATAGAACAGCAGCGCTCAGCGGAGAAAGAAAAGCAGAAAGTAAACGGACTCATGGAACAGCTCCAGGATAATCTTTTACTTCGTCTGCTGTCTACTCCCTGCTATGAAGGAGACGTACAAAGAAAAATACGCGAACTGGATATGGAACTGCTGCCGGAAAACCTGTATATGATTCAGTTTTGGTCTGACATCAGAGACAGAGAAGAGATAAAGGTAATACTGGAAAGAAGCGGTCTTCATCATGGATATTGGCTGGCCTCCAGTAAAAATCATTATATACTTATTGCTAATGGAGATGAAAAACAGGAAAAAGGGAGGATTCCTGCAGGACTTGAACAGATCAGGGAGCTTTGCGGGGGAAATATATACTGTAGTGGCCCTTTTGATGGGTTTGGACAAATTTATATGAAAAATAAAGACATGAGGCCTGTTATGGAATTTAATAATTTTTATGACAGGAAAGGTGTGTTTTATTATAAAGATGGGATGCCGGAGGCTGGGGAGCTGAATTACTCTAAAAGCCTCTCAGAATTCCTTTTGCTTCTGGAAGGAAACTATCTGAAAGAGGCAAGACAGCTGATAATAGAAATCCTGATGGATTTTGCAAATAAGATGTACAATCCGGAGGATATTTATGAATTAACCGGTATTTTATGCGATATGGCACGGGAAAAAGCAAAGGAAATTTACAGGCTTTCCTGTTGTGCAGAGGAGATTCCCCACTGGGAGGGAAGCGATGGGATGATGATAAAGCAGAGAATCCGCAGATATAAGAAGCTTGTTGAATTGACAGAAGCTTCCGAAGGATATTTCCGCAGTCTTTTTGATTATATGGAAAAATACTTGTATCATTATGATAAGATAGTCAGCCAGGCTGTCCGGTATATGAACGGACATCTGGAAGAAGATATATCCCTTAAGGCTGTAGCAGATGTGATCTATTGCAGCGCGCCATATTTATCGTCACTTTTTAAGAAGGAGACAGGGGTTAATTTCTCTGAGTATCTGGTGAATATGAGAATAAGAAGAGCGCAGAATCTGCTGCTTTCCACAAAACTGCCGGTGTCCGAGATAGCTCAAAAGGTGGGAATTGCAAATTGCAGCTATTTTATAAGGGTATTTGCCCGGATCACGGGAGTAACACCGGTAAAATATCGAAACAGAGAGCAATAAAAACGGGGATTTTCATCCCCGTTTTTATTAATAATTCCATTCTTTACAAGGAACGCCTGTCGAATTTCTCTTCGCAGTACTTACACCGATAAATCTCTTTCTTTTCATCAGAAAGAACAAAGATATGAGGCAGTCCCTGTTCAATAGATGTTATACAGCGGGGATTTTTACAATGGATGACATTTTTGATTTCTTTAGGAAGAATGAGTTCTTTCTTTTCAACAATTTCCCCGTTCTTAATAATATTAACAGTGATATTGTGATCGATGAATGCCAGTACATCCAGATCCATCATATCCACATCACATTCCACCTTCAGGATATCCTTCTTTCCCATTTTATTGCTTCTGGCGTTTTTTATGATTGCCACTGTGCAATCCAGCTTGTCCAGCTGCAGATGGCGGTATATGGACAGGCTTGTTCCCGCCTTTATATGGTCTAGTACGAACCCTTCTTCGATTTTTCCTACATTTAACATATATATACCTTTCCGCCCGGTAAGAGGGCTTTTAGCAAATAAAGATACCGCATTATGAGTCAACCGTAATTCCCAGAAGCGTAAGTATCAAAGCCATGCGCACATAAACCCCATACTGAGCCTGCTTAAAGTATACAGCTCTTGGGTCATCATCCACATCAACGGAAATTTCATTTACCCTGGGAAGGGGATGGAGTACCAGCATATCCTTGGGAGCGAGATTCAGTTTGGCTTTATCCAGAATGTAGTAGTCTTTCAGACGTACATAATCCTCTTCATTGAAGAAACGCTCCTTTTGTACTCTGGTCATGTAAAGGATATCCAGCCGGGGCATGATTTCTTCAAGCTGCATAACCTCTTCATAGGGGATGTCCTTATCTTTCAGCATTTCAGTGATATAATCAGGAACCCGGAGCTCATCAGGAGAGATGAAGATGAAGCGTACATTATCATAACGGACAAGGGCGTTGATCAGGGAGTGCACGGTACGGCCGAACTTAAGATCACCGCAAAGACCGATGGTAAGACGATCCAGACGTCCCTTCAGGGTACGGATAGTCATTAAATCCGTCAGTGTCTGGGTAGGATGCTGATGACCGCCGTCACCGGCGTTGATAACCGGAATACCGGATACGGATGCGGCTACCATAGGAGCTCCTTCCTTGGGATGACGCATGGCACAGATATCCGCATAGCAGGAAATGATCCGGATGGTATCGGCTACGCTTTCTCCTTTGGAGGCGGAGGAACTGGCGGCGTCGGAAAAGCCCAGTACACTGCCTCCGAGATTCAGCATGGCGGCCTCAAAGCTGAGCCTGGTCCGGGTGCTGGGTTCGTAAAAGCAGGTGGCCAGCTTTTTACCTTCACAGGCATGGGCATATTTGGGCATGTTGCCTTCGATATCCCTGGCTGTCTCAAAAAGCCTGTCCAGTTCCTCTACGGAAAAGTCCAGGGGATTCATTAAATGTCTCATGATAATTGGGTCTCCTTTCTGTGAAAACGTGGAGAAAAGGGATACTTTTGGGCAAACAATAACGCCCGGGTTGACAGGCGTTAATTTTAGAAAATCGAAGAGAAAATAAATAATTTTCCCTTCGACCTATATTCTGATGTACCATATGGATTTAAAAATATAGCGTTGCCGCAATGCTTACTAAACAATCCCATAATTTCTCCAATTTTTACAGCTGCTTACTGTTTGTGACATTATAGCACATTGAAAATATGGTTTCAATTTTTTTTTGAAATTTGTATTAAAAACGCTAGAATGCCAAAGTAAATTCCAGTTCATATATCCTACCAGATTTAAGTTTGAC
>OGYI01001301.1_pt1 | contig 25090 bp, 22 predicted proteins | sample 1576521 | NCBI WGS metagenome assembly OGYI01 (sample SAMEA3541484, study PRJEB24748) | human gut metagenome | biome: human gut; feature: human-associated habitat; material: faeces | place: China | collected 2012
TAAGGCACTGGATTCTGATTCCAGCATTTCCAGGTTCGAATCCTGGTAGCGCTGTAATGGATAGGACACATTATTGTGTCCTTTTTTCGTGTATTGGGAAGATATTACATATTAACAGCAAGAAAGTACATTGTTACTTGATTAGGAGTATGCTATCATGATAATTAATGATTATATAAACATGCTCTAGAATATGTACAAGATGTAGTGGAGGTTTAAAATGACAGAAGGACGTATTATTTATAATCCAAGTGAATCCGTAATGAAGATGTTTTATCGCAAAATGAATGCGGAGAGCAGAGAAGAATTAAAAAGTAGAAAGTTTGATGCAGTAGGTTTATTACAGACAACGGTAGCCGGTGTATTATATTACGCAGATCGTGCATTTAAGACAAGTAATGTTTATCCGGTAGAGATTAATGGAAGTTGTCCACAGCATATCACAACATTAGCTTTCTTTGGTGAAACGACGGCAGTAGAAACAGCAATGAAAACGTTGATGAGAGAGGAAAAAGAAAAGAAAAATCGTTTGATTTAGTTTTTACTATTTAGTTCATTAACAGGCTGACGCCTCGAAATAGAAAAGCTATCTTATATTTGTGATTCTATCACTGTGGGTTGAATGTTCGCTTAACGTCTCGCATTCAATCCTCGCTCTAAGGCACAAATATAAGATAGCTTTTCTATTTCAGGGCTGACAGTGGCTGGAGTTAGAGGAACAAAAATGTAAAAAAGAAGGAGATTAGATTTATGTCAAAGAATCTAGAAGTAGAAATCTGCTGTGGTAGTTATTATGATACATTGCAGGCCTGGAAGGGTGGAGCGAAGAGAGTAGAGTTAAATAGTGCATTGCATTTAGGTGGCTTAACCCCGTCTCTTGGAACACTTCGTCAGGTAAAGAAAAATACAGGTTTGAAGGTTATCTGTATGGTTCGTCCAAGAGGAGCAGGTTTTTGCTATAATATGGAAGAGTTTGAAGTGATGCTGGAGGATGCCCACATTTTATTGGAAAATGGAGCGGATGGGATTGCATTTGGCTGTTTGACTGCTGATCGAAAAATAAATGAGAAGCAAACAAAGAAAATGGTACAGCTTATTAAGTCTTATAATAAGGAGTCTGTTTTTCACAGGGCATTTGATTGTGTGACGGATATAAATGAGGCAATGCAGACGCTTATTGAGATTGGAGTGGACAGAGTTCTTACTAGTGGATTAAAGTCTACAGCGATTGCCGGAGCAGAGACTATACAGTATTTACAGAAAGAATATGGAGAGCAAATTGAGATTTTGGCAGGAAGTGGACTTAATGCACAGAATGTACAGGATTTTATTAGGAAAACAGATGTAAAGCAAATACACAGTTCCTGTAAAGGATGGCTGCCGGATATGACAACCTGTAGTGAGGATGTGAGTTTTTCATATAGAGCAAAGAAAAAGAATGCCTGTAAGGAAGCGATAGTAGGAGACTATGAAGTAGTAGATGTTGTATTAGTGAAAAAGTTTATCGATATGGCTACCTGTGAACTTGCTTTTGAAATTGAGAAAGAAGATGAAAAAGTACTAAAAATATGTTATGATAATACGGCACTGCCAGAAAAGTAGAAGGAATAAAGGACAGTGAGAAAAGACGCATTAATTTTTAGAAGTAGAAGAAAAGTAAAAGGTGCATTATATGTATGAAATGAAAATACAGGTTCGCTATAGTGAGGTAGACCAAAGTGGAGTAGCAAGACTCCATCAGATTTTAGAATACTTTCAAGATTGTGGAATGTTTCAGTCAGAAGAGTTAGGACTTGGAGTAGAAGAAGATCAGAAGAATCATAGAGCATGGTATTTAATTGCATGGAATGTAAAGATAATAAGACATCCTAAAATGTCTGAATATATTACGGTTACGACACAGGCATATAAGATGCGAGGATTTTATGGATACAGAAGATACTCTATTCTTGATGAAGAGGGTGAAGCGATTGTTTTAGCAGAAGCTATCTGGATATTGATGGATACGAAAAAGATGCTTCCGATGAAAGTAAGCAAAGAAATCGCGGATATTTACGTAGAAAAGGATGTGGATACTACCGTAAGAATTAATCGAAAGATAGATGATAACGGTGAGTGGAAACAGCAGGAATCTATTGAAGTAACAAAGCAATATTTAGACAGTAATAATCATGTGAATAATACGGTGTATGCATTATGGTCAGAAGATGTACTTTCTGAGAATGTAAATGTAAAGGAAGTACGAATTGACTATCGAAAAGCAGCGATGTTTAAGGAAACGATACAGGTATTTACACAACAGCAGGAAAATATTTTTAAAGTAAAATATATAAAACCTGATGGGGAAGTTGCAGCATTAGTTGAGATGATATTACAGAAACAGGAAGAAAAATAATAGTATAATAAAGGGAGGATTTGTAATGATAGAATTAGGCGTAAAACAGAAGTTATATATTGATCATAAAACAGATTTTGGAGTGTATCTTTCTGATACTCCAGAGAGGAATGGAAAAAGTGATTGTGTTTTACTTCCGAAAAAGCAGGTTCCACAGAATGCAAAGATTGGTGATGAAGTAGAGGTATTTGTGTATCGTGATTCAAAAGACAGAGAAATTGCGACAACAAACATGCCAAAGCTTCAGTTAGGAGAACTTGCCGTTTTAGAAGTAGCGCAGGTAAATAATATTGGCGGTTTTATGTACTGGGGATTGGAGAAAGATCTTCTTCTTCCATATAGTGAACAGATTGTAAAGGTTCAAAAAGGAGATAAGTATTTAGTAGGACTCTATATTGATAAGAGTGACCGACTTTGTGCAACAATGAAGGTATATGATTTCCTTCGTACAGATTCTCCATATAAAGCAGATGATATTGTACAGGGAACTGTATATGGAAAGAATCCGGAGTATGGAGTATTTGTTGCTGTAGATAATAAGTATAATGGTATGCTTCAGAATAAAGAAATTGTTAGAAAGTTAAGAATAGGAGAGACGGTACAGGCAAGAGTTCTTTCTGTAAGAGAAGACGGTAAACTAAACCTTAGCCTTCGTGAAAAGGCACATTTACAGATGGATGTTGATTCTGCAAAGATTATGGAAAAACTTCAGGAGAATGATGGTGCTCTTCCATATCATGATAAGTCTGCTCCAGAAGATATCCGAAGTGAATTTGGCATGAGTAAGAATGAGTTTAAACGTGCAATTGGCCGTTTATATAAAGATAAAAAGATAAAGATAAGCAATACCGGAATTACGTTAATTGAAAAATAGCAGGAGTACCATTCCATATGGAGGAACAGAAATGTTAGAAAAGTCTTTTTTAAATCCTAATAAAATATGGTTTATGATAGTGCTGCTGCATATAATAGGGTCGGTTCTTGTATCCTTACTGGGAATTTTCCCATTTGGCATAGTGATAGCGACAACAGGAATTTGGTTTTTGCTTGCAAATATATGGGAAAGAAATCTAAAAAATATTGGGATTTGTATAGCAGGCTGGCTTATAACAATTTTTACGATGCATTCACTTAATATAAGTTTTCAGGGAACCGTATTACTTAATGAAATATTGCTGCTTTATGTATGTTGGTGTTGCAAAAAAGCTTATGTAAAACCAACAGAATATTGTCATTTAAAAAAGGTTTCTTTAAAAAGTACTTTTTTTATTGTTATTGCTGCTATATTTCTGTTTATTATGGCAGGCTATGTAAATGCTTGTTCTATGATCGTATTTCAGAACTTATTAGATGTTTCTTTAGAAGAAATTTCAGGGCATCCACTAGAAGCAATGATCGCAGTGGCAATTATGCCGGCCTTGATAGAAGAAGTTCTTTTCAGAGGAATTATTTATCGTGGAATTTCAGATAAGAAGATGGCAATATTTATATCTGCTATAACATTTGCTTTACTTCATATGAATTTTAATCAGATGTGTTATGCATTTGTTATGGGGCTGTTTTTTGCTGTTGTAATTTATATTACAGATAATCTGACAGTTTCGATAGCACTTCATATGTTGTTTAATGCATTTACTGTAATCCTATGTTGTTTTCCTTCAACCAAAGTTATACGGACTTTGTTAGAGTGTCATATTGCAGGCTATCATCTTTTTAATCCAAGTGTTACAAATATGCAGGGAGGAATTGAAATAAGCCTCGTGCTTATTGGTGGAGTTATAGCAGTAGTTAGTATGCTCATAGCAGGCTATCTGGTATTTCTTATTGGAAAGGAAGAAAAAGAAGAGAAAAAAGAAAAGGAAGTATACAAAACAAAAGAGAAAAAAGAAACAGGGATTCGGACAGTAAAAAGAACGGTTATTCCTGAAAACTCTGAAAAATGGAAACCGAATGCTTTATTTTTTTCAGGAAGTGGACTTTGTATTCTCATCACAATATTATATGAAATTTTAATATGATAAACAGCCTTAATTTAAATTCAAGTCGAGCCGCCGCGAGACTTGGCGCGTGATTCTGGTCAGCGTAAGCTGACATATTCTTTACAGAATCACCGCGCATCCTCGCGGAGCGTTTATCTCAGTCGGAGATTGGACTCCTACTGAGAAAAATTTGCTGTCACTCACCACCTGAAAGAGGTGGAGTCTTCTCGACTGAGATAAAAATGGTGCCACAGGCTACGGTCGTTAAACCGTTCCTGTGACACCATTTTTATTATTTATTCTGATGTGCTAATGAAGCAGCAAGGAATCCCTTAAATAATGGGTGTGGTTTATTCGGTCTTGATTTAAACTCAGGATGTGCCTGTGTTCCGATAAACCAAGGATGTTCAGGAATCTCTACCATTTCAACGATACGTCCGTCAGGTGAGAATCCGGAAAGAAGCATTCCATTTTCCTGGAGTACTTCGCGGTAATCATTATTTACTTCGTAACGATGACGATGTCTTTCTTCAATCTGTTTATGACCATAAAGCTGATATGCTTTGGAGTGTTCGTCAAGGATACATGGATAAGAACCAAGACGAAGTGTTCCGCCTAAATCAGTGATGCCTTCTTTATCAGGCATGATATGAATGACAGGATTTGCTGTGTTTTCATTAAATTCATGACTGTGTGCATCCTTTAATCCGAGAACATTACGAGCAAATTCTACGATAGTAAGCTGCATTCCGAGACAAAGTCCAAGATACGGAATCTTATGTTCGCGGGCATATTGGATAGAACAGATCATACCTTCGATACCTCTGTCACCAAAGCCACCAGGAACGATGATACCGTCTACGTCAGAGAAGAAACTATCTACGTTGTAGTTGCTTACCAGTTCGGAATCAACCCATTTGATTTCGACTTCTGCGTTATTGGCAACTGCTCCATGTTTTAATGCTTCTACAACACTGATGTAAGCATCGTGGAGAGAAACGTATTTACCAACGAGAGCAACTTTAACTTTATGTTTTGGATGTTTCCAGGCATCAACCATAGAGATCCAATCAGATAAATCAGGCTGTGGGCATTCCATATTCAGACATTCACATGCTACGTTAGCAAGTTTTTCTTTTTCCATAGCAAGAGGTAATTCATATAAAATATCGACATCAAGATTTTGAATAACACGTTTCTTAGGAACATTACAGAACTGAGCGATTTTTGCTTTAATATCATCATCTAATGGAAGGTCAGAACGACAAACAAGAATATCTGGCTGAATTCCCATTCCCTGCAATTCTTTTACACTGGCCTGTGTAGGCTTGGTCTTTAATTCTCCGGAAGCTTTTAAGTAAGGAATCAGTGTTACATGAATAAGAATACAGTTCTCATGTCCTACTTCATGCTGGAACTGACGAAGCGCTTCTAAAAATGGCTGACTTTCGATATCACCGGCAGTTCCACCAATCTCAATAATTGCTACTTCTGTTTCAGAAGCATCTTCATTATGATAAAAACGACTCTTAATTTCATTAGTGACATGAGGAATAACCTGTACGGTATGTCCGCCGAAATCTCCACGACGTTCTTTGTTAAGGATACTCCAGTATACTTTACCGGTAGTAACATTAGACTGTTTATTTAACTTTTCATCAATGAAACGTTCATAATGTCCAAGGTCAAGGTCTGTTTCCGCACCGTCATCGGTAACAAAAACTTCACCGTGCTGTATCGGGTTCATTGTACCTGGATCCATATTGATATATGGGTCAAACTTCTGGCTGGTTACTTTATAACCACGTGCTTTTAAAAGACGTCCAAGAGAAGCTGCGGTAATACCCTTTCCTAAACCGGAAACAACTCCACCTGTGACGAATACATATTTTACTGGCATGGATAAAATCCTCCTATATTAGATACTGTTTTTGCATTAATTATACCATTATACTATAAGTTAAACTCTTTTTCCAGATGAAACATAAAAAATAATAACAAAAAATATTAAATTTGCCGTGCGGCTCTTCGATATTCGTTGGGAGTCATAAATGTATTTTTCTTGAATGATTGAGAAAAGTAAGATTGTGAGGAAAAACCGATCATAGATGCAATGGATGCGATTGAATGATTTGTTGTTTCCAGAAGATTTTTACTTTCCTCGATTCGTTTTTCATTCAGATAGCTAATCGGAGAACATCCAAAATGCTTTGTAAAAGAGTGTACCAGATAATATTTATTCATTTTGCTTTCTTTGGAAAGAAGATCAAGAGTAATGTTTTCAGTAAAATGGTCATCTAAATAGTCTTTAACGAAAGTGCAATCTCTGTTATTTTTCTCTTTTGAAGGATAATCATAATTAATTGGTGTATTCCGTTGTATTTCTATAAGAATAAGATTCAGATAATGCCGACATGCCTCTTCATAGTATTCTGAACGTTTCGTTACTTCATGAATGAGCATATGCATGAGATTAAGGCAAATATCAGAAGAAAGAGAAAGTCTTGTAAACGGAGAAATCGCTTCACCGGTATCGTTAGTAAAAAGAAGATTTTCAATACCTAAAATAATAAAATCAAGTGGAGGGTTTTGTACATCAACGGAAAACTTTTGTTTATCGGGATTCACCAGTAATAAATCATTTTCTTGAACTGGTAAAAATTGATTGCCAAAATAAAATTGTCCGTCACCTTTTTGAATAAAGATGATTTTAGAATATGGATGCCCCGGAAAGATGTTTGAAGCAGGGGATTCGCAATGATACATATTGATTTGTGACAATTTTACAGATGACTTTAAGTTAATATGGTGTTGCTGCAAAGTATATCTTGTTTGCATCATAACTGCCTCCTTTATATTATATGATATCAGGGTCAAAAGGTATTTTGCCCCCAACTTGATGTCACGAATTACCCCGTAGCTAACGCTACTCCCGTAATTCTGAAACATTCGAAATCCGCTGATTTACTACGTAAATCGCTACTTTCTCATATTTCGCGGGTCCCAAAGTCAAACACCTTATCGTGCAAGCACGAACGGAGTTTTGACCTTCTGACCCTGACATCATTATATTGTCTTTTTTTAGTGTTCTCAACGAAAGAAATATAAAAATTTGAGATAAATACATAATAATTATAAAAATAGTATAAAATCATCATTGATGTTTTTGAGTTTCTATGGGAAAATAGAAAAGAACATTTCATTAAATAAAGAAGATTTTTTACATAGGGAGGAAGAGAGAATGAAAGAACCTGTATTAATTGTAATGGCAGCAGGAATGGGAAGTCGTTATGGCGGTTTAAAGCAGATGGATCCAGTAGATGTGCAGGGACATGCTATTTTAGATTTCAGTGTGTATGATGCAAAACGTGCTGGTTTTAAGAAAGTTGTTTTTATTATTAAGCATGCGATTGAGAAAGATTTTAAAGAAATCGTCGGTAAAAGAATTGAACCATTTATGGAAGTAGAATATGTTTTCCAGGAACTTGATAAGCTGCCGGAAGGATATCACGTACCGGAAGGAAGAGAAAAACCATTTGGGACAGGTCATGCACTACTGTGCTGTAAGGATGTTGTAGATGCACCATTTGCGGTGATCAATGCAGATGATTATTATGGACCAAAGGCATTTCAGATGTTATATGATTATCTGACAACGCATGAAGATGATGAGCTGTATCGTTATGTTATGATTGCGTTCCATATTGAGAAAACAATTACTGAGAATGGTCATGTATCAAGAGGGGTATGCCAGGTTGATGAAAATCATTTCTTAAAAGAAATTACAGAAAGAACAAGAATCGAAAAACGAGGAGAAGAAGCAGCGTATACATTGGATGACGGAGCAAGCTGGATACCGGTTCCGGATAAAACGCCAGTTTCTATGAACTGCTGGGGATTTACACCGGGATTTTTAAAAGTGCTTGAAGAAAAATTTCCTGCGTTCTTAGATAAAGGTTTAAAAGAGAATCCTATGAAGTGTGAGTATTTCCTTCCAAGTGTAGTGGAAGAATTACTTCAGGAAAAGAAAGCTACTGTAGAGGTAATGGAATCTGAAGAAAAGTGGTATGGAGTTACTTACAAAGAAGATAAGAAGTCGGTTATGGATGCGATTGCTGCCATGAAAGAACAGGGAACTTATCCGGAAAATTTATGGAGATAGACGGATAGAAATAGACGGTTCACCTGCAGGGACGATAAAGAGTAGAAGAAAAATTCAAGAATGCCGAGGCATTCTTGAATTTTTAATTTAAAAAAATTAATATTTTATATCAGATGGAGAAAGTGGATTCTCCAAATCTATCTGTTCATAAATCGGATCTTTTTTAGAGGAGCGTACCATCTTTTGATATTGAGAAGGGGACATACCGGTAATTTTTTTAAATTGTTTTGAAAAATAATAGATGGAGGTATAGCCAAGTGAGGCTGCGGTATCGGTCAGGTTCATTTTATTTTCACGAATACAGCGTTTCGCAGCACTGATCCTCATCTGGCAGAAGTATTCTATGGCACCATAACCGGTCTGTTCTCTGAATATTCTTTGTAAATGGGAACGTCCGATCGCAAATTCTTTACAAAGGTGTTCTACTTTAATATGTTCTGTGATATGTGCTTCATAATAATCAGTAATTCGATTAAAAAGAATAGAGTCTGTTTTCAGGAGGACCGGAGAAAGATTGTTTTCTTTTTCAGACTGATGCATATTCTTTTTTTGCTCCTTTTGTTCTTCGGAAGAAGTATACTGGCGCATAAGGCTGATAAGAAGCATTTCAAGATAAATACTAATCAGCTGTTCTCCTCCAAATGGCTGATTATATCTTCGTTCAAGGGCGGCAGGAGATACCGGGTTAATCTTAGGAGAAAAATTATTTTTTCCTTCTAGAGCAAGATCCTGTAATAGGGTTGCTTCTTTTTTCTGACAGTGAAACTTTTTGTTAGAAAGATTAGAAAGAAGAGCAGGATTTTGGGTGTCGCAATAAAAGCCGGCTGTAAAAAGAACAGCGATTTTACCTGGTGCTGCTTTAAAGGAATAATATTCATCAGGAGATTGTATAAATAAATCTCCCTTTTCTAAAATTACTGGAGAAAGCTTTTTATTAGAAAATGTAATTTCAGCGCTTCCATCTTCGACATAAAGTAATTTCCAGTAGTCATGATATTCACTTTTAAAAATGAAATCACTTTTATATTCAAAATAATGAAGAGAAGCTATCTTTTGTATTTCAAATTCTTTTTTCAATTGCAATGATTCAGGAGACATAAAAAAAATCCTCATTTCTGTTGTTTACAAAAATCTATATAGTTTTCCATAATTATATCTTATAATATTTTCAGATAGAAATCAAATAGAGACTGCAAGTAAAAACCAATAAATCACCCTCTTTGAGAAATGCTTTTTTTCTGCTATAATCGTATACAGGATGATGTCAGTAGCGTTAGCTATGGAGTAATTCGTGATATCATGCAAGATAGAAATACAAAGAGGGAATTTCTGTCAATAAACAAGGATTGAATGAGGTGTAAAGAGTTGATTGCTACTTTTACTATGGAAGCCGGTCTTGTGATCGCAGCGGTATTAGCTGTGGCGGGTGTCGTTCAATGGAAGCGGCAGAGCGGAAGGCAGCAGAAGGAAAAATACATATTGGATTATGCTGGTCAGGTTTCTGAACTGGAGAGTCAGAGAAGAGAAGAGGAGCAGCAGTTAAGACAGGAAGAAGAAAAGAAGCAGAGAGATCGTGTATTTGGGATGGATTTTCTGATTACACATGGTTCTGCTTTTGGAGGATGTGCGGCTGTTTGTGCAGATGGAACGATTCGGAAAGATAAAGTTGCACTTGATAATATTCTTATGTATGGTAAGCATCCGTCAGGTAAAGAATTTACTTATTATATCGAAGATCAGGGGTTGGAAATCTGTGCATCAGATCAGCCGGAAGAACTGATCATTGTTTCTAAGCAGCAGCCTTTTGAAATCAGGGAAGCCGGTCTTTCAAGAGATCAGGGGATTTCTACAAAGAAAGCTGTCATAAAACAGGATGTGACGTATTATATTATTTTGGAATCGAAACATGAGATTTCGATAAAAGCAACAAAGAGATGTTAGACGGGAGAGATACTAATGCAGGAGACAAAAACAATACGAGTGAAGAAATGTCCTTACTGTTTTCGGAACATTTCGAATGAAGATGCAGGATTTCTTTTAAGAACCGATGGAGTGCGATTTCAGTCCCCGGCGCTGAATGAAGTATTTTCCTATAAAACAGACGTATCTTATTTATATTTTTGGAGTGCCATGGGAATCCCGGAAGAACAGATTGATGCCCGAAGAATCATTATTGATAATGAAGTTATGACAGAGTTGAATCAGGAGCTTACGGCAGCGGGAAATGAACTGGCAGTGAAGCGTTTTGATCCGGATAGCTGTGGATACACATTTCATGTGGAAGAGGGAGCAGTGACGATGTTTTCAAATACGATGGTATGTCCATATTGCCATAATGTTCTCCCACAGAACTTTTTTAAATATGAGATGCTTATGATTGGTTTAGCAGGAAGTGTTGCATCTGGTAAGACAGTTTATCTGTGTTCGCTTATGATGAATGGATTTGATGTGATGCAAAGACAGAACCTTACCATTCGTAATGCTTACGGAAATCCGAATGATGATTATAAGATGGAAATGGAGCGGAATGCAGATAAGCTGTTACGCTATGGAATCTGTCCGGAATCAACGAGCAAGGCATTTAAGAAACCGATATTTTTGGAAGTGACCTATCGGATCGGTCAGAAGAATCTCCACATGATCACTTCAATTTATGATGTGGCAGGAGAATTAATACGTGATAGTGCCGGAACAGGAAGAACCGGTTTTGTTCGTCATATGGATGGATTTATCTGCCTGGTAGATCCGGCACAGATGCATTTGGAACATTCTCTCATTAATAAGCAGATTCCAGATGAGGAACGGGTTCTTGAGAAACTATATGTTATGAGTAAGGAAGAACAGATGTCCATTCAGCGTATGAGTAACGAGAACGGAAAGCAGGTAATGAATCAGGCAGATTTCATGATGGAGAATACAGTGAGTGATGAGTATTTCTATGAGAGAAAAGCGGATACCATTTTAGATTCTATTCGTTCTGTTTTAGGAGATCATGAACTAAAGCAAAAATATATGGCACTTACGATCGCAAAAAGTGATTTGTTAGAAGAACTCGGAGAAATAAAGGAATATCGAGGAAGCAGTCTTTTATTTGAAAGAAAGCAGGTGTCCTACGGCTTTATGAATATGGATCATCATTTTTTAAGACAGGAAATATTAAAACAGATTTTTGATCAGAAGGTTTTTCGTCTGCAGCGTAATCTGGATGATTATAAAGAAAGTGGACTTTTTGCAGTTTCAGCACTTGGATGTGAAACAGAAGAGACGATGGAGGGAACACAGAAGGAAGTAAGGACGGTTGGAAGAGTACGGCCGATCAGGACGGAGGAACCAATCTTATGGATGATAATGAAGTTTATGCAGGAAAGAGGGTGGCTTGAGTAATGAAGATAGAATATTTAATTCATGAATATACATGGTCCAATCATTGTATTTCCGGGAATAAACTCGGTTGGGGAATTGTAGCTTCTTCCATGCCGGAAGACAGGACATATTTAAGAGAATTAGAGAAAGTAGCGCAGGCAGCGGTGGTTGATAAAACAGGAAGGATCGAAGTAGAAGAACTTGTATACAGCCCTGTCTGTGGGTTTGTCAAGATGACATCCATTCCCTGTGAATCAGGAGAAGATAAACGTCAGAATAAAAGGGTAAGATTATATCAGCCCAAAGCACCGGATCATAATCCGGCAGTATATCTTGCTCCAGGAATAGAATGGACGGAGGGAGAGAGTACAGGATTTCTTCCAACATTAACATTAGAAGAAGCGAATTTTGATCGAGAAGATATCTTACGAGAACTGTGTCTTGAAGAGAGACTACCTGAATTTATGCAGGTGGTCTTTTGGTGTTTGTCAGGACATTCGGAAGGTCTTAATATTGTTGCTCCGAACTGGAAGGAAGAAGAGTTTGCCGCGAATACACAGAAAGTTATGTATGTGATCCACAGTTTACTTCCACAGTGTATCAGGGAGAAGGCAGGATATGTTTCATTTACAAGAGAAGCCATTCCATCAGTACCTTTTTATTTTTCCCCAAAAGTATGTGGAACCTATTCCTATTCTCTTTCTGAAAAGAATGGGTGGGATGCTGACTGGGATGCACTGGATCAGTATTTTTATCATGGCATTGCAAAGGCAAGCGAGAAACAAGATTCTATTTATCAGGACTTTCAGCAGGCAGCAGCAGCGTATTTAAAAAATGTGCGTGATACTGGAAACCTTTTGAAAAAAGTAGAATGGATTTTTTATGATATTGCAAGAAAGCATGGAAAGAATCCCCTCTCCATGGAATATCTTAGTAAAAATATACCAGAGCTGCTATACTGGGTTTGTAAAGATAAAGAATTAAAATTTGTGGCAGAAGATATTTTGGCAGAAGTACATCAGCATCCATTTTCACAGGCAGAGAGACAAATCTATATCGAAAGTCTCATTGCGGGAGTAACAGGACGTTCTAAAAAAGTCATTTTAATGGAAATGGATCATGTTTTAAGAGAAGTTTATGATGAAGATAAAAAGGAGTTTGCTTCTTTGTTATCTATGATTCGAGAAAGAAATAAAGAATTATATACAGGTTTGTTATGTGGTGGAAATTTTCAGAAAGAACAGTCAGAGTACAGCCGGCGTATGTATCATCTTAATGCTTCCGATATGGAAAGCCTTTACAGGTATGTAAGGGAGTTTAGCGAGCAGAGTATACCGGGAGAGCGAAAAGACGATATTTTAAGAACGGGAATCGGATTACTCAATGCAAATCTTTTTGATCAAAAAGGTTATGAACTGTTTGATAAGATTGCTGTTCATCTGAACAGAAAAGAGCAGTGGATAAAGATTCTTGAAGATTTTGTAGTACAGCTTCAGGCACATGTCTCATTATTTGACAGAAAGCAGATGGAGACGGCTTGCTATATAGAGGATATGCTTTATATGTATAAGCCGGAGGTGACAAGGGTACTGCGGGAAGAACGTGGACGAAGAGGTCATAAAGTAAAAAAAGACGGAAGAACAAAGGACAGCGGTGAGGAGGAATGTGACATGGGACGTAGACATAAAGAAGATGCGTCAATAGAAAAATCTGTAAGCAATGCAGTGGAAAGTGTGGAGGTAGAATCTGTGGAAGAAGAGCAGGAAGGCCCGATGATTCCATTTTTATTTATAGGTTTCCCACAAGGATTTCTGACGGGCTGTATTATGTATTTATCTCATTATTCTCTGATGATCGGACACTGGAAGATCGCTCTTGGTATGGCAGGAATGTGGGTACTCCTCATGTTGAATTATGAGGGGGTAATTCTTCAGAGAAAAGAGAGATATCCTTTATGGAAAGTAATCGGGCTTTGCCTGGTAGAAGGATGGATTATAGAAGCGGCAGGCTGGTTCTTCCGTTCACAGAAAGTAAGACTGTATTATTTTATTGTTCTTGGAGTGATCGCAGTATGTATTCAGATCGTTAATTTGATCCAGATGCAGAAAGCGAGAAAAAAGCAGGAAGAGTAACAGGAAGAATATAAAAAGCAACAGGTAAATAAGCACAGATAAGAATGAGGGAATTATGGAAAGATTAGCAGACGATACAATAGAATCTTTTATGAATGCAATAGAAGAACGGCTGGCTGAAGGACAGAAGAATAAGATTCCATTTTCCAGATTTTTAGAGGAAAAAATGGATGCTTTTGACTATAGTAATACCTCGCTGGCCAAAAAGGTGTTTCATCGAGTGGAAAAGAAAAAGGAAGGAACCGTTACGTATGTTCCTGTGACCAGACAGGCAATCGGAGCCTGGCTTCGGGGTTCCATGCCATCTTCCAGAGATATTTATGTTACACTTGGAATGGCATTTCAGATGAATCTGGAAGAAATTAATCATATTCTTTTGGAAAATTATATGGGATACGGGCTGTACTGTAAAAATATAGATGATGCTCTGTGGATCGCATTGATCAACGGACTTTTTTCGATAGATTCTTTTGAAGCTGTCAGAGAGAAGATTGAGGATATTTTAGAAGAAAATGTGCTGCAGGACAGCAGAAGTCTTGCGACGATGGATTTGTGGGTAATGCTTTCTGAAGCAGGGACGTTAGAAGAATTTTATGAACTGATACGGATTTATAAAGATGAATTTCGTGATGGGGCAAGAAAGTTTGGACAGTGTCTTGAGGAAGTGATTGAAGAAGAATATGGATATTATGATAAGGCGGCCTGGTTTTTAAGAGACATTGGATGTCTGCATTGTGAAGCGCAGTTTTCAAAGATAAGAGCAGGAAAGGCTGTTGTCACAAGAGAGTGGCTTCTTCGTTTCTGTATTGCCCTGCAGCCAACCTATGAATCTATTGAAAAACTTCTTGCAAAGGCGCAGATGGAGCCGCTTGGTATCACTCCGGCAGAGGTCATTATTGAGATGATTGCCAGATATAAGTCGAATTCCGTAGCAAACAGTCAGGAAATATGGATCATGATTGAATCAGCTACAGAGAGACTTCGCCAAAAGGGCTATGAAATCGAGGAAGATTTATGCCGTAAATATAATTCCGTTTATGAACTCCCGGTTTCACAGAAGTGGTGGTTCTCTTTCTGTATTGGAAAGCAGCTTTTACAGAATGAAAAGAACAAAGAGTTTGGTTATGAAAAGAACGGATATTGCCGTTTTGCTATGGAAGATAAGTTACTTTTTGATGATATGAATCGAAATAAAAAGAATGTCTCTTTTAAGAAAAGTGCCGCAGAATATATGGAAACAGGAATCCCTGACTGGAAACAGGCAGAATTTCAGGAAATACCGGCGCTTTCTATTGAGAAGAATTATGTGCCGGATGCCCTTGATATGGAAAAGTTTGAAGATTACTGTTATGTGAGAAGACCAAGCCGGTTTACAAAAGACTTTTTGCGTAATGATATGTATTTTTATGCAGCGACGTTGTATTCAGTGTGGACAGGAAAGTGTTATCAGAAAGAGAATGGAAAGCGTAATGTAGAAGAAATCAGACAGGAGTTTGAAAAACATTCTCTTGAAGGAGAAGAATTCCTGACAGTACTTACAAAGATGATCGGACATGAGGAAGTACTTTTAGAAGGGAATCTTGCCTCTATGGTAGAAGCCGTTGCAAAAGTAAGACAGCGTCAGTAAAAGTTCGGAAAGCAAATATTTGAATAAAGATACTATTTATGGTATGCTCCTGTTGAAAGTGATTGTTACAAATAACGAAAGGCAGGAGCTATATTTATGTCTATTATTTCTCAGATAGGGGTTGTCATTTTAATTGCATTTATTGTATTAGTGTTGATTCGTTCAAATAAGAATCTTAAGAAAGCTTCCGAAGAGGGGGAGAGTTTCGTAGATGAGTGGGCACTGAGACAGGAGAAGAAGGAGGAAATCAAGCAAAAGCGTGAGGAGAAGAAGTTAGAAGTACAAAAAGAGAAGAAACAAAAGAAAATACAAAAACAGGAGAAACGGAAAGAAAATCTGATTTACGAGAATACAGGTGAGCAGTCAGAAGATATGCCAATCTATGAGGATGCAGAGGAACAAGCAGAAGATAGGACATTCTATGATAATGCAGAAGAACAGCAGGAAGACTGGTCTTTCTATGACAATATAGAAGAACAGCCAGGAGAAGACCGTCCGGGATATGATGGAGAGAGTCTTCGTGTGAATACAGACTGGTTATATGATTATGAAGAGAAAGAGAAACAGCGTCAGGAACAGACCAGAGCGGAACAGTATAGGTCTGCAGGTGATAAAGCAGAAGAACAAAGTAGTAAGATCGTTCCGATGAAGAAGCGTCAGACAACGGGAATCACATTGATGAAGCTTGATGCGAATCATCGGGTGATGGCAAGATACCGCGTAAATCAGATTCCATTTACGATCGGAAGGAGTACCAATAATGACCTGGTTCTTGATGATTTGTGTGTGGCAAGAAATCATTGCCGTATCGTGGAAAAAGATGGAAGATACGTTTTAGAAGATGTAGGAACAATGAATAAGTTATATGTGAATGGGATGATGACAAGTCAGGTTCCTTTATCTGATGGTGTTCGTGTCTATATTGGTAATGAAGAATTTCAGATCGAAGTAGAAGGCAGAAGAAGCCAGTCTACCAGATTATATAAAAACGTGGAGGGTATTTATGAGTAGACATGATACCGGAACGAAGTCATTTTCGTTTGAGAGAGTTCTGTGGGAGATACAAAGAGCCTTCTATTCTTTTAAGAATAGTCCGGTCCTCGCTCTTTTGCTAATGCAGGCAGCAGCCTTCATTTTTGTGCAGGCAAAAGGAGCAGGAAAGATTTATCTTGATATGATAGGAATCCTGCTTGGAATTACTTTATTATCCTGGTTTTTTACATCGGTGATCCATGGAAATAAAAAGATTGTCATTTATACTTTACTGCTTCTTACTGTAGGAACGATGCTTCAATGTATTTTCAGGGAAGAACAGGTTTTAAAGAATCCACAGTATTATGAGACCCATAATCCGGCTGCCTCGTTGCAGTTTCAATATATTCTTGGATTTATAATGGCGCTTGTAGCGGCGTTCCTTTATCTGAATTGTAAGAATCTGTCCTCAACAAAGGCTCTGAAGAAGTTAAATTTATCGTCTGTAAAGGTTTGCAGGATATTCTTTTATTTCTCTTTGTTCTTATCAGTGATTACACTTGTTCTTGCAAAGAGTGTCGGAAACGTAAGAAACTGGATTACAATCGGAGGAGTGTCGCTGCAGACAACAGAATTTATCAAGTTTTTGTATATATTTATCGCAGCGGGACTTCTTGGAACGAAGGAGAATCCAGATAAGGAGAATATTAGAGCATTTTATATCGTGACGTTTATAGAAGTATTATTTCTGGCATTACAGAGCGAGTTTGGTACGATGCTATTGATTCTCATGTTATTTTTGACGTTTATATTTTTATTTATACCGGATATACGGTATTTTATCGGAACAGTGCTTGTTATGGCAGCAGGATCTTTGGGGCTTTCAGTTATTGGAATGCAGTTGACAAAGTGGAAAGCTGCGGGAGTATTTCTTGGAACGAATAAGATTGCACAGATTTTTCTTTCAAATTATAACAAGATTGCGAATCGTTTTATTTACTGGCTTCACCCGGAAAAAGATGCATTAGGACTTGGCTACCAGCTTCTTAAGGCAAAAGAATCAATTGTTCTTGGTGGATGGTTTGGAACATCTTCTGTTACAGAACTTCCGGTTAAGACAAGCGATCTTGTGTATCCGGCGCTGATTCAGCGATGCGGCATGGTGTTTGCTTTGCTTGTATTTATTGTATTTATTATGATGTGGCTTGAAGGTGTTCAGCTGTTTGTAAGAAAGCAGGACCGCTATCACAGGGCGGTGGGAGCTGGTTTTGCCTTCATGCTTTTTGATCAGACATTGATCATTATTGCCGGAAGTACCGGTCTTTGTCCACTTACCGGAATTACATTGCCATTTATTTCAAGTGGCGGAAGTTCTCTGATGATCAGTTTTATGATCGTGGGATTGATCGTAGCTGTATCAAGTAATGTCAAATGGAAAGGAACGCTAGAAGATGAAGAAGAACAAGATAAATTTTTTAAGGAGAACGCAGTTACTGCAAAGTGCCACACTTATCTGCGTCATCTTAATGATCATTTCCCTCGTAAGAGTTTCCGCGCTGCTGCCGGGCGTGTCCGAAGAAGCGGACAAAAAGAAGAGTCAGGCGAAGGCAAAGGTGTATGAGAAAGAGTATGTCAGAGGGTCTATTTTAGACCGGAATGGAAATACGATCGCATTTTCTCAGAAGCCGGGAGGTACACGTACGTATTCTCATCCATATGCGTTTTCAAATCTGGTTGGCTACTGGTCTAAGATTTATGGGACATATGGCGTAGAAAAGACGATGAATGATGTGCTTGTTCACAGTGATTGTGGTAGTAGGGATCAGGAAAAAAGAGGGGCGGATGTCACCCTTACCATTGACGCAGCGCTTCAGGAACAAGCATATAAAGATATCAAAAAGTATAAAGGTTCCGTTGTCGTAATGAATGCAAAGACAGGGGAACTTCTGGCACTGGCTTCTTCCCCAACCTTTAATGTGACGGAAATCGAAGAGAAATGGAAAGAAATCAATGAAAAAGAAGGAGTATTTTTTTCCAATGCCTACCAGAATCCGGTAGCACCTGGTTCAGTATTTAAGCTGGTTACTTCCAAAGAAATCATAGAAGCAGGAATTGAGAAAGAAGAAGTAGAAGATACTGGTTCTCTTAAAGTGAATGGACAGACGATAAGGAACTATGGGGGAAAGGCTTATGGAAGTATTGCTTATCGGGAAGGTTTTGTGAAGTCATCGAATGTATACTTTATGAACCGTGCATTAAAGCTTGGGGGACTGCGGCTATATAAAACAGGAAGAAGCTTTTTATTAGGGGAAGATATTTCTCTTGATTTTGCAACACTACATTCGAATTTTGATCTAAAAGATTACGAGGATAATATTGTTGCAACCACAGCATTTGGACAGGGAGAAACATTAGTTACCCCGTTGCAAATGGCGATGATCACACAAAGTATTGCAAACGATGGAGAGATGTTAAAACCATATCTTTTTAAATCTGTAGTCAATGGCAAGGGAAAGACAACACAGGAAGGAAAGACGGAAAAGCTGGTAAAAACAATGGATGTGGATACAGCAGAAGAAATCAAAGAAGTGATGAAGGAAGCGGGAGAATCCTATGGGCTTTCTGAAGTAGGAGAACAGGGATACTCGATTGCTGCAAAGACCGGAACTGCCGAGAGAGGCGACGGGACCAATAACGCGTGGCTTGTCACATTTGCTCCGGCAGATGATCCACAGTATATTATCGTAGCGAACCGTTTAAAGACAACAGAAATCGGAAAGACACTTGCGCCGGTAGTAGAAGATTTATATGATACACTGTTTGATCATGAGTAAAAACTCATGAAGGGACAGCGTTTCTGGTGGATGATTGCCCGTTTCAAGCAGCATATATACAGAAAAAGGAAGGGATTTCTGAATAGAATTCTTTTGATTTCCTGTTGCTTGTTCTTTTTGTTCAAGAAGAGCATGGAGAAAGAACGTAAGCTCCTGAATCAACATCTGCTGTCCTTTGAGATCAGGAGAAAGATTATAGGAAAAGCGGAGCGTATATGGTGGATTTGGGTTATTCAGAAAATAATAACAGTAAGTAAAATCCAGAAGAGTGACCATCCTATGCTGCCCCGTTGTTCTTATGAGAAGATTGGATGGATGAAGATCGGTATAAAGAATGCCGTTTTCCAGAAGATAAGTAAGTACTTCTCCGGTGGAAAATAGAATCCGTAACAAATCTTTTAAAGATAAAGATGGCACAAGTTCAGGGAGTAAGGTGCCTTCGCAGTGTTCCATACAAAGAGCAAGAAGTGGAACGCTTGTTCCTGGTAAAGTGAAGTCTTCCTGAAATCCATAATAATGTGGAAGAGACGGGTGGGACAAAGGAGATAATCCTTCATATTCATCAAGCAGGGCCTGGCGGACAGAAGGAATATTTTCACTGCATTTTAATATGTATTGATGTTTAGAATCTGCAGCCGTATATATTAAAATATCTTTTTTCTTCTGATAAAACGTAAGCTCAGAAAAAGATTCGGGAAACATGGAAAACCTCCTTTGGTAGATATGTACTCTCGGAGTCTTTCTTGCACTTGCTTTTGTGGCTGCTTTTCCGCCAGTTGCACCCGAATTTCATCAACGTACGCACCGCGTACGCCTCAAAAATTTGGGCACAACTGACAAAAAAACTTCTTACAAAATCAAGCACAAAAAGATTCCGAGAGTACATAGATTTTTTATGTGATTCAGTGTATCATAAAGAAAAGAAATTTTCAAATAGAGAGGGGAGGAAGTACGGTGGCTTTCTTTTTTGCAAGTGAAATAAACCGACGCTCATCCAATGAGGACAGCTATTGCCAGATGGAGTTTCGCATGAATGCGGAAGCAGCAGTAAGAGCTATGGTAGTTGCTGATGGAATGGGTGGACTTTCCGGGGGAAAATATTATTCAGAAGCAGCGGTCAATATGTGGTATCAGGAACTGCTTGCAACGATGATGAGTGAAAGATTTCGAGGGAATCCTTTAGACAGACAGATTGAGATTTTGCAGGAATTTTCGGAAGAAATATATAGTAAGTTGAATCAGAGGTTATATAAAAATGGTTTAGATGCCGGAATGAAAGGTGGAACTACTTTATCCTCTGTCATCCATTTCTGGGATACGGTTATCGTATCAAACTGTGGAGACAGTCCGGTATACCGTATTAAAGATGGCGAAATTACATTAGTCAGTGAGATACAGAATGTAGCAGAGAAGATGGTCAGAGAAGGAAAGACAGCACGAGGATCGGTATTGTATTATCAGAATAAGAATCGCCTTCTTGATTATCTTGGTAAGCGAAAGGAATGTATCCCGTATTGTTCTGTGTTTCAGGCTGAAGAAGCTGATGGGATATTAATGGGGTCAGATGGAGCATTCGGAGACCTTACATTAGAAGAAATTCAATCTGTACTTTGCAACTGTGAACGTCCACAAAAGGTGATCGGACGGATTTTTGAAAAGGCAAGGGAAGCGGGAGAAGAAGATAATCAGACGGCAATTTTTTACTTGAAGAAGGAAAAAGAAAAAAAGAAAAAAGAAGTCGAAATGGAAATAGAATTTCCAAAAACAGATATAAGACAGGCAGTTCCTAAAGAGGAGAATTGCTGTTATACAAAGCTTTCCGAGAAAAAGAAACCGATATCGTTAAAAGAGAAATTATTAGGAAACCGTTTTATAGGAGGGCGGTAATATGAATTGTTATTTTGAAGAGGGCGAAGTTTTTACCTGGATTCGTGACAGAGAGCGGTCTGGCGAAAATATGGTCGTATCTTTAAAAATGTTAAAAGAATGTCACCGTACCGGAAGTAAGCAGGCAATGATAGCGGAAGATATCCGAACAGAGAAGAAATACTTTGTAAAGGTGTTGTTCTGTAATGATCTAGAGCAGGTTTACGTAGAAAAAGAAAGTAAAGTACAACTGTATTCTCCGTATATTATTCGGATTTACGGAGGAATGCTTGATGAGAAAAATAAACGTTTTATCACATTAGTAGAATATATTGAAGAAAGTGACCTGTCTGAGTTGATGCGTGGAAAGGGAATCGCCGGAGATACCTGGAATGAAAAGATGAGGGTAAGAAACCGTATCGCAATGAAGTTCTTGTATGGTATTGATCACTATATGTCTATGTATCAGCAAGATCCAATTGTTCATAGAGATTTAAAACCGGAGAATGTACTGGCTTCTCCTGATGGGACGATAGTAAAGATTATTGATTTTGACTGGGTACATTTACACGCATCCAACGTAACAGTGATGCTTCGGAGAGAACAGAAAGGAACCCCGGGGTACGCAGATCCAAGATACTGGAACAGTTACATTTGCCACCCGGAGATGGATATTTATTCTGCCGGTCTGGTTCTCTATTTTATTTATACGGGCAAACATCATTTCTATGGAAGTGAAGAAATAAAGAATTATATGATAGGCGATGATTATGCGTATCAGTTAAAAGAGATGCCGGGAATTGATGAGCGGTTAAGCAGGATTATAGCGAAAATGATCGCGAGAGAAGAAGAACGTTATGGAAGCATTAAAGAAGTGATTCAGGATATGACAGCATACCTGACATCTGTAAGAAAGCTTCCGGAACTTCCAGAACTTCTGACGCAGTCACAAGAAGAGAAAACAATCCGTTTTTCTTATCGGATCGGCGATGTGAAATATAGTCCCTATATGAAAAATTATCGTTTTATTCCGATTGAATTTGGAACAAAGCAGGAACGAAGCCAGAATGGAAGAATGAGTGGACATATCTTATCCTTTTATCGAATGGATGATAAGATTAAAGTCATTCTTTTACATGAAGACTGCCATATTATAAAGCAGCAAAGAGAAGGAGAAGTCTGTGCAGGGGATGTATTTACCTACGCAGGAACCAATATTGAAATTTTGCAGATTAAAAGATAGGAGATATGTCATATGAACGAGAACTGGAATCCGGAAATTCCTTTAAATTTACAGCAGAATTTTAAAAAAGAAAAAGAGCAGGCATTTACATTATATTTAGATTTTGTAGTAGATGCAACGGCATCTATGTACACCGTATTTCCGGCAGTATATTATGCGGCCGCCCATTTTTTAGAATGTTTATCAAAGTATGAAGTCTATCCGCAGATCGGACTTACCTTAATAAGAAATGAAGAAAACGGAGAAGAGACAGAGACGGTTTTATTTGAAGGAAGAGATGCTTTCACTTCGGATATTTCAGTATTTTTAAAAAAGTTAAAGGGAATAAAGCTTTATGGAGGCGGTAATGATGGAAAGGAATCTGTCCATAAAGCAATCGGAAGTTCTTTACGTAAATTCCCGGTAACAGGAAGAAATAAAGCAGTGCTGGTTTTTACAGATGCCTATGGAAGTAATGATTATGAAGAATATATTCAGTATCCGGTCGGTCAGGTAATCTTTTTTTCGACAGATGAAATGAGTGAGGAAGATTTTCATTTTTGTTTTGTAAAGCCGGATGGGGAATTAGACGAAGAAGCCTCCCCAATGTTTATTAAAATTGATAAATTACTTAAGCCAATGAGTACAGAGTTTTTGGACAATATTGTAAAACCGTTAAAAGATCTGATGAAAGGTGTATCGATTGGTGCATAACATCATTTATAAGAAAGTGAGGTGAGAGACATGGAAGAAATGGAACGTATGGAAACTGTCCCAATGGGGAGTGGAAGTAAAAAGCAATTATTTGAAAAAGGACATCCGGTCATTCGGGAATTAAAAAGGATTCCGGAAATCATTTTTGAGGAGCAGATCGCAATGCTGCCTTCTTCCGCAATCTCGGTAAAGTCTTTATTTGCAAGAAAGCAGATGGATCATTATCATGTTGACTCACTGATTTTAAAGAAGATAGCCATGCAGGTATTGCACATTTTAAGACAGTTATCCGAATGTCATATTTATCCCGGAATTATTGATCTGCAGGACTTATATGTCGATATGAATAACAGTCAGTATGGGGTCGTACTCCTGCATCCGGAAAAGTTTCAGCTTCTTACATTTGAGCAGGATTATGAATGGTATCCGGAAGATGAAAGAATATTTGGTGATGCAGTTTTATTTGATGAGAAGCTGCAGCAGATAGCAGATAATCGTTTGATTTACAAGATCCTTGTAGCAAGTGCAAGGGGAAATGTTAAAGTTCCGCCACTAAAAACAGAAGCAGATTATTCAGAACTTTTCTATAACATTCTTTCCGAAGAATGGAAACAGATTTTTGAAAGAAGAGAGATCTGCAGTTATGAGAAGCTGCAGCAGTTATTAGAAGACTCTATACAGATAGAAGAAGAATTTGCCAGAATGACGAAAGAAAGCTTAGATGAAAAGTCCGAGCAGAAAAAGCAGGAAAAAACAGAGAAATTCCAGACTAAAAAGGAAAGCGAAGAAGAACAGTTTGCTCTTTTTGTTATTTTAAGAACAGAATTAGACAATTCCCAAAAAATAAGCAAAATGCTTTATCTTTTACAAGATGAGCTAGAATTAGAGAACACCCTTTTAGGACATAGCTGCCAGCAGGCATTTGTCTTTGGAAATGGGGCAGTACAGGTAAAGAAGTTCCAACGATATCATAAAGATTTCCGATGTCAGTTTCCTCAAGTAATACGAGATTACTCTGCAGGAGAAGCCTTAATTATCGGAACAGATCTCCTGCAGGAAAAGAAAGAAGAACTACTGCTGAAAAATAAGGGAGAAAAACAACAGTTTTATCTGTATATCCTTATGGATGGCAGAATAAAAAACGATCAGCTCTTTCAGATTGCGCTTACAAAGCTTAAGAAAGTCAGGGAAGAAGGCGTAGAACTAAAACTGAGGATGGTCGATAACATTTACTGTGAAGCCTGTCAGAAACTAAAAGATGTTGTGGAGGATACCCAAAGATGCTGCTAAATAAGTTAAAACAGTTTCATCAACAGACCATGGAACGATATCGTGACGAAGAAAACATGGAACCATGGAAGAAAGCAGTCATGGAAATTCATGAAAAAGCCACATTTCTTTTTTATTATGATGCAACACTAGAGCAAAACAGCAGAACAGCAACCCTTCGAATCCAGGGAAACCTCGTGAAAGGGGAACTCCCCGTAGGAAGCGTACTTCACTTTTATACAGGGGAAGGCAGACATGTAGGAAGTGGCACGATATTAAGTGAACCCGAAGAAAAAGAACAGGGAAGAAAAGGTCTGCTAAAAAGACGAAGAAACGAATTCGAAATAAAGATAGATAGCTATCTTGGAAAAGAAACGATAAAGATGAATGAGACAGAAAAAAAGAAAATGCTACAGCATTTTGAAACCCAAATATCATTGATAACAAATCCTGATTTGATGAACTAAAGAAACGAAAAGCAGAACTTTGATATAGAATAAAATGTGAAGATAGTCGCGGCGTAGAAAATGCCTGACCGGCATTTTTACTTGCTCC
>OGYI01001310.1_pt1 | contig 24954 bp, 17 predicted proteins | sample 1576521 | NCBI WGS metagenome assembly OGYI01 (sample SAMEA3541484, study PRJEB24748) | human gut metagenome | biome: human gut; feature: human-associated habitat; material: faeces | place: China | collected 2012
CGTGGGCATCGGGCGCCCGCCGGGACGCATGCCCGTGGTGGACTGGGTGCTGTCGAAGCCGAAGAAGGACGCGGCCGACGACTTCGCCCAAGCCACCGACCGCGGCGCACAAGCGGCGTTGTCCTTGGTGCAGGTAGGGTTGGAGAAGACCCAGCAAGCGTTCAACTAGCGCGCACCCGTCGAAAGTGGCGGGTGCGTTTTCATTTCACCGTTACGAGTAATTCCACGAGGACGATGACGGTGAGGAATAGCAGCAAACCGCCGATGGCGCGCGCCTGCTGTTTGTCGGCTCCGGTGCGTTTCTCGAGGTCGCTCGTTCCGGGATGGAAGTTCACGAGCGAGAGGCCCTTGCCCGTGATCAGCATGTACAGGGCTGGCGTGAGTAGGGAGAGCGCCACGACGAGGCAGACGATCCCTCCGATGAGCGAGCCCATGTTCTCTGGCATCGAGAAGCCTCCCAGCTGGAAGGCGGCGAAGACGTAGGCGGCGTCGAGGCAATCAATGATCGCAAGGCAGATGGAGAAGACGGGAAACATGCTGGTGACGGGACCGTCGACGACGAGCCAATCCTCCCGCCCCGTTTCTCGTTGATGTTCGACCACGGCGTATACCGTCACGAGGACGAACGCGATGACGGTGATGATGCCGGCGGCAACGAACAGCTCGCCTTTCGATCCCCATCGATCCGGGCCGCTTGCTCCGTAGTGCAGGGGAACGCTATCCGGCAGAAACGGTTGGGCGAGCGCGGTCAACACGACCGGCAAGATGGCCAGCACCGCCAGCAGCGCAACGCGTCCGCGGCTCATGCGGTAGGCGGGCGCAGCGGCTGTATCGTCGATGTCGGGATCGCATGGTTCGTTTCGGTCGGTATCGTTTTCCGCCATGTGCGCTCCCTTCCTCTATAGCCTAGCAATACTAAATATAGCTGAACTGGCATTATCATGCAATGGGGGCAAGGATGTCGACGCGCGCCAAAGCAGCGGCGTAATTGCGTCGGAGGACGTCCTCGTTGGCTGTCCCCAAATGGCAAGCTGTGGCAATTTTGGAGGCGATTTTGGACGGGTTGGACTGAATGCCAGGGCGGATGCACGACATAAGGCCAGGTCGTGAAGATCCCAACGCGAGTTCGCCGAAGCTAATTTTGTCATGGCTGCCAATTCGGGGACAGCGTTTGGCGTCCGTGCCTGCTGCTCGTTTGAGTTTTGGCGCTATGCGCTTTGGTGTCCATTGCGCATGTCGAGCTCCGCGATCTCTTTCTGAACTTGGTCGATGAAAGCTTGTCGATTGTGGACATCGAATTTGCGGTAGATATGCGTGATATGCGTTTTGACGGTGCCATCGGACAAGCAGAATACCTCGCAAATATAAGGACGGCTTCTGCCTTGAGCCAAAAGGAGGAATACCTCGCTTTCGCGGGAGGAAAGATTGTGCCGCTTCGCGATTTCCAGATGGTATTTCGTCAGGGTTTCGCTGACGCGTTGCTCTATCGAGGGTTCGTTGCGCTCTGTTGGCTCGCTTGCGCTTGTCGAACGATCGCCTTGAAGCTCCGCTGCGCCTTCGCAAGATGACAAAGAGAGCGAGCGCTCGATTTCCATGGGGCGCGTGCTCATGGGACGTATGGCGGCTACCATCACGAGGAAGATGGCTACGGCCATCAGGATTCTGATATCGACATGAGCTTCCTGAACGAGGAGCAGCCATGGTACAGCGACTAAGCCGAAAGCTGAATCGCTTATTCCTTGGAACAGCCAGGCCGGCGCCGATGCCGAGCGGATGGCGGTGATGATCATGGTTCCCGAGAGCAGGTGCCCGAACAACTCTACGGTCAGGTAGAGCCAGTCGAACACGGGATCTGCGATCCGTGCGAAAACGTACTCATTCTGAAGAACGTAGATGAGAAAGCCTCCGGCTAGGACAAGGAACGCAGGCTGGTATCGAACAAGCATCTGATTATTGCTGTTGCGAAGCAGGGTGAGGTATGCGCAAGCAGTCAAAGCGAGGGCGACTGTGAGGTAGCCTGCCGGAGTTGAGACGGGCGATCCCAAATGGTTGCTTCCCCAGAGTCCAAGATGGCTGGTGCCTCTCAGAGCCGCCAGTATCAACGATACGGCTACTAGCAGAAACACGAGGTCGTACATACCTTTTTTCGTCAAAAGTGGGCGAGAGCGGTATGCTTCGAGATAGCGTGATGTGCCGAAGCGCTTGAGCGCCTCCAGGCACGCGAAGGAGACCCAAGGCAGAATCGAAGCAAAAACCACTTGTGCCGACGAGGTCAGAGCCGTGCTTAACTCCGAGCCGACGATCGTTTTGAGAATCAAGCTCGCTGATAAGGCTCCTATTGCCATGACGAGGCGTTTCGTTTTTGCGAGTTCGCAATATATGAGCAAAGTCGTCGCGTAGTATCCGGCGCCGCAGCAGACGAGTCCCAGAAGCGCGATGATCTCCGACGGTAGCGCCGTTTGCAGGTAGGCGAAGCCGTATAGTCCTGTTCCAAGGAAAGCGGCTGTCGGAGCCGCCTTTGTCAGCACCTGCGTTTTTCTTTGTGGAGCTCTCGCTAAAAGCACGGATCCTATGGCGCAGAGGGTGAATCCTACGAGAAAGAAAAGACGGGCATTTCCCAGCTGTTGAATAATCGACGAAGACGGTGCGAATCCGAATCCGTGCCCCAAGAGGTCGGCCCATACTATCACGGCAGTCAATCCGATCGAAGATATGACGGAGACGGCTGCATCCGAACGAACAGCTTCGTCATCGAGCGAATAGGGCGTGACGTTCTTCATGGGCGCCTTTCTGCATTCCAGAGAGATTTGGAAGCCTGATTTCATTCGAACGACCAACCGTTGACCGTTTATCGCGTCGCGTCCGATTCAGGCCTTACGCTAGCGCGCGAAAACGCGTGCCGCTCTTCTTGGTCGTGCCTGGTTCGAGACGGTGCAGTTTCTGGTTCGATCCACTATAGAACATCGAGGTTCTCGCGGTAAGCGCGCAGATAGCGATATTGCCTCGCATAGTGCGTCCGGGACGAAAATCATCCGGTTCGGGGATGCGTTTCAACCTCGTTCGGACAGTTTGTCGGATGAACGGGCTCGGGAGGAAGGGTAAAAGTGGAAGCGGCAGGTTGCGGAAGCGAGCCTTGCCGTCTGTCGAGGCGCTGGCTTCGGCAGGCTAGCGATCGATGCAGAAAGGGATGAGATATGGAGGGGGAATGCGCGATGACGAATGAGAATCAGCAGGGAACCAAGACAACGCGCCGCAATTTCTTGAAGGGGGCAGGTCTGGCTTTGGCCGGGGCTACCGCTTTCGGTCTTGCGGGGTGCGCCAGCGGGGAAGCCGATTCGGCTTCTTCCAATGAGAAATGGGACGGAGAGTACGACGTCATAGTGGCGGGTGCCGGCATTGCGGGGCTTACTGCTGCGATAACGGTGGCGGACGAGGGTGACGGGGCTTCCTGTCTTGTCGTGGAAAAGGACTCGCTTCCGAACGGGAACAGCCCGTTCTGCGCGGGTTGGCAGCTGTATTTCGACGAAACCGACGGCCCGATGAACTACTTGGGACACCTTATAGGGGAAAGCACTCCGGAAGCAACCATCAGGGCGTTCGTGGAAGAATCGAAGGAAAACCTGAACTGGATTTTGGGTTTGGGGGCTAAGGAAGAGTGGCTGAACATCTACGAACCCGACCCATCGGGGGAGGAGACGAACGAATACGCCGAGTACCCCGACGACAACACGGTGGGCTTCCTTCTCTTCAAAACGGAGGGCGATCAGCCCCATCATATCCATGAGTTCTTGTTTTCCGAAATGAAGAAGCGCAACGACACGATAGAGTACAAGGCTTCCACGCCTTTGGAGTCGCTTGTTCGCGATGCCTCAACGGGCGAAGTGACGGGCGTTGTGGCGGGCGGCAAATCGTACCGTGCGAAGCGAGGCGTCATCATGTGCACGGGGGGCTTCGAAAGCGACCCGGATATGCTTCGCGACTATACGGGCGTCAAAGGCTATCCGTATGCAGGCAAGGCGAACACTGGCGACGGGCATCGTATCTGCATGAAAGCGGGTGCCGACTTCTGGCATATGCACGGAGGCGCCCAATACTGGCTCTCTTTGCGCAACATAGAGAACACCCGGTTCGTTTCGACGTTGTACTCGTTTACGGTGAAGCAGCACGGCATCACCGTCGGCGTGAACGGACGAAGGTTCTACCAGGACTTCGACGCATGCAGCAATTTCAAAAAATATGCGCTGCCCGATACCGACATAACTCGCAACGTCGGCTACCGACACGGCATCACGCAGTTCGGTGGAGATATGGCGCACCTTCCCTTGCCGGAAAAGGGTTGGTTCGTATTCGATCAGGCGGGTCTTGACGCGGGTGCGTGTCCGGAAGAGACTTCGACCGATCCCGTCGGTGACGGATGGGCGGTTTCAGCGGACACTCTCGAGGAGCTTGCCAAGGTTATCGAAGTTCCCGAAGACGAGCTGCTGAAAACGGTCAAGCAATGGAACGAGTTTGTGGACAAGGGAGAGGATCTCGCTTTCTACCGTCCTTCTGACACGCTCACCGGTTTGAACCAGCCTCCTTACTACGCGATGCTTTGCGTCCCTGCACTGCTCAATACCGATGGCGGTCCGGTTCGCAACGAAAAGGGCGAGATTCTCGACCCGTTCGGGCAGGCTATTCCGGGATTGTATTCTGCCGGTGAGTTCGGCTCGATTTGGGGCCATCTGTACCAAGGAGGTGGAAACGTGGGGGAGTGCGGTGCGTTCGGGAGGATATCGGCTAGAAGCGCACTCGCTCGTTCGTAGCGATAGGCGTTTCCGGAGTCGATTGCTTTCGGGTTGTTCGCTAAGATGATCCGATGGCCGCACGCATGTCTTTCAAGCGACCCGTCCAAGGAGGAGCCTCGTGCGCTTTAGCGATTTTGCATCGCGAAGCGCGAGAGGCTCCTCCTGCGTTCGCGCATATTTGGGATATACTGGAATGCGCTGGTGGGAAACGGAGGGTAGGCGACATGCGGGCATGAAACGAGTGAAGAGCGAGCGGATGGGCGTGTACGCGCTGTTCGCCATCGTCGTGCTGGCGTCGGCGTCGGGGAACCTCTCGCAGACTGCGGTCAACGCCATGCTGGGCGACATCATGCTGCAGTTCGGCCTGACGGTGGACTTGGGACAATGGCTGACTACCAGCTACATGCTGGTGCTGGGCATCACCGTTCCGGTGGCCACGTTCCTCTCGCGACGCTTCTCGGTGCGCCAGCACGTGTTCATCGCGCTTGCGTTCTTCCTGGTGGGGGCGCTGGCCGACCTGTTCGCTCCCAACTTCGGCGTGCTGCTGGCGGGCCGCGTGTTCCAGGCTATCTCCACGGGCATGCTCATGCCCCTCATGCAGACCATCGCCATGACGCGCTTCCCGCGCGGTCGTCAGGCCACGGCCATGGGCGTGGCAGGCATCGCGATGGGCTTCGCGCCGAACATCGGTCCCACCATCGGCGGGGCGATGAGCTTCTCGCTGGGATGGCGCAGCTTCTTCGTGCTGCTCGTGGTCATCATGTTGGCGCTTGCCGCTGCGGCGGCCGTCGCCATCAAACCCTCGGCGGCTCCCGACAAGAGCGCGCGCCTCGACGTGGTGTCGCTCGCGCAGTCGACGCTCGGGTTCGGCGGGCTGCTGCTGGCGTTCTCGAACGCGAGCAGCTTCTCGTTCGAAAGCCCGTTCATCTGGGCTCCGCTTGTGCTGGGCGCGCTGTTCCTCGTGCTGTTCGTGCGGCGGCAGAAGCGGGTGGACGACCCGCTGATCAGCATGGATATCTTCTCATCGCGCCAGTATCGCGCGGGCTTCATTGCGCAGAACCTGCTGAACGCCTCCTTCATGGGCGTGACGCTGATCGTGCCGCTGTACGTGGAAGGGCTGTGCGGCGGAACCGCGCTCGAAGCCGGGGTTGTGCTGCTGCCCGGCACCGTGGCCGCGCTCGTGCTGAACCCGCTGGCGGGCGTGCTCACCGACAAAGTGGGGGTGCGTCCCGTCGCGCTCGTGTCGGGCGCGTTTCTGGCGACCGGCGCGGTGCTCATGTCGTTTCTCGATGCGGACACGCCGTTGTATGTGACCACGTTGTGCCAGGCCGTGCGTGCGGTGGGCGTGTCGGGGCTGGTGGGGCCGCTCACGTCGTGGAGCCTCGCGCAGCTGCCGCGGCCTATCGTGGCCGACGGCTCGTCGTTCTGCATCTCGGCCCGCCAAGCGTGCGCGTCGCTGGGCACGTCGGTCATGGTGTTCCTCATCGCGGTGGCAGGCGCGTCTGCGGCGGGGCTCGCGAACCCCGCGCTGGCCTACCAGCTGGCCTTCGGCTTCTCCGCCGTCATGGCCGTGGCCACCCTGGGCTTCATCGTGGCGAAGGTACGCTAGCTGCGAAACATGCGCGATCGCAGCGAGCGGAGCCGTGCGCGGCCCATCATCGCCCGAAAAACACGTCTCAGGTGCGAAAACCGTGTTTTACGGGCGATGATGCGTTGTCTCGCTTTGCATAAGGCTGGGGAAGGTGAGCGTCTTTCGCCATGTCGTTCGCGCGCCGCGTCCGTCACGAATCGGCGCGGAACGCGCTCCTTCAGATCGCAAGCGCGACTTCGCGCCATAGGAGCGATCAGTACGCCAGCGGGGTGTCCTCGAGGCCGTATTGGGCGAGGCGCTGGGCATCGAAGATGCGGATGCGCGTGCGCGTGCGCTCGATGACGCCCTCGTTCTCCAGCGCCGCCACGATCTTCGTGCAGGTGGTAATGTGGATGGACAGCAGCTCGGACAGCTGTTGCAGCGTCAGCTTGCACTCGATGTCGTACACGCCGTGCTCGTCGCATTCCTGCGTGGCGCACAGCTTCTGCAGCCACATGATCATGCGCTTCGTCGACGATTGGTAGCCCGTGTTGCTGATGCGGTGTCCCATCTGCGCGAACGACATGTGGCACACGTTGATGAACTCGTAGAACAGCTCGGGGTCGTCCTGGCTCAGCTCGTAGAGCTGGCGCTGCGTGAACGCGAACAGCACGGTGTTCTGCGCGGCGATGAAGCGCGCTTTGTAGCGGCCGATGGACGCGTAGTCGTTGTACTCGGCGGAGAAGGCGTTGCCCGCGTTGCGCCAGTACAGCGGCGCCACCTCGCCCGATTCCTGCTCGAACGTGGCCACGATCTGGCCTTCGTCGATGTAGTAATAGTACAAGTCGTCGATGGTCTTGGCGCTCGTGCGGATGTACTCGCCCTTGAAGAGCTTTTTCTTCTTCCCCTGCGAAATGTAGTCGGCGATCTTCAGCCGGCGGAACGGCTGGTTCGGTATCAGGATGGATCGATACTCTTGCTCGGTTGCCATGGTTCCCTCTCCCTGCGGCTCGGCCAGCCGCGCTGCATGGTGAATCCCCAGGACAATACTATCACTTGTGGGGGTTTGCCGCCAACGCCGAAGAGCGTGTGTCGTGTGTCAAAGGGACGGGCGATTTGACACACATGCCGCTCGTCACCGACAAGGTTGAGGTGTGTCAAGTCGCCCGTCCCTTTGACGTGCTTAAACCTGGCGTACGCCAGAAACCGATGATGCCGCTGCCAGCCGCGCGGGAGGGCGAAATACGGAAATCGGTTGTTGCGGGCGCTTCTGGAAGAGGCCCTCGGTCCCGCGTAGAGTTCGCACCAGGAGATGTGCGAGCCGAAACGGCCGCGCCAGGGAGAAAGGACGAGGGGATGACAAGGTACGGAATGGCCATCGACCTGCGCCGATGCGCAGGATGCGGCGCATGCGTGGTGGCGTGCCAGATGCAGAACAACCAGCGGCCGGGGGTGTCGTGGAACAACCTGGACGTGTACGAATGGGGCACGCAGGCAGGGGAGAGCGGTCGGGCGTACGTGCCGAACGCGTGCGTGCAGTGCGAGAAGCCCGCGTGTGTGGACGCCTGCCCCACGGGAGCCAGCGTGCGGCGCGACGACGGCATCACCGTCATCGACTACGAGAAGTGCATCGCGTGCGGGCTGTGCCTGGCGGCGTGCCCGTACGGCGCGCGCAAGCTCAACCGCACGAGCGAGAACATGTTCGGCGCCGACGTGCCCGCGCCCTACGAGTCCTACGGCGTGCAGCGCGAGCTGGTGGCCGAGAAGTGCATCTTCTGCGAGGCCCGGCTGGCCGAGGGCAAGCAGCCGGCATGCGTGGTGAACTGCCCGGGTCGCGCGCGCTACTTCGGCGACCTGGACGACCCGGAGAGCCCGGTGTCGAAGTTCATCGCCGGCGACGAGGCGGTGCTGCGCGTGGACGAGACTTCGTTCTACTACCGCCCGGTCGATGGCATGCCGCTTGACGTGCTGCCGTCCAACGCGCTGGCCTCGTCGAAGAAGGGAAGGTAGGGGGATACTATGAGCGAGTATATCAATGTTTCGCGCCGCACGTTCCTCAAGGGGACGGCGGCCGTTGCGGGTGCCGCGCTGGCCGGTGGGGCGTACGAGATCGTGCATCCCGAAGGGGCCGTTGCGGAAGAGGCGCCCATCGAGGTGAAGAACACCTATTGCGACATGTGCAACCACGTGCCGAAGTGCGGCATCGCCGCGTCGGTGAAGGACGGCAAGGTGGTGCGCGTGGAGGCGCGCGACAAGTACCCGGCCGACCCCATTTGCGCGAAGGGCATTTCCAGCTTGCAGGAGTTGTACGATCCGCATCGCATCACGTATCCCATGGTGCGCACGAACCCGAAGGGCACGGGTGCGCCCGAATGGGAGCCCATCTCCTGGGACGACGCGTACGCGCGCATCGCCAGCGAGCTCAACCGCATCAAAGAAGAGAGCGGTCCCGAAGCGGTGCTGTTCTACTGCGGCGACCCGAAGGAACCGCGCGGCGCTATGCAGCGCCTGGCCACGCTGTTCGGCTCGCCCACGTACGGCACAGAAAGCTCCACCTGCGCGGCGGCCACGTGGATCTGCTCGCAGCTGGTGACCGGCCAGCTGACCATGGGTTCCGATCCTACCGACGCCACGGCCAGCTGCCTGGTGTGGTCGCTCAACCCGGCATGGTCGCAGCCCTACCGTTTCGGCGACATGATGAAGCAGAAGGAGCGCGGCTGCAAGTTCGTCGTCGTCGACCCGCGCATCACGCCCACGGTGACCGGCTTGGCCGACGTGCATCTGCAGCTGCGCCCCGGCACCGACGGCGCGCTTGCGCTCGGGTTCATCCACGTCATGCTGCGCGACGGTCTGTACGACAAGGACTTCGTGGAGAAGTGGACGCACGGCTTCGACGAGCTGTCCGGTTACGTGCAGGAGTTCACGCCCGAGCGCGTGGAGGAGATCACCTGGGTTCCCGCTGCGAAGCTCGAGGAGGCCGTGCGCATCATCTGCGAGAACGCGCCCGCGACGCTGGTGTCCAGCTCGGCCGGCGCGTGCCACGCCACCAACGTGGGCAACTTCCAGCGCGCGGTGTACTCGATCATCGCGCTGACGGGCGATTTGGACGTGGCGGGCGGCCTGGCCATGGGGCCGGGGCTGCCGTTCGATTACTCGGCGTCCACTGCGGCGTTTCGACTCGAGGACATGTACGCCGAGAAGGGCCTGCAGGATATCCGCTACGACAAGGATGACTTCCCGGTGTGGGCGCACTATTTCAAGATGATCCAGACCGCGCACCTGCCCGAGCTGGTGGCCGACGGCAAGATCCGCGCCGGCGTGCTGCTGGGCGTGAACTCCATGATGTGGCCGCAGACGCCTGAGTACCAGAGGGCCATTAAGGACATGGAGTTCACCGTGGCCATCGACTACTATATGCGTCCTTGGACGCACGACCTGGTGGACATGCTGCTGCCGGCCGCCATGTGCTACGAGCGCATGGCCCCGCCAGCCATCTTCGGCCGCAAGATCTTCCATCGCGACCCGGTGGTGAAGCCGATGGGCCAGTGCCGCGAGGATTGGCAGATCATCCTGGAGATCGGCTGCGCGCTGGGCTTCGAGGAGGAGTGCTACGGCGGCAGCGTGGAGGCGGCGCTCGACGATATGTACCGGGGTGCGGGCATCGACATCTCGCTGGAGCTGCTGCGGGAGCATCCCGAGGGTTACGAGGTGCCGGGCGGCTCGAAGGACGAGAAGAAGTACGAGACCGGCGGCCTGCGCAAGGACGGCCAGCCCGGCTTCAACACGCCGACGGGCAAGATCGAGCTGGTGAGCGAGATTCTGAAGCAGTACGGCTTCGAGGGGCTGCCGGTGTACGAGGAGCCGGTGCATAGCCCGGTGAGCACGCCCGACGAGGCGAAGGACTACTCGCTGGTGCTGAACAGCGGCTCGCGCGTGCCGTACTACACCCACTCGAAGCTGCGCGATCTGCCGTGGCTCAACCAGTTCATGCCCGACCCGGTGGTGCGCCTGCACCCCGACGACGCCGAGGCGCGCGGCATCACGGACGGCGCGCAGGTGCGCGTGTTCAACCAGTTCGGTGAAGTGACGATGAAAGCCGAGATCACGAACCTCGTGCTGCCCGGTGTCGTGGACGTCTTCCACGGTTGGCACCAGGCCGATATCAACTTGCTGACCACGCGCGACTTCGACCCCATCACCGGATTCCCTCCCTTCCGATCCGGCTTGTGCGAGGTCGAGCGTACGGGCAAGGGCAAGATCACCGTATAGCGCGGCGATCTTGAGGAGGGGCGTTCCGTTTCGGGGCGTCCCTCCTGCGCCGCGTGCCGCCTGCAACGACGGCGGGGTGTTTCATGTGAAGCGTACTCGGATGGCAGGGGTCCTTCTGCCAGCCTCCCGCTCGTGCAGCTCGAGTAGAAAAATCGAGCTTCTCTGCAACTTTTTCGACTTCGTGGCAGGTTGAGGAAGCCGCCGAAAGCGCCGACCAGGGGTTTTCCAAGAGCTTCTCGATTGGTTGCAGTCGATCGATCATCCGGAAGATCGTTTTCGACCCTGAAGCCTGCCACGAAGTCGAAAAAGTTGCAGAGGGGTCCTTGAAATCGGTTCGAGCCTCGCGACGCGAAATGATGCGAGGCTGTGCTTGCGCAGATGAATGGGTGCGTACTGCGCCGACGCCCTTTGCGTCCGCGGATCCCGCGCAGGCGCAGGGGAGGAGGGCGCCGGCCGTAGCGTTCGAAGAGCAAAGCGCGAGCTCGACCCCGCCCTCACTTCTTCTTGGTGCGCGGCGACCGCACCAAGTGCGGCGGGATGTTTCACGTGAAACATCCGTTCTTGTTATCCCGTTCGATGCTGAGCAAGGGGGTTTGGGTTCCGGTTCGCTTTCTTGGGGTGACGGGTTGGCGGGCGCGCTCGTCGACGCATCGGCCTCGGCGCTGTCCGCCCTCTACCTGTGCGCGGCGCTGCCCGCCGTCAGCGCCGTCGTCTGCCCGGTGATCAAGCGGTAGGCGCGTATGCTAGCTTGCCGTGCGGGCGAGGTCGGCTTTCGTCATGTCGTCGGGCAGGCCCGCCTGCGGCATAGCGAGGGTGCCGGCTTTCTCGCGGCGGTGCATATCCCACAGCATGAGGGCCGCGACCACGATGAACGCGCTGCCGCCGACGATGCCCACGGGCATGGGTCCCACGAAGGGGTTGCCGCCCGTGAGCGAGAACATGATACCCGCGCTGACGAACGCGTTGATCGCACCGTGGCCGACAGCCGCCGCCAAGCAGCTGCCCGTGCGCACAGTGACGTAGGTGAGGAAGATTCCAAGCGCCGTGCAGAACACGCACATGGCAGCGATGCCGGCGAATGGCCAGCCGGGATACCCCACGCCGTAGTTGTGCCCGATGATGGTGAGCGGCGCGTGCCACAAACCCCAGATCACGCCCGTGACCAGCAGCGTCGGCACGATGCGCAGGCGCGCAGCCGTCTTCGGCACCAGGTAGCCGCGCCAGCCCCACTCCTCGCCGAACGTCGTGAAGATGTTGAGCGCGGGGCCCAGGAACACGGCGAAAGGCAGCTGGGCCAGCAGCATGGCGCGCACTTGGTCGGCGGAGACGTCGCCCGCGCCCGCCGCCGCTGCGGCCTGCTGTTGCGTGGCGACGATGGTCGACATGCTGGGGTCGAAATCCTGCGGGAACGCCAGAAAGTACACCGCCGCGCCGATGGCGGCCAGCAGGGCGGGACCGAACCAGGCGACGACGAACCACGGCAGGGATTTCTTGAACCCGCGCGGCTTGATGAGGCTGTTCTTGAATCCCTCGCGCGTGACGAGGCGCGTGATGAGCACGCCCAGGGCGGGGAAGAACATGGCGGCGCCGGTGGCGAACTGCGCGGCGACCGGAGGAACGCCCACGAGCGCTCCCGACGATATCGGATACACCACCCCGAACTCGTACGCCCAGGTCAATATGAACGTGATCGCCAAGAAAATAGAAATCCGCTTCATGCTAGCGCCCCTTGTCTCTCCTGAATCCGATCCCCAGCACGGCTCTTGCATCTTTGTTCCATCTGTTATAGCATAAATATAACAAACAACCGCGGGAAGGTCAACAACCGCGAACGGATCGCGGATAGGGAAGGAAACGCGCATGACGGCAGAACAGAAGAAGGCCGCTCCGGTGCTTTCGGTCAACCATGTGGTGAAGGCGTTCGGCGCGAAACGGGCGGTGGACGATGTGACGCTCGACGTCATGCCGGGCGACATTTTCGGATTCGTCGGCCACAACGGCGCCGGCAAAACCACGCTCATCCGCGCTATCGTGGGCGTGACGGGCTTCGACGAGGGCGACATCCGCATCGCAGGTCAGTCGGTGAAAACCGACGCGCTGGCCTGCAAGCGCATGACCGCCTACGTGCCCGACAACCCCGACATCTACGAGTTCCTCACGGGCATCCAGTACCTGAACTATATCTCGGACATCTTCCAGGTGCCCGCCGACGTGCGCGAGGCCCGCATTCGGCAGTGTGCCGATCGCTTGGACCTCACCTCCGCATTGGGCGACCTCGTGTCCTCGTACTCTCATGGCATGCGCCAGAAGCTCGTGCTCATCGGCGCGCTCGTGCACGAGCCAACGCTGCTTGTGCTGGACGAACCCTTCGTCGGCCTCGATCCCGAGGCGTCCTTCCAGGTGAAGGAGATGCTCCGCGAGCTGGCCGACGGAGGCGCGGCCGTGTTCTTCTCGAGCCACGTGCTGGAAGTGGTGGAGAAGCTCTGCGACAAGGTGGCCATCATCAAGCAGGGGCAGTTGCGGGCGTGCGGTCGCACGGCCGAGGTTGTGGGCGACGAGAGCCTGGAAGACGTGTTCCTCGACATGATCGACCGCAGCGCGGCCGCTTCGGCCGCCGGCGCGCGGTAGGGGGCGGTAAGCATGCGCTCGTTCATCCTTCTGCTGAAAATCCAGCTGTTGGGGCTTTTCGGCATCAACAAGACGCTGCACGCCGACCCGGCTAAGGCGAGGCGCACCTTGGCGCTCGCTGCGTTGGCCGTGGCGGCCATCGTGCTATTCGCCGCGGCGTACTCGTCGGGCGTCGCGCAGGCGCTCGTGCAGATGGGGCTGCCCGACGCCATCGCTTGTCGTGGTGCTCGTGGGCGCCGTTGCCGGCGCGGTGGCGGCTTTCCTCAAGACGAACGGCGTGCTGTTCGGCTTCAAGGACTACGATCTGGTGATGTCGCTGCCGGTGCCCACCTCGTCGGTGGTGCTCTCGCGCATCGCGTCGCTGTACGCCATGAGCTTGGCGTTCGGTCTGCTGGCGATGGTTCCGGCGTTCGCCGTGTACGCGGCGAACGCAAGCGTGACCGCGGCGGGCGTTGCGTGCATGGCGCTTTCAGTGGTGCTGGCGCCACTGCTTCCGCTGGCCGCGGCCATCGTTCTGGCGGTGCTCATCGCGGCGGTGTCGGCGCGCTTCAAGCATGCGAACGTCGTGGTGATCGTGCTCACCCTGGCGGCCACGCTCATCGCGGTGTTCGGATCACTGGTGTTCTCGTCGCAGGCCGACGACATGGCGGCCATGACGGCGCTTGGCACCGAGCTCGTGGCCCAGCTTGCTGCCGCATTTCCCCCGGCGGCATGGGCGACGGCCGGCATCGTGGAGGGCGATCTCGGGCAGTTCCTGGCGTTCGCCGCCGTGAACCTCGTGGCGGCGTGCGCGGTGCTTGCGCTCGTCGTGCGCCTGTTCGTGCCGGTAAACTCGATGCTCATGTCGTCGCGCCCTCGTGGGACGTTCTCTTTCGACGGCAAGGGTGCTGCGGCGGCGAAGGCGGGCTCCCCGCTGCGGGCCCTCATGGCGAAGGAGGTGCGCCTTCTCGTGGCCACGCCCATCTACTTCATGAACGCCTGCATCGGCTATGTGCTCGTGCTGGTGGCGGCCATCGCCGTGGCGGCGGGGACGCTCACGGGCGCGCTTTCGCTCGACCTGCTGCCGGCCGAGCTGGCCCCTGTCATCGGGCTCGTGTTCCCGTGGGGCCTGGCGTTCTTCTGCAGCATCTCGTCCACCACGGCCGCGTCGGTGTCGCTCGAGGGCTCTTCGCGCTGGCTCATGCTGACGGCGCCCGTGTCGCCGTCGACCGTGCTGTGGTCGAAAGCGGCGGTGAACCTGGCGATCGGCCTGCCGTTTTTGCTGGTGTCGGCCGTGCTCGTGGCGGTTTCGCTGCCGCTCGACGCGCTGTCCGTCGTCGCGCTGTTCGCGGTGCCGTCGGCATCGTGCCTGCTGGCCACGAGCTTGGGTCTGGCCATGGATGCCCGTCGGCCGCGCTACGACTGGACCACCGTGTACGAGCCGGTGAAGCGCGGTATGCCGGTGTTCGTGGTTGTCTTCGCCGGCATGGGCCTCGTGGCGGTGGGCATGGCGGCGGCGTTGTTCCTGGGCCAGGCGGGATCGCTGCTGGCGGCGTGCGCGGTGGCTGCGGTGTCGGCCGCGCTCTACCGCAGCACGGCGAAACGCGGGCTTTCCGCGTGAATCGGCGCAGGAGGCGGAAGCATCATCGAAGAGAGGGCGAAAGGCGGTATCATGGGAGCAAGGGAAAACGGGACGCGCAATCGGGGCACGGTGCTCGAAGGACGCAGCGGGCTCGTGGCGGCAATCGCGCTGGGAATCGCGGCAGTCGCGTTGGCCGTAGCCCAGTGGGTGCTGCTGCCTGAACAGGTGGCGACGCACTTCGGCATCACGGGAGACGTGAACGGTTGGTCGCCGAAGTGGTTCCCCGTCCTGCTTTCAGCGGGCCTGGGGCTGTTCGGCTCGGTGTGGCTGGGCGTTTCGCGCGAGAAGCTGGGGCTGCTGTTGGCCGGCATCGGCTTGCTGATCGGGGTCATCGACCTCGCGGTGAACGGGTTGCTGATGTAGCGAAGGAGGGAGCCGTAATGATCATCCGCATTGACCAGAAGGCGGAGGAGCCGCTGTACCTGCAGATTCGCAGCCAGATCATCGCGGCCATCGCGCGCGGCGAGCTGGTTCCCGGCGCCGCGCTGCCATCCGTGCGGTCGCTCGCCAGCGACTTGGGAATCAACCTGCACACGGTGAACAAGGCCTACGCGGTGCTGCGCGACGAGGGCTACGTGCTCATGCGCGGCCGCAGCGGCGCCTACATCGCCGACCCCTGCGAGGACGATCGGGCCGATCGTGCGCAGATCGAGCTGGCGAAGATGGAGGACAGCCTGTTCGAGCTCGCGCTCGCACACCGGGCGCGCGGCGGCACGCGCGGCGAGTTTCTGGAATGCGCGAGCGCCCAGGCTGCCCGCGCCTACGCCGCCCTCGAGCGCGCCGATGCCGACCCCGTGCTATCCACCCAGGCTGCGCGGGCGGCCGGAGCCGGCAGGCTTCCCATCGAGGCCGGTTTCGCCCCTGCTTGCGGAAAGGACGCGTGACGCGCCCATGGAGGGAAACGCAACCGAGTTCGCTGCGACGATGCTCGCCTTCACCGTCGCGCTCGTGCCCTTGACGGGCATCATGACCATCGTAACGCCGTTCCTCATGAGGCGTGGCGAGGTGTTCGCCGTCACCGTGCCCGACACGGCGGCGCACGACCCCTACCTGCGTCGGCTCAAGCGGTGCTACGCCCTGATCATGTCCGCTCTTACCGCCGTGCTCACCGCGGTAGGCGCTTTCGGGGCGTTCACGGGCGATGCCGGTTTGGCGTTGGCCGTGCTGTGCGTGGGCATGCTGCTGCTGTGCGTCGGAAGCTATGGCCTCATGCTGTATTTCCGGGCGAAGGTGCAGTCCTACAAGAAGGAGCAGGGCTGGCAGGCCAGCGCACGTGAGTCGGTGGCCGTGGTGGGCGACGCGCCCGTGCCGCGCGCGGTCTCGCTCAAGTGGAACCTGCTGTACCTGCCCGTCATTGCCGTGACGCTGGCCATCGGCGCCGTCGGGTACGCGCAGATGCCCGACTTGATCCCGCAGCACATGAACTTTCAGGGCGAGGTGACGGAGTACATGGAGAAAACCCCGTTCACCATACTGGTTCCTGAGCTCATTGTGGCGTTCGTGGCGGCCTGCATGGCGTTTGCGCACTGGACCATCCTGCGCTCGAAGAGGCCGTCGAACCCGTCCGCACCTGCCACCTCGGCGCTGGCCTACGGCATGTTCGCGCGCGCCCAGAGCATCTTGCTGGTGGCAGGCGGCCTGGCTCTCAGCCTGCTGGGCCCCGTCATGGAGCTTTCGTTCATCGGCGTGATAGGGTTGGAGCAGGCAGGCGTGTTCGTGGTGGCCTTGGCGCTGGTGATAGTGGTGGGCTCCATCGTTATCAGCCTGGTTTACGGCCAGGGGGGCTCTCGCGTGTTCTCGCGCATGGCCGCTTCCGAAAGGCTGCTGGCCGACGACGACGAACACTGGAAGCTGGGCGTGTTCTACTACAATCCCGACGACGCCAGCCTGTTTCTGCCCGAGCGCTTCGGCATCGGTTGGACCATGAACTGGGCCCGTCCTGCTGTCTGGGCTATCATGCTTGCCGGTCTCGTGCTCACGGTGGCTTTCGTGGTGGTCGTGATGATGCTGATGTAAGGAGGCACGGAAGGTCGGTTGGAAGAGGAAGGTCCTTTCGGACGGGTTGAACCTCGCTCTTGAGGGCGGCAACGCGTCGAATGCGGGAACCGGGCGCCTTGGCTCGAAAAGCGCCGAAAGCCCTCATCGCCGACGACGGCGTTCCCCGCCTGGTATTCCTACAGGTTGTCTTCCAGGTCCATCTGCATGAGGGCCACGTTCTCGCGCAAGCGCTTGTACGAGGCGCGGGGTAGCGATCCGTCCTCGTACCTCGACTGGATGGCCTCGAGTTCGAGCCGCAGGCCCTCGCGCTTGATATCCGCCGCTTTGTCCACGGAGGTGGCGATTGCGGTGATGGAAGGGTTCGCGGCACGTGTCGTCTGCACGAGGCGCCGGTATTCCAGCAAGAGCGCGCTTAAGTGCTCGGCAGGTTCCTCGGACGTCGGGGAGGCCAGTTCCGCCTTCAGCTTCTCTATGACATGCTCGTTGCTGTGAACGCGGAGGTCGCGCTCGGCCTGGACGCGCTCGGCAAGGTCGTCCCCGGGCAGTGCCTCAACGAGCCGGTGCCAGCCCGCATGCGCGAGCGTGCGCAGGCGCAGGTAGACGATCTGCAGCGATATGCGGTCGGCATGGTGCTTCAACAAGTTCTCCGTGCGCGAGAGGCGCTTGAGGTATCGGTATCCTGCCAGCTCGTCGACTTCTTCGCGTTCTAGAAGACCGAGCACGAAGTCGTGCTCCCATCGGTTTGCCCGAAGACGCAGCGGGGTCATGGACTCGTTCGTTAGGTCGCTCTTGTTCTTCAAATGCGCGATGCGCTCGTTGTAGGCGCGGATGACCATCTGGGTGGCGGCACGGTTCTCGCTGGTCTGGCGCGCAGTCAGCTCTTCCACTACCGAGCGGAGCATCTCGATGCTGGCCTGCTCTTCGTCGAATCGCTCTTCGTCGTCGGATTCTTTCTTCGGGGCTATCAGCGGCACCACGAACGTTGCCAGCAGCATGGTTACCACGATTACGCCGCATGCCAGGAACAGCAGCAGCTCACGTTGGGGGATGGAGAACGGTATGGTGAACGCCACGGCCAGCGTGATGGTGCCCTTCGGCCCGGCCAAGGTCATGATGGCCGTTGACCGCAGCTCGTCGATGGTCATGCGGCCGGTGCGCTGCCGGTGGAGCCGTTCCATGGCGAACACCCATACGAAGCGGACGGCGAGCATGAGCGCCGTGATACCCAGGATGTAGCCAATGAGCACGCCGTTGTCGATGGTGACGTTCTCCCAGGTGCGCTGCATGGCGCGGGGGAGCTGTGTGCCCAGGAGCACGAAGACGATGCCGTTGAGGGCGAAGGCCAGCACGCGCCAGACGCTTGTCGACACGATGTTCATGCGCGACACGGAAGGTCCGATGGTGCGCGGCGACACGACGTTCAGAATGCCGGCAGCCACCACGGCGATGATGCCGCTCGTGCCAAGGGCGTTGGCCACGAGGTACACGATGAACGGCACGAACACCTCGAACAGCACATGGAACGTCGTGTTCTCGAGCCCCCACGAACGCACGCGTCGCACGATGAAGTTGCCCAGGTAGCCCAGCGCCACGCCCACGAGGATGCCGCCTAGGAAGGCGAAGAAGAAGTTCGCCGTGGCACCGACGAGCGAGAACGTGCCCGTGACGGCGGCGGCGATGGCGAACTGGAACGACACGATGCCCGAGGCGTCGTTTATGATGGACTCGCTTTCCAGGATGTTGCGGGATCGCGCGGGAATCTTCACCTGCTTGGCCAGGGAGGCGACGGAAACGGCGTCAGTCGGCCCGAGCGCCGCGCCCAAGGCGAACGCCGCGGCCAACGGGATTGAGGGCACCAGCCATTTGACGGCGAATCCCACGATGAGCGCCGAGGCGATGACCAGCCCCACGGCCAGCGACAGCACGGGGCGCTTGTTTTCCCAGAGGGCCTGCTTGTCGAGGTTCTTGGCCTCGTCGTACAGAAGTGGGGCTATGAGCAGAACCAAGAACAGGTTCGGATCGAGATCGATGTTGATCTGCGTGCCCATCACCACGGCGATGGCCAGGCCCAGCCCGATCTGGATGAGGGGCGACGACACCTTGGGCACGAGCTGGTCGATGACGGACGAGAGCAGCACCGCTGCCAGCATCAGCAGGGAGAGTTCGAGGAGTTCCACTGAAACGCCTCCTTCGGAAATGTTCGGGCTCGTTTTTATTGTAACGTAACCGTTCGTTGACGCCGCCGGCGTACGTGCAGTTTTGCGAATGGGAACGCCGTACCCGCACAGTTTCGCTATCATGGGAGCGAACGTGCGAATGCGAAGGATGGATACATGGCGTTTCTGCTGGGTTGCGAGAAGGTGCGGGTGGAATTCCCCACGAAGACGGTGTTCGACAGCGTGTCTCTGGGCGTGGAGGAGGGCGACCGCATTGGCATCGTGGGCCGCAACGGCGACGGGAAGTCCACGCTGCTGAACCTGCTGGCCGGCACGTTGGACCCCGACGACGGGCGCGTGCTGAAGAACGGCACGGTGCACGTGGGGGTGCTGGGCCAGGCCGACGCGCTGTCCGACGACGACACCGTCGAGCGCGCCGTGGTGGGCGACCTGCCGGAGTACCAGTGGGCGGGCGACGCGCGCATCCGCGACATCATCGCGGGGCTGGCCTCGGACATACCGTGGGGCGCGCGCGTGGGCACGCTGTCCGGCGGGCAGCGCCGCCGGGTGGACCTTGCGCGGCTGCTCATCGGCGACTGGGACGTGCTGGCGCTCGACGAGCCAACGAACCACTTGGACGTGCGTGCCATCACCTGGCTGGCGGAACATTTGAAGACGCGTTGGAGGCAGGGCGCAGGTGCGCTTTTGGTGGTGACTCACGACCGCTGGTTCCTCGACGAGGTGTGCACGCGCATGTGGGAGGTGCACGACCGCGTGGTCGACCCGTTCGAGGGCGGCTTCTCGGCCTACATCATGCAGCGCGTGGAGCGCGACCGTTTGGCGGCGCTGGCCGAGCAGAAGCGTCAGAACGACCTGCGCCGCGAGCTGGCCTGGCTCTCGCGCGGGGCGCGGGCGCGCGCGACAAAGCCGAAGTTCCACGTGGCCCTGGCCCAGGAGCTCATCGCCGACGTTCCGCCTCTGCGCAACGAGCTGGAGCTCAAGCGCATGGCCATGGCGCGCCTGGGCAAGCAGGTGGTGGACTTGGAGCACGTGACCGTGCGCTTCAACGGCGGGGACGGCTCCGGCCGCGCCGTGCTGGACGACGTGGACTGGATCATCGGCCCCGGCGACCGCTACGGCATCGTCGGCGAGAACGGCGCGGGCAAAACAACGCTTCTGCGGGTGGTCCAAGGTTTGCAGAAGCCCAGCGCCGGCCTGGTGAAGATAGGTAAAACGGTGCGCTTCGCCGTACTGTCGCAGCATTTGGACGACCTGGCGCGCTTCGGCGACGACCGCGTGCGGCAGGTGGTGGGCCGCTACAGCCGCCGCACCATGCTCGACGGCAAGGAGATGACGCCGGGCCAGCTGCTGGAGAAGCTGGGCTTCACGCGCGCCGACCTGAACGAGCCCGTGAGCGATCTGTCGGGCGGCCAGAAGCGCCGGCTGGCGCTCATGCTCATCCTGCTGGACGAGCCGAACGTGCTCATCCTCGACGAGCCGGGCAACGACCTGGACACCGACATGCTGGCCTCGGTGGAGGACCTGCTGGACGGCTGGCCGGGCACGCTGCTGCTGGTCACGCACGACCGCTACCTCATGGAGCGCGTCACCGACCACCAGTTCGCCCTGGTGAACGGGAAGATCCGTCATCTGCCGGGTGGGGTGGAGGAGTATTTGAGGTTGTCCGACGCCGCTTCCGCGACGGAGCAGACCTCAGGGTCGCGTCCCGTGCGCGCTGCCGACGCGCAAGCTTCCGCGGTCGAAGCATCGACCGAAAGCCCCAAGCTTTCCGGCGGCGAGCAGCGCGCCCTGCGCAAGCTCATGCAGTCGAACGAGCGCAAGATGGACACGCTCAACGCCAAGATCGACGACGTCCGCGCGAGCATGGCTGCGGCCGACCCCACCGACTTCGCCGCCTTGGGAGACTTCCAGGCCCAGATCAACGACCTGCAACGGCAGATCGATGCCCTTGAGGAAGAATGGATGGAAGCCGCCGAGAAGCTGGGGGAGTAGGCTTCGATTGCCGGTCCTGCGCTATTTCCACGTGCGTCCCGCGGGGTCGTTGGCTTCGCGCGGGGCGGACGACGGGGTCGGCGTTTGGGACGACGCGGGGTCTTCGGGTCCCCGGGACCAGGGATCATCTTGCTGCGCGTACTTCACCCAGGCGTCCTCCTGGCGCGCTTCGGCGATCCAGTCTTCCTGGGTCTTCGACACCACGCTGCCGATCATCCACACGATGCCGCACAGGATGCTGCCCACCACGAAGGCGATCCAGCTGATGGCGAAACCGCCCGCGCCGCGGCGGATGGCGTCTTTGAGCGCGAACTTGTCGATGCCGTCCCAGCCGCCGATCTGGTCGAACAGCGGCACGAAGCCCCACACCAGGAACACGATGGTGGCCAGCAGCATGATGCAGCCGCAGATGACGCCCATCACGCGTTCGGCGCGAATCTGCTCGGGTGACTTGACGACGGCGGTAGAGGGCATGTCGGCACCCAGGTTGCGGCGATGCGCGATGTAGGTGAGCTCGGAGAGGTCGTACTTCGACTTTTGCATGCAGGCCCAGATGAGAATGCCAATGGCGATGGCGAGGATGAGCATGAAGGGGAACATGACGAGCTCCTCCACGTATGCGCCGTTGATCATGGAGCTACTGTTGTCGGGTACGAGGCCGATTAGCATGATGACGTCGATGAGGATGAGACCCACGCCGACGGCGATGAGCGTCGGGTAGCGTTGCCCGAACCGATCGAGCGTGTCGGAGGAGTACCGCGGCTCGATGGAAGGGTTGCGACGCTTGAATTCGCTGTGGTTGAGACTGCCGACGACCAGGATTACCACGCCGATGACGATGCAGGAAAGCAGGGCGACGGTCTGCAGGTTATCCGGCCAGCCGAAGGCTTCAAGCAGCGCGTTCAGACCCACGCCGACCAGGATGCAGGCGACGCCGGCTGCGATGGACAGGTCGAAGCGGTTCATGTGCTCGTCGTAGCGCTCGGTGTCGTTTTCTTTGACGACATGCACGCTGCCGCGCATGAGGTCGTCGAGGCTGGTATGGAACAGGTCGCATAATTGCAGCAGCTTGTCCATTTCAGGGTAGTTCGTGCCGGCTTCCCATTTGCTGACGGTCTGGCGCGACACGCTTAACTGCTCGGCAAGCCCTTCCTGCGTGATGCCGTAATGCTGGCGCAGGTACACGAGGTTGTCGGCGAAACTCATGGCGGTCCCTTCTTCGCGGTCGATTGCACGATACCCGAAGCGCGGAGCTGAGCGGCCGCGCTTCTGCGTTTACCATCATGCGGTTGCAGAGCCGCCCGCTCTACCAATCTGGTGTTGCGTTTTGGGATTTTCTCCGCACGCTCAGGGTGCGAAGCATTTTGAACTGGGGTTTTGTAAAACAGGTATCAAGTTCGTGCAAAGTAGTCGTGTAGGGTCACGCAGGTTGACGCGAGCGTCGTACAATGATCGGAACACGCGGTTATTTCAAGGAGGGCTTTCTGATGATCAAGCTTATCGCCAGCGATATGGACGGCACGTTCCTCGACGGAAACGAGTGCGTGCCGGAAGGCTCGTACGACCTCGTTATGCGTTTGCGCGATGCGGGGATCCAGTTCGTAGCATCGTCGGGTCGGCGCTTCGACACGCTGCACGAGCTGTTCGAACCGGTGGTCGACTGCATGGACTTCGTCGCGTCGAACGGCGCGCAGGTGATGGTCGCCGGCGAGCTGGTCGACTTGGAGGTGTTCTCTCATGCGGCCGTGAAGCGGTTGGCCCGTGTCGTTGATATGTTCGACACCATGCACCTTGCGCTGTTCGACGAGACGCGCAGCTACTTGTTGGACGACGAAGCGCACTTCGAGCGAGAGGTGGACAAGAACCTGCCGAACCCCGTGCGCGTGTTCGACGTGCCCTCGCCGCAGACGAGCATCCTGAAAGCATCCGTGTATTGCGACGATGCCGTCATGGACATGGCCTACATCCTCACGCGCGAGCTGGACGACGACTTCGTGTTCGCGCCGTCAGGCCGTAAATGGATCGACGTCATGCAGCGCGGCGTGAGCAAGGCGACGGGCATCCAGCAGGTGCTGGACGCGCACGGCATCCAGGCGAGCGAGATGATGGCGTTCGGCGACTCCATGAACGACTACGAAATCCTGCGCATGGCGGGAACGAGCGTCGCCATGGGCAACGCTCGGTCGGCCATCAAGCAGATCGCCACGAAGGTGATCGGCACGAACGTCGACCACAGCGTCCAGCGCGAGCTTCACGCCCTGCTGGAGGGCGCGCGGTAGGACGGTTTTGAATTTGTGCAGACGGTGTCTGCACAAATGGGTTCGCTCTGCAATGGCATCCTTTTGGGTGGGACGTAAAATCCGTGCTGCAGAAGGCCTGCGCTCTTCGAAAGGCGCTTCGTTACGCGTGGATTACCAGCTCGCTTGTCGGGATGCGCTCGGTGGCGTGGCGGTCGGGGCTCTTCAGCTCGCCGGCGGGATGCCCGACGGCCAGGATGTTCACCGGGATCAACGTTTCCGGCAGCCCGAATTCCTCTCGGATGACCGTGGGGTCGAAGCGACAGATCCAGACGCTTCCCAGGCCCAGGTCGGTGGCGGCCAGCATCATGTGGTCGGTGAGGATGGACGCGTCCACATGGACGGTGCTCATGCCGTCGAGCGGACGCTTCCACGCCTTCTCGCCGTCGGCGCACACGACGAATGCGAGCGGCGCGTCGAACACGTTCGCGGCTTTCGCCAGGCTGGCGAGCCCTTCCTCGCTGGTCACCTGGAGGATGCGCACAGGTTGGCGGTTCGCGGCGGTCGGCGCGACGCGGGCCGCTTCGACGATGGCGTCGATGTGCTCCTGGCTGACGGGGACGGGCTGGTAGGCGCGGGTCGAGCAGCGCTTTTTGGCGAGATCGAGAAACGACATGGGTGCTCCTATCTCTGAGGCGAGCGACGGTTCGTTCTTCCTCCATACTACTCTTCGGTTTCTGCGGGGCAAGTAGATACTTTTTTGGAATATACTACCCGAAAAGAAAGTATTGGACGGAAGAGGCTGCGCATGAAAACCTGTCCCGACGCGTACCATTGCCCGGTCGAGGCAACCATCGACATCGTGGGCGGCAAGCACAAGGTGCTCATCCTGTGGCACCTGAGCAAGGCCGGCGTGCTGCGTTTCGGCGAGCTGCAACGCCGCATGTCGCAGGCCACGCCCAAGATGCTCACCCAGCAGCTGCGCGAGCTGGAGGCCGACGGCATGGTGCATCGCGAGCTGTACCACCAGGTGCCGCCCAAAACCGAGTACTCGCTCACCCAGCGCGGCGTCAGCTTCGTCCCCGTCCTCAACGCCATGTGCGCCTGGGGAAAGGACGTGCTGGACGAGGTGGGGAAGCCGTCGCCCGAAACTTCGGAGGTTCTGGCGGGTTGACCGCTTCGGCATCGCGCAGTATGCTGGGCGACGCTGTATCCGCCTCAACGAGAAGGCACACATGAAGCTTTGCAGAGTAGCGGCTCCGCGCATGATCGCCGATGAAGCATCGCACGGAGCCGAGGGGCATATTCATCGGCATCGATAGACGCGCCGCGCGAAACCCGGGCGCGCGTTTCCTTTGATGCCGGCATGACGGACTCGTTCAGCGCCGCAGGTGATGATTCATCTGCGGCGTTTTTTTGCGCCCTCGGGCGCTTCGTTACGTTTCCGCATTCCGAATTCTCAGAGGTGAACCTATCGTGTCAGATGCTTCTCTTTCCTTTACCGAAGGGCCGCTGTTCAGGCGGTTGCTGGCGTTCGCGTTGCCGCTCATGGCGGTGAACCTGCTGCAGTACGTGTACCAGGCTGTGGACATGGTGGTGGTCGGCCAGGTGGTGGGGCCGGTGGGGCTCGTGTCCATCAGCAACGCGACGAACGCCGCCTATATCGTGAACGCGT
>OGYI01001315.1_pt1 | contig 24883 bp, 23 predicted proteins | sample 1576521 | NCBI WGS metagenome assembly OGYI01 (sample SAMEA3541484, study PRJEB24748) | human gut metagenome | biome: human gut; feature: human-associated habitat; material: faeces | place: China | collected 2012
TTGTTTTCATATAAAAATATGAATATGGAGAAGGTGAAGATATATAAAATAAAGAGAGAGGGAATGGTTTTGGGGTACAGAAATGGCGTATCTATGGGGCGGGATGCTTCTGATCGGGATAGTGTATGGTGTGCTGTCAGGAAATGTGGATGAAGTTACGAAGGCGTTTGTGTCGCGCTCGGGCGAGGCGGTCAGTCTGTGTATTTCAATGGCGGGGATCACGGCGATGTGGACAGGAATGATGAAGATTGCAGAGAATTCAGGACTGGTCACGGAGCTGGCGGCAAAAATGAGACCGCTGATTCGTTTTCTGTTTCCGAACCTGAATACAGAGTCAAAAGCGGCGCATTATATATGTCTTAACTTTCTTTCAAATGTACTGGGGCTGTCATGGGCAAGTACAAGTTCGGGCCTGTGTGCGATGAAGGAACTGAAAGAATTGCAGCTGCAGAAAGAAAAAGCAGAGAGAAATGCAGAAGATAGCGGAAAGAAAAAAGATACTGCCGGAAATAGCAGTATAGTTGCCAGTAATGAAATGTGCACGTTTCTGATCATCAATGTTTCTTCTCTGCAGCTGATTCCTGTAAATATGATCGCTTACCGGGCGAAATATGGGAGTGCAGATCCGACAGCAATCGTAGGACCGGCAATCCTTGCCACCGCTGTCAGCACCGCAGTGGCAGTGATTTTCTGCCGAATAGCAGGAAAGTATAAGAAAGTATCACCGTGACGCGGGGACATCAGATGCTCATCTTGCTATAACAAGAGAAATGTTTTCTTTCTGTGCTTTTTTGATGTTTTCTGTCGAAATACTGTCATCTGTAATAATCTTATAGATATCTTTCATAGGGCAGATAACGGACAGATATCCGCCGCCGAATTTGCTGCTGTCAGCCAGAACATATACTTTGCGAGACATGTTCAGGATGGCGCGTTTCACCTGCATCTGAGGTGTTGCAATAGAGGTGATCCCAACATCGAAATTGATGCTGTGAACACCAATAAAAGCCTTATCTACCTGAAAATGTTTCATGTTTTCCAGAGCATCATCACCCATAGTAGCGGCCAGATGTCCGCCCACATGTCCGCCGATCATATAGAGATCAACATGGTCGAGCCCGGCCAGCTCATTGCCTGCAAGAAGCGAGTTGGTTACGATCGCAAGTCGTTTTTCGGGATGCTCTTTAATGTATAATGCCAGATAAAAACTGTTGGAGGCATCATCAATACAAATAATATAATAAATCTACAGAACCCTCCGGATAAGATGTCCGGAGGGTTTTGCTAGCTGTTTACAGTATAAAAAGAAGATAAAAAATATTAAAACTAATAAAATAATATTAAAATGGTTTATTTCGGATAAAAAAGGTTAAAATTATATAAAGATATGTTATAATGTATAAAAAACAAAAGGAGGACAGTTTTATGATGCTACAGGCAGAAGATGTATTTCGCCCGGGAGCGTTTCCAGAATATACTTATATATCCAGAAAATCAGCAGTGTCTGATTTGTCATACGAATTTCGTTTAAATCAGGCGATTAAAGTAGCCGGCTTTTTAACATCATTAGTAGGTCCTTCAAAAATGGGAAAAACTATTTTGTGTGAAAAAGTAATTGGCTTTGAAAAGATTGTGGAAATTTCGGGAGCTGATTTTAGTGATGACACAGATTTTTGGAAACTGGTAGCTGTGAAGGCAGGGTTGTCGTATGAGGGGCAGTTTACATCTGAAAAGCAGCTGATGGAATCTAGTGATAAATATACAAAAAAAGAGACTTTTTCGCTTACGAAAGATAAAATTATTGAATATTATAAAAAGGAAAACCTTGTTTTAGTAATAGACGATTTTCATTATGCACCGAAGGAAAAGCGTATGCAGATTGCACAGCAGTTAAAAGATGCAATTCGCAGAGGATTCAAAGCAATTGTAGTATCTCTTCCACATAGGGCAGATGAAGCAATACGGCAGAATGCAGATTTGTCTGGAAGATTAAGTTTAATCAATATGGATTCATGGAAAGTTGAAGATTTGAAAGAAATTGCTAAAAAAGGTTTCTCCAAATTGAATATAAAAATTGCTGATGAAATTGCAGAACAAATCGCTGTTGAGAGTTTATCCTCACCGCAATTGATGCAGTATATTTGTCTTAATATATGTTCAATATTAGAAATGAATGAAAATAAAGAAAAAAGTGTCGGACAGGAAATTTTGAAGACAGCATATCATTATACAACAGCAAATTTTGAATATGGAGATGTTGTTCTATTAATGAAAAAAGGTCCGAGTACGAGAGGAAAGAGCAGGAATACTTTTCAACTTAAAAATGGACAGTTATGCGATTTGTATGAACTGATTGTAAAATCAATTGCGGAAAATCCACCTATCATGCAGTTAACATTTGAAGATGTTAAAGAACGTATTTACAGTTTGATTTCAGATGAAAGTAAAAAACCAACACCCCAGGCAATTAAAGAAAGTTTAACAAAGTTACAGGAACTGTTACACATAAGAGAAGACATTTTTAAAGTACTTGATTGGAAAGATGATATTTTATATATTTTAGATCCGTTATTTTTATTCTATTTACGGTGGGGAGGTTCGCTTAAGTAAGTATGATGAATGGAATCAAAAGTATGCAGGAAGCTGTTGAACGTATTCGTGATGTTCAAAACGTTCAGATATTTCAAAATGAATTATTGTTGTTGAAAGAATATATGAAAAACATCGGAATGGAAAAAGAAGATCTCTTAAAATTGGAAAGAACGGCATATTATATTAAAAATGAATATTCTGATAAAGATACGAAAGAAAATATGGAGGCGGCAAAAGAGCGTGTAGTTCAATATCTTGAAGATATTATATATGACAATACAGATGACGAGAGTCTTCTTAAAATCTTAGAAAATTTTTATATGTTTCTTGAAGCGTTACTGGAACGCGTTCCAGACAAAAGAGGTGGAATTCAACAGGAGAAGCTTGCATTATTAAAAATTGAAAATGAATATGATGTTCAGCATTTACTATATGCCAGCATAAAATCATTATATCCGATGGCAAGAATAGAAGTGAGTGAAGATAGTGGATATGGAACTGTAAGGACTGACATTTTCATAGATACTGAGCATGTAATAGTAGTGAAATGTACCAGAAAAACTATGAAATTAAAAAAGCTGGTTGAAGAAATAGAGGCAGACATGGTTCACTATGGTGCTGAAAATATCTATTTTCTGATATATGATAAAGAGAAAATTATAGAAAATCCTATGGTTTTCAAAAAGACTTATGAAGAAAAAATCAAAGGAAAAAACATACATATAATTATTCATCAACCTAAATTATTATAGAAAAACCCTCCGGATAAGGTGTCCGGAGGGTTCTTTTGTCTACCATGTTTTACATCTCTTCACACCCGTGAGCATGATGGATAAACTCTGCAAGGTGGGAGCGGATCGTTTCCATTTTATTTTTGGTATCAGGATTGCTGTATGGAATCCGGTCTATAATTTTATTGAGGTAGTCGTGCTCTTCGATGATGTCAAAGCTTGCCCGGAAGTAAATATCGTAGAAGTATGCCACGTAGGAAACCCAGTAGTCCATTTTTGTAATGCGATCCGGGGAGTAGATGCACTGACAGGAGAGAGCTGTGTCATAAACCTTTTGTGTAATTACCTGAGCGCCGATGTCTTCGCCTGACATTCCCATAAATACAAGCAGATCATCTTCTAATTTTACGCGGCAGTTGTCCAGTTTGTCCGCATCGCGGATCAGACGGGCATGGAGAAGTGTGCGGGAATCAGAAATTCCCTCTAATTTAAAATCACTATGTCGGGCAATCGCGGTGCAGATAATGTCATCCCATTGATTTTTCGGGACAAAACGGCGGATCATGCCCTCTTCAAATAATACTTGTACGCCGTAAGCAGCATGATCCATGGTAGTCGGTTCAAAGCTGTCAAAATGTTTCAGTTGTTCGAAGCGTCCGATATCATGGAGCAGGGCAATGATCTTTGCAAGCTCGGTATCTTCGAGAGATAGATTCATGCGACGGCAGATATCCTCCATGTCGTGCACCACCCCATAGGTATGTATGATCTTCAGGCGGACCTTATCATTATTGCGGTCATAGCCATCCAGATAGTGTTCAAATTCTTTTTTCGCGTCTGTATAATTCATAGAAAGTCATCCTCTTTTACATTTTTCTATAGTATACGAAAATATAGATTGACTGACAAGGTTCGACATAACTGTAGTACATTGTGTGCTATAGTGGGATTGTTACCGCCTCCCACCGGTACGGAAAGGAGGTGTGACTATGGATGACATAATAAGTTTTATACTTACTGTCATGGCTGGTGTAGTGTGTCATTGCATCAACAAATGGCTGGACGGTGATAAATAGTCGGTGACCAGCCTGTGGAATAAGCCACCATAAAAAACGGAATAGAAAACCCCTCGGACCGACCTCCGAGGGGTTTTCGTTTTTGGTACTTGAATAACATAATAAGTTTCTGATGACATTATAGCATATGTAAAAATGACTTACAATATACGAAAATGAAAATCGTTTGACAAGATTCGACAAAATCTGCTATGGAATTTACAATAAAAATTGAACGATACACACAGCAGCCATCATTCCGGCAAGTGAGGCAAGCAATGCCCCCGGCAGTGTGTATCGGGTTTTCTGTACCCCTACAGAGCCAAAATATACACTCATACAGTAAAAAACACTTTCTGTTGCGCTCAACATCAGTGCGGCCATCAGTCCTGTCGGAGAATCCGTTCCGAACTGTTTGAAAATATCCAGAAGCAGACCTGTCGCCGCACCGGAAGAAAAAAGTCTCACCAGCCCCAACGGAAAAAGTTCCGGCGCGATATCAAGCACCCCCGATGCCTTTGAAAGTATGCCTCCCAGAAATTCAAGAAAACCAGATGCACGAAGAACTCCGACTGCTGTCATCAGCCCGATCAGTGTCGGAACAAGTCTCCATACGATCTTTAAGCCTTCCTCTGCCCCTTCCAGAAAATCATTATAAATATTTCTTTTTGCAATCAGTCCGTAGCCCAGTATGTACAAAATTAAAACAGGTATCATAAATACAGAAATGTAAGAAATAAGTTTCATAGAAAAAATTCCTCTTATCTGTAGTTATGATACCTTATGAAGGGTTCATTATGATTTATGTATGATTTGTCATTTGTGCCTGAATATTATTTTACCAAAGATAAACAACTGATGTCGTTTTTCTTTTTGTACTATTAATTATCCGATATGAGCAGCACCTACGGCACGGATATCCATCGGATATACATTTTCTCTGCCGACAAATCTGGAAATATATTCTACATAGTTATCCTGCTCTTTTTCCGGAACGATAGCTGCAATAACACCGGCAAAACCGCCGCCATGAACACGGCATACACCTGCACCGATTTTTTTCAGGAAAAGCTGTGTCAGCGCAAGGGTTCTTGTGATCTTCTGCTCATGGAAATCTTTCATGGTGTAGCAGTTCTGCAGAAGTTCCCAGGAAGAAGTTCCTGATTCATTCACCAGTTCCAGAAATTTCTTATAATCTTCGTGATGGATCGCATCTGCTGCATCCTCTACACGGGTAGTTTCTCCGAAGAAATGAAGCGCACGCAGAACAGCTCTGTCATCCTCGATCTCATTGCAGTGCGCAAGAAGTGCATCTACGTTTGTCTCGTGAAGAAGCTCTACACCAAGTACTTTGGCAACAGCTTTCATCTCACCCGGAATCTCAGAATATTCCTGGCTGAGGTCTGCATGGCCCTTTCCGGTGTTTACGATAACCAGTTTATAACCAAATTTTCCGAAGGAAAAATCAAGTTTGCTGTATTTCAGATTGTCTCGGTCTGCGAAATCAAACAGAACCGGGCCACCTACTGCACATGCCATCTGATCCATCATTCCGGAAGCCTTGTCCCAGTATACATTTTCTGCGTACTGACCGATTTTTGCATAATCATTGTAGGACATTTTACTTTCGTTGAAGAAGTAATCAATAATCGTGCAGATCAGCATTTCAAAGGAGGCAGAAGAGCTGACACCCGCTGCGGCAATAACATTTGTGCTTACATAAGCGTCAAAACCAGCTACTTTGAATCCGTTTTTCTGTGCACCTTCCATCATGCCGGCAACAAGTGCAACTGTGCCTTTTTTGTAATTTTCTTTACTGAGCTTTGTGAGATCTACAACGATCTCATCTCTGTAGCCTTCGCTTGTAATATGGATCACCTGTGTATCGTTCGGGTATGCGGCCCCGATGGTATCAAGATTGATACTTCCTGCGATTACCTTTCCACCATTGTGATCTGTATGGTTTCCGATGATTTCAGTTCTTCCGGCTGAAGTAAAGTATTCTGCTTTGTCCTGTTTGTAGATTTTTTCAAAATGATCTGCAAGATTTTTAAAACGGGCACCGCTTACTTCGGTTTCTCCGTAAATTTTCTGAAGTTTTACTGTTTCCGGTAAATTCATGATTTTATTCTCCTTTTACATTATATTTTCTGCTTTTATACGTCCGTTCGGTTTATAAATTTATTATACTGTTTTCCTCAAAAATTACCTTAATTAATCTGCGAAAAAACAGTAAAATATTGCGTTCTTCATAATTTTTTGTGTATAATAAAGGTAATTTTCTGCGTTGATTTTTAATATCATATTTTTTAGTTATTACAGAGGAGATTGCTTACCTATGCAGATCATCACCAACCAGTTTCAAAAAGAATTAAAAAAGCATGGCAGTGATTATTTCCCGTTTCTTGTCAGTTACCAGCGGCTTTCGGAGTACGAGTCCAATTCCTTTATGTGGCACTACCATCCTGAGATAGAGATTACCTATGTAAAAAAGGGCTCCATGCATTACCGTGTGAATAACCGTTCGTTTCATCTGAAAGAAGGCGACATCATTTTTTGTAATGCCAATGCCCTGCATACCGGTGAGATGGAAAATCAGGAGGACTGCTCTTATATACCGATCACATTTGACCCAAAGTTGATATACGGATTTTTCCGGAGTACCATCTGTACAAAGTACGTTACTCCTGTAATCCAGAATCTGTCTGCCTGTGCCATGCACATTGATTATTCCGAAAGCTGGCATGCGGTTTTTCGTGACCGGATTCTGGAAGTTATCGATCTTGATAAAAAAAGGCCTGACTTTTATGAGCTGGATATTTCGATACGAATGCAGACCATGTGGCGTCTGCTTGTCGAATACCTTCCGCACCATCCGGTGACTGCTGCTTCAGACCTTACTGAATATGACCGGATCCGAAAGATCATTGCTTATGTGGAGCAAAATTATATGAATCATATTACACTTGCCGAAATTTCCGAGCATATACACCTCTGCGAAAGTGAATGCACCAGACTGTTTAAACGTCATATGAATACAACACTATTCTCTTTCCTGCAGGATTATCGGATTGAACGAAGTCTTGAATACCTGAGTTCAGAAGGGACGATCAGCGAGATTGCAGGAAAGGTCGGCTTTTCTGATTCAAACTACTATTCAAAAGTATTTGCCAAAGTGAAAGGATGCAGTCCGAGAGAATATCGGAAGAATTTAATGAAATAAAAAAACTGCTGTACCATAGTTTTGTTTTTCTATGATACAGCAGTTTTTATTTGTTGTTTTAAACAAGTTTTTGATTTTTTTCAAGCAACTCATGGATCACATTCTGTGTGTATACACCGAGATGTTTCTGGTCTTCTCTGGAAAGTTCTTTTACGTAGATTGGTTTGCCGTATTCCAAAACGACATGAGTTGATTTGATTTTGGGCATATGTGCCTCAAAGATTTCTGCGGTGTTGTTCATTGCCATCGGAATGATCGCGCATCCGGATTTGCTGGCGATCTTGAAACTTCCTTCATGGAATGGAAGGAGCTCCAGCTCGTCTGCATTTGCGTTTCGTGTACCTTCCGGGAAGATACAGATGGAGATGCCGGATTTTACTTTTTCGATCGCGGTCAGGATAGTCTTCAGTCCCTGCTTAATATCTTTTCGGTCGAGGAACAGGCAATGCAGATAGCGCATCCAGTTGGAAAGAAGCGGGTAGCGTTCCATTTCTTTCTTGGCAATGTAACCGGTGCGGATCGGACAGCGGCTGTAGCTGAGCACGATGTCAAAGTAGCTTCGATGGTTTCCGATGTAAAGCACCGGTGTGTCCTTTGGAATATTTTCTTCACCGATGATCGTTACCTTTGTACCGGCTTCCCACAGGATAAATTTGAAAACTCCCTGAATGATGCGCAGGGAGCTGATTTCCTTTGTGCGCGGTGAGAATTTACCGATGATCCATTCGATAAGCAGGATTGGAATGGAAAGTATCAGAAATCCGATGACTGTGATCGCAACAATGATAAGACGAATCATAATAAAGTCCTCTTTCTGTTTAATTGAAATAAAAACTAAGATAAAAGCAATCCCGAAAAACGGGACTCTGGTACAAGTATAAGTGATTTTGGAAATACTTGCAATAAATCTTTTATCCTCCGCATAGAATACATACTGAAGAAATGAGATGCCGGGAAATGGAAAGCTGTTTATGAAAAAAACTGCCGCATTTCTGTCGCTTTTGATACTTTTAATGATGCTTGGCGGATGCCGGATGATAAAGATTGAAGAGGGTAAGAGAACCCCGCTTAAATATACGGTCGCGGATCATTCGCAGATTCCGGAAGAAGCCGCGAAGCTGATAGAAGAAAAAAAGGAAAAAGAATTCCAGATGGCATACCAGAAGGGCGAAGACCTTTATCTGATAAAGGGATATGGAAGGCAGATGAGCGGAGGATACAGCATTCAGGTGACGGATCTGTCGGCATCTGTGAACGCTGTTTTTTTTGAAACAAAACTGATCGGCCCCACGGAGGAAGTGCAGGGCGGTGAACCTTCTTATCCATATATCGTTGTGAAAACAGAGTACCGGGATGTCCCGGTTCAGTTTCAGTGAGATTGGAGGACATAAAAGTGGAATTCAGGAAAGAGGATATTCAGGTACTTCGAACAAAGAGCAGGGCAACCAGTCAGGTGACGCTGGACATGGATTATAATGTACCGGATGTGAAACCGGACATTGGACGCATGATACAGAATAAAGGTGAGGTGACCGTAGAAGAAGTGCGCCTGAATGACGGGCATGCTTTTGTCAAAGGGAAACTGCAGGCGGATGTTTTGTACGTGGGGGAAGAGGACGGGAGAGTTTACAGTCTTTCGGCAGGCGTGCCGGTTGAGGAGACTCTGAACCTTGACGGAATTGTAAATGGTGATAAGCTCTGTCTGAAGTGGGAGATCGAAGATCTGAGCATCCACATCATTCATTCACGGAAGATGAATATTCGTGCCGTGATCACGTTTTATGCATCGGTGGATGAACTGACTGGAATCCGTCTGCCGGTGGCGGCGGATGATGAAAATATCTCTGTTAAGAAAAAACAGATGTGCCTTCTCAGTCTTGCAGTACATAAAAAAGATACTCTGCGGCTGAAAGAAGAAGTGGAGCTGGTTTCAAACAAACCGGATATTGCGGAGCTTTTGTGGTATACCATTGAAATACGTGGGCTGGATCTGCGTCCGGAAGAACAAAAAGTAAAGGCTAAAGGAGAACTGTTTATTTTTGTTCTTTATACGGGCGGGGATGAAGGAAGTACTCTGCAGTGGCTGGAGCACACGATCCCGTTTAACGGGGAAGCAGAATGCACCGGCTGTACTTCGGAGATGATTCCGAATCTGGAAGCGTCAGTGATCAGTCAGTCTCTGGAGGTCAGACCGGATGCCGACGGAGAAGAGCGTAAACTGCAGGCAGATGTTGTTCTGGAACTGGATATGAAGCTTTACCGGGAGGAAGAGCATGATGTGATCATGGATGCTTACACTCCGTTTCGACAGTATCAGACAAAAGGCAGGCCGGAAATGCTGGAAAGCCTGTTGATCCGGAATTTCTCACGATGTCGTCTGTCGGACCGTGTGACGATTCGTGAAACACAGGGGAAAATTCTGCAGATCTGCCACAGTCAGGGAGATGTCAAAGTTGACAAAACTCAGATCGTCAGCGATGGGATTCAGGTGGACGGGATTCTGCGTCTGAAGGTTCTGTATATTGTGGGAAATGATGATATGCCGTTTTATTCTGCCGAAACTGTCATTCCGTTCAGTCATATCGTAGAGGCACGGGGAATCTCGAAAGACAGTGTTTATTATCTGCATAGTGAGCTGGAACAGTTGTCAACGACCATGGCAGACAGCAACGAGCTTGAGATCCGTGCAACGATCGGTGTCAATGTGCTGGTGTTACAGTGCAGTGAAGAATTTATCCTCGACAAGATGGAAGAAGCACCTCTTGATCAGGAAAAAATCCGCAGTTTGCCTGGAATTACCGTGTATATCGTTCAGCCGGAAGACACGCTCTGGGACATTGCAAAACGCTTTTATACGACCACGGAAGAAATCAGAAGTATGAATGAGCTGGAAAACGAAGAAATTTCCTCAGGAATGCCGCTTCTTCTGGTAAAAAAAGTCGAAGAATGATACTTGAAATTATCAAAAAAATCGGATAAAATAAAATACATAGATTGTATACAAAGTACAAAAAGAACGAAAAATACAAAGGACAGAGGGTGTGTTTATGCGTTTACGAGCTATGGCAAAAATCAATCTCGGACTCGATGTACTCCGCAAGCGTGAGGATGGATATCATGAAGTACGGATGATCATGCAGACGATCCAGATGTATGACCTTTTGGATATCCGTAAGAAATCAGAAACGGGAATTGTGTTGTCTACAAATCTTCCTTATGTTCCTTCTGATGAAAGGAATCTGGTATATAAGGCAGCCAAACTTCTTATGGATGAGTTTGATGTTAAAGAGGGCCTTTCTATGAAACTGACGAAATCCATTCCGGTTGCAGCAGGTATGGCGGGTGGCAGTTCAGATGCGGCGGCGGCTTTTGTCGGAGTGAACCGTCTGTTTCGTCTGGGCCTCAGCGAAGAGGAATTGATGAAACGTGCCGTACAGGTAGGCGCGGATGTTCCTTATTGTGTAATGAGAGGAACTGCCCTTGCAGAGGGAATCGGTGAGAAACTTACGAGTCTTCCGGGACTTCCACGCTGTTATGTACTTGTCGGCAAACCGGGAATTAATGTTTCAACGAAGCTGGCATATGACAATCTGAAGCTGGACAGCATTCAGAAGCATCCGGACATTGATGGAATGCTTCGGGATATTGAGAATCAGGATCTTAAAAGCCTGACATCTAAGATGGAAAATGTCTTTGAGCCGGGAATTATCCGTCAGTATCCGGTGATTCAGGAAATCAAAGATCTTATGGAAGCAAATGGCGCATTGAAAGCAATGATGAGTGGAAGCGGACCGACCGTATTTGGCATTTTTGATGACAGAGCGAAGATGCGTGAAGCAGCAGAAGTTCTGAAACAGAGCCATCTGGCCAAAACAGTATTTGCAACACAGATTTACAACCGAAAAGATCATGCATAGATCAGGATGTGTGCAGGAAAGGGGAAGCTACCTATGATGAATGATTTTTCTGTAGATATGAACGAATATCTGCCACTTCGGGATGTTGTGTTTAACACACTCCGTAAGGCAATTTTGAAAGGGGAACTCAAGCCGGGAGAACGACTGATGGAAATCGCGCTTGCAGAGCGTCTCGGTGTCAGCAGAACTCCGGTACGTGAGGCAATGCGTAAGCTGGAATTGGAAGGGCTTGTCGTGATGATTCCCCGGAGAGGTGCACAGGTTGCCAATATCACAGAGAAGGATCTGAACGATGTACTGGAAGTGCGTATTGCACTTGAAAATCTTTCCATTGAGAATGCGTGCATGCGAATGACCGAAGAACAGCTTGAAGAGCTTTGGAATGCAGCAAAGAATTTCGAGGCAACGATGGCAGAGGGAAATCTTGTAAAACTTGCAGAAGCAGATGTGGCTTTTCATGAAGTCATCTACAAATCTTCAGATAACCGCAGACTGAATCAGGTTTTAAACAACCTGCGTGAGCAGATTTACAGATACCGTGTGGAATATCTGAAAGATGAGGAGACAAGAAATCTTCTGGTCAAAGAGCATAAAGAGATTTATGAGGCAATCAAAAACCGTGATGTAAAGAGCGCGCAGGAAATTTCCTATCAGCATATTGAAAATCAGAGAGAGGCGATCATCCGCTCGATCCGTGAGGAGACACAGAATCGTCAGATACGTAAATAAAAAAATAAAATATGGTTATTCTAAGAGAGATGCATGTGATGTGTCTCTCTTTTTGTATGGCACATAGAGGAGGCGTCGGTGGCGCATCCGCCGGTTTGTGGAGGAAACCATGACAGATGTAAAAGAAAATGTGAAAAAAATTTCGGCGGATATTCGTGAGAATGAACGTTATATACAAGAACGCTGTGAAAACTGTGCGGATATTCTGGTTCGTCCGATGCGGCTCGGGGATGAGCGCAAAGTGGACTGCCTTATGGTTTATATAGAAGTGGCAGTTTCCAATATGATGTTGGATGATTCGGCAATCGGCAAGATGATCAATCATTTCTGGGAGATTCCGCCGGAAAAGATTCCGGAGTTTATGCAGAATAACAGCCTTGGAATTGCTGATGTACAGAAACTGAATGATATGAACGAAGTTTTGGGTGCGGTCCTTTCCGGAAACGCTGTTTTTTTTATTGATGGTTATGACAAAGCAATGAAAATCTCGAGCAGGGGATATCCGAATATGGGTGTGTCGGAGGCAGAGTCAGAAAAAGTGCTCCGCGGTTCCAGAGAGGGATTTTCAGATTCGGTAAAAACAAATTCCGCGCTTGTGCGAAAAAGACTTCGTGATACCAGAATGAAAGTGGAAGAATATCAGATGGGTGTGCGTTCCAATACGGTGCTGCAGATTCTGTATATAGATGATCTGGTTCATGAGGAACTTCTGGAGCAGATAAAGGAGCGTATCGAAGAATATGAGATAGATGGTGTCCTTGACAGTGGCATGCTTGAACAGCTTACGGAGGAATCGTGGTATTCTCCGTTTCCACAGTATCAGGTTACGGAGCGACCGGACCGTGCAGCGCTGGAACTTTTGAACGGAAAGGTTGTGCTGCTCTGTGACAATTCTCCGTCTGCGTTGATTTTGCCCGGCTCATTCAGTGGATTTATGGAAAGCAGCGAGGACTGGTATCACCATTTCGAGATGGCATCGTTTTTGAGGATTCTGCGCTATCTGGCACTTCTGACGGCAATGCTTCTGCCGGGACTTTATCTGGCGGTGATCCGTTTTCATACACAGATTCTTCCAGCGAATCTGCTTCTTTCCTTTGCAGAGGCAAGAGAGGGAGTACCATTTACAAGCGTGACGGAGCTGATTTTATTGGAACTGGCATTTGAACTGATTCGTGAGGCCGGGGTACGTGTGCCCGGTGCGCTTGGAAATGCAATCGGAATCGTGGGAGGTCTGATCATCGGAGATGCAGCAGTGAGTGCAAATCTTGTAAGTCCTATTGTTGTGATGATCGTAGCGCTGACCGCATTAGGTTCCATGGTGATTCCGGATGAGGAATTTGCGTCGGCATTTCGGCTTATGAAATATGGATTTCTGTTTCTGGGCGGATATCTCGGGATATACGGTATCGTACTGGGCATTTATCTGTTGATTTCGCATCTGTCCGGACTTTTGAGTTTTGGTGTGCCGTATCTTGTTCCCTTTGTCAGAAAACATTCGGTAAGCCGGGTAGGAGACGGCATCTGGCGGATTCCGTTTAAGAAGCGGCAGTATCGTCCGGTATATGCCAAAAAAGAGCAGAGTTTGCGACTGAAACATAAAGCACAGACGACAGATGCGGAGACAGAAAAGGAGGCGCAAAATGAAGTACGCAGAAAATAATCGGATCTCACACCGGCAGTTATACCGGCAGATTCTGCTGACGTTTCTGGCGCCTTTTCTGCTTTGTCTGAACGGGAAAGGCGGACTGTTGGGGTTGTCCGGTGCGGTGGGGATCATTCTGGCAGTGATTTTTCTTTTGCTGTATTCTTTTTTCTATCTTCGAAGCACGTATGGGTATGCGGATATGCTGCGTTCCTTCGGAAAAGTCAGAGCTGTGATCTTCGGAGACTTTTTTCTTATCTATCTTGTGATGGCGGGAGCATATCTTCTGAATCTGATTGGGCGTATCATTCCTGTATGGCTGATCTTTGGAATCTCTGAAAAATGGCTCCTGTTATTTGCAGTATCTGTCTGTGCCTGTGGAATGGAAAAAGGACTGCAGAAAAGAGGCAGGATGGCAGAAGTCACAGGAGGAAGTTTTCTAGGGGCGATCCTGCTTTTGCTTATACTGTGTGCGGGACAGGGAAAGGCAGAATATATCACGGAACTGTTTCGGGAAGAAGCGTTTTCCGTACAGACAAGTATCCGGTCTGCATACCGTTATCTGTGCTTTTTTTCGGGAATCAGTCTGCTTCCGTTTGTGATGAAAGATGTTGAAAAACGAGGCAGCGCAGGAAAGACTGTGATAGGGGGAATCCTGACAGTCAGTGGAATTATGATCTGTGTACTGGTACTTCTTCCGGCTGTGCTGGGATGGCGGAGAGTGCAGTCTGAAACATGGCCGGTTCTTTCTCTGCTGGCAGGTGCAGATCTGCCGGGGAATGTTCTGGCAAGGTTTGATGTGCTGTGGATGGGCTTTTTGCTTTATGGTCTGTTGTTTACAATCGGCAGTGTTTTTTATTATGGAGAACGGATCCTGACATCGGCACATATCGGCACCGGAAAATACTGGCTTCCGGTGGCGGTATATGCAGCAGCAATTATTGAGATTGATGGTGTGACAGTGGCGGATCTGTTTGAAATTTATCTTGCAAAAATTTTTGTGCCCGGTCTTTTTCTTATATTGATCTATCTGTTTTTACGCAGCCGTCAGAAACAGATAAAAAAAGTAGCAACGCTTGGCTGCATTTTTCTGGCACTGGTACTGATATGCAGCGGTTGTGCGGGAATTGAACCGGAAAAGAGAATGTATCCGCTTGCGCTTGGCATTGATGTTTCAGGAGATGATTTCGTCATTTCATACGGAATGCCGGATCTGCCGGAGGCGACCGGACAGGGAAAAGAGGAAGAAAATACTGACCGTTCTGTACTGACACTGAGAGGACGCGATTTTGACGAAATCCAGCAGCTTTATGACAGAAGCCAGAACCGATATCTTGATATCGGTCACCTCGAGGTCATTATCATGGGAAATGAGATGCTTGAAAGCGGCAGATGGGAAATGTTTTTGAACTATCTGAAAGCGGAGCCGCTGGCAGGAGAAGATATTTATCTTTTCAGAACCGGGGATCCGGAGGCTGTCTTGAAATGGGACAGTGGCGGTGCCTCGATTGGAGATTATCTGACAGGGCTTCTTGAAAATCGGGTACCGGCACAGCAAAAAGAAGGAGTGACACTGCGACAGGTCTATCATCAGTGGTATCAGGGCGGAACGCTGCTTTCTCTTCCGAAAATTACGCTTGTTGACGGAGAACTGGAAGTGTTTCTGGAATAAAATACCGAAAATGGTCAATACTTCTGACAGAGTAATCAGAAATTATGTATGTACAGGAGGCATCTGACATGAAAGCGTGGCTGCAGAAGAACGAAAAAATAAATATATGGAAAACAGAGGCAGTAAGAATAAGAGACACTCTCAGAAACAGAAAATACAGGATACAGGTGGCAATTGTTGCAGGACTGCTTGCAGTTTCGCTTTTCGGAAGTGCTGTTTCGGGACGAACTGCTCCCGGTGTAGTGGCATGGTGGGGAAGTCTGTATCCACAGTTTTGTTTTTCGCAGACAGATCAGAAGCCAAAGATTTCCTTCTGGCTTGCGAAAGCCATTGAGAGGTGGTAATATGATAAATAGTCCGGATGGTCGCAGGGCTTTCCGGGCTATATTATTTAAGAAATGGAGATACATATATGATAGATAAGAATGCGCCTGTCGGTGTGTTTGATTCCGGCGTGGGCGGTCTGACCGTAGCACGTGAGATCATGCGAAATCTTCCTTCAGAAAAAATTGTATATTTTGGAGATACTGCAAGGGTTCCATATGGAAGCAAATCAAAAGATACCGTCATCCGCTATTCCAGTCAGATCGTTCATTTTCTGAGAGAGCAGAATGTCAAGGCGATCGTGATCGCCTGTAATACCGCGAGTGCGTTTGCGCTTGAGGCTGTACAGGATAAGCTTGATATACCGGTGCTTGGTGTGATTGAAGCAGGTGCCCGTGTGGCAGCAGAAGAGACTAAAAATAAAAGAGTCGGGGTGATCGGTACCGTGGGTACGGTTGGAAGTGGCATCCACGAATCTTACCTGAAAAGGCTGGATCCGAAGATTACGGTGATCGGGAAGGCATGCCCGCTTTTTGTACCGCTGGTAGAAGAAGGATGGCTGCATGATCCGGTTACGGTCGAAGTTGCATCCCGCTACCTGCAGGAGCTGAAGGATGAGCAGGTAGATACCCTGATCCTCGGATGTACACATTATCCGTTGATCCGTTCAACGATTCAGGAAGTGATGGGTGAGAAAGTCCGTCTGGTCAATCCGGCATATGAGACGGCACTGGAATTAAAGAGCCTTCTGACGAAAATGGACATTCTGAGTACCGGAGAGCAGCAGGCAGAGTTTCCATACCGCTTTTATGTCAGCGATCTTGCAGATGAATTCAAGGAATTTGCCAATTCCATTCTGCCTTATGATGTAACCATGACACGCAAAATCGACATTGAGAAGTATTAGGAGAAATAAATGAAAAAAGATGTACTTATTCGTGTACGGGGACTTCAGATGATGGATACGGAGGATGAGCAGGAACCGATTGAAATCGTTGTTCCCGGACAGTATTATTATCGAAACGGAAGTCACTATCTTCGGTATGAAGAAATGATGGATGATACGGCACAGCCGACAGTCAATTATATTAAGCTGTCTCCACAGGGTGTAGAAGTACGCAAACAGGGACAGGTAAATGTACATATGGTGTTTGAGCAGGGAAAGAAAAACATGACTCTTTATTCGACACCATTTGGAACACTTCAGATGGGAATTGCCGCAACAGGCCTTGAAATGATGGAAGATGAAGACTGCATTCAGATGAAAGTGGATTATGCACTGGATATGAATGATGAACATGTGGCAGATTGTTACCTGACGGTTCAGGCACAGTCCAAAGACCTCGGAGATTTTTCTTTTTACGAAAACTGAAGAACAGATATATCATTACAAAAATCAACACCCGGAGGAATGAACCTTCGGGTGTTTGCTTTATGATCCGTATGAAATTATTTATTACGTAATCTGGCGAAGAAGCCTTTTTTCTTAGGAGCCGGAGTTTCAAGGGAACCACGGATTCCTTTTACACCAACGATGTATAAACCGCTGACTTCTGCTTTGACTTCTTTCTTAACCGGAATCAGATCAAAAACTTTTTCGTCTGCGATCAGTACGGAGATCTTCGGTCCGACTTTTGCCTTAACGATCGGAAGTTTGGAACGACGCATAAGCTTCGGAGCCTGATCGATCACCATCTGCGGAAGACCGGATTCTTTTAACGGAAGCCGTTTCTTATCAATAATCAGCATAGATACGGTCTGTTTTGCTGCTTCAATCTGAGCCTGCTGTTCTTCTTGTTTCTTCTGAGCTTTCTTTCCAAAGAAATAAAGAGCAATCAGAGCACCGATCAGGATGATCAGGATTACAAGAAGGACGATGGTAAGTGTACTCATAAATACCCTCCTCAATATGTAGATTTACAAACTAATGTCATGCGAAATATATTCTAACATCATTTATTACAAAAGGCAAACAAATTCAGGAAAATTCCGTGAAGAACAGGAAAAGATATGGAAATACAGCAGATAAACAGGTATAATGGAAACATATTTCTTATATGTGGAACATGTAAAAATCAGCAGGTTGTAATAAAATACACCGATTTACGGGTATACTAGGAATTACAGAATAAACCATACAGGGAGTTAGTATGAAAGAGACAGAGAACAGAAATACAGATACAGACCGGGAGGGCGGATATACGGATATGACTGATGATATAGATCGTGAGCTGAGGGAGAGACGCCGTCTGCGCAGACTGAGACGCCAGAAGAGGGAACGCAGGAAAAAGCTTATGATCCTTGGGGCGACAGGTATTATTACGCTCGTGGTAGTAGCAGGGGCTGTGAATGGCATTGCTGGTTTTATCCGTCACGGCAGTACACAGTCAGCATCTTCCGCGAAAAAAGTACAGAAGAAAGAAGATTCACAGGAAGTCCCGGCAGAACAGCAGGGACCGGGAGCAATGGAGCAGGCGAAGCTTCTGGCCACGCAGTATGATTATCAGAGTGCGATCGATCTTCTTAAGAAACAGTCAGATTATGAAAGCAATACCGACATGCAGAATGCGGTAAAAGAATACGAATCAGACAGAGATTCCTGTACTTCATGGCCGCTGGAAGAAGTGACGCATGTTTTTTACCATACATTGATCAAAGATACGTCTAAAGCCTTTGACGGTGATTATAAAGAAGCGGATTACAATCAGGTCATGACAACGATCGATGAATTCAACAAGATCACGGAGACCATGTATGAAAAAGGCTATGTCATGGTCAGTATCTATGATATGGCTAAGGCGAACGATGACGGTACAATGACACCGGGAGAGATTCTTCTTCCGCCGGGCAAAATTCCGTTTGTATTATCGCAGGATGATGTCTGCTATTACCACTACATGGATGGTGACGGATTTGCAACGAAGCTTGTGGTAGATGATGAAGGCAAGGTCCGTAATGAGTATGTTGAAGATGACGGAAGTATTTCAGTCGGGGATTATGATATGGTGCCGCTGATCGATCGTTTTGTTGAGAAACACCCTGATTTTTCCTACAGAGGAGCAAAGGGAATTGTGGCGCTCACCGGATACAATGGCATCCTTGGTTACCGTACAGATCAGAGCTATGAAACAAGACCCGATGACCTTGATCAGAACAAGGTTGACTGGCTTGACAGTCATCCGGATTTCAGTCTTGAGAAAGAACGGGAAGGTGCCAAAAAAGTCGCCGATGCCATGAAAGAAGAAGGCTGGTTGTTTGCAAGTCATACATGGGGACATCAGAATATCGGACAGATCTCACTGGAGACTTTGCAGGCAGATACGCAGAAATTTAAGGATAATGTGGATCCGCTGATCGGTGGAACGGATATCATTATTTTTGCGTTCGGAACGGATCTTACAGATGCAGAAGATTATTCCGGAGATAAGTTTGAATATCTGAAGAGTATGGGATATAACTATTATTGCAACGTAGATTCAAGCAAATATTTTGTACAGATACGAGACCGGTATTTCCGTCAGGGGAGAAGAAATTTAGACGGATACCGTATGTATTACAATCCGGAACTCCTGGAGGATCTCTTTGATGCAAAGAGTGTGTTTGATCCTGCCAGACCGACACCGGTGCTGCCAATGGGCTGATGATAAGTAAAGGGGAACAATGAGATGAAAAAAAGAGCAATGATACTGACGGCTGTTCTGACAGCGGCTGTTCTGGCAGGCGGAGGTCATTTCCCGACAGACATCGGAAACAGACTTACGCAGACTGTTTCAGCAGCCAAAAAGGATTCAGATAAGAAGGATGATACTTCAGAGAGTGAGGGCTCGGTGCTGGATCAGGCAACGCTGATGTACCAGCAGTACAATTATGATGAAGCAATCAAACTTCTGAAACAGCAGGATGATTTTGATACAAATAAAGATTATATGGATCTTGCAGCAAAATGCCAGATTGCCAAATCCACACTGGTGGAATATCCACTGGAGCAGATCACACATGTATTTTTTCACACGCTGATCGATGATACAGGCAGAGCTTTTGACGGTGATTCAAAATCAGGAAATTATAATCAGGTAATGACGACAGTCAGTGAGTTCAATAAAATCATTCAGATCATGTATGACAAGGGATATGTTCTGGTAAGTCCACATGATATGGCGACAGTGAATGATGATGGTACGATGAGCCGTGGCAAGATCATGGTGCCGGAAGGCAAGATTCCATTTGTTCTTTCACAGGATGATGTCAGCTATTATCACTACATGGATGGTGATGGCTGCGCATCGAAACTGGTTCTGGATGAGAACGGAGAAGTAAAGAACGAATACATCGAAGCAGACGGAAGCGTTTCCGTCGGTGATTATGATCTGGTGCCGCTTCTGGATACCTTTATCAGGGAACATCCGGATTTTTCATGGCACGGACGCAAGGGAATCCTTGCTATGACCGGATACAACGGAGTGCTTGGATACAGAACCGATATTGCCTACAAGACCGGTGAGAACTTACAGAATGACCAGAAGAAATTCCTGGAGGACAATCCGGATTTTGACTATGATCAGGATGTGGCGGATGCGACAGAAGTTGCAGATGCCATGAAGGCAGAAGGATGGGAATTTGCAAGCCACACCTGGGGACATATGAATGCAACGGAACGTTCAGCAGAAGATCTTAAGACGGATGACCAGAAATGGAAATCCTATGTTGCACCGATTCTTGGAGACACTGATATGGTTATCTTTGCGTTTGGCGCCGACATCGGAGACTGGTCAGGATATTCTTCAGACAACCCGAAATTCCAGTATTACAAGAGCGCAGGATATGATTATTTCTGTAATGTAGATTCCAGCCAGTATTTTGTACAGATCACAGACCAGTATTTCCGTCAGGGAAGAAGAAATCTCGATGGATATCGCATGTATTACAATCCGGAAATGCTCAGTGACCTCTTTGATGTGGCTGATGTATGGGATTCTTCCAGACCGACACCGGTACCTCCGATGTAAGGATAAATGAAAGGAGTTTTATTATGAAGAAAAAAGCAGTAGCTGCAATGTTAATTATGTGTATGGCGGTTTCCGCGGCCGCATGCGGCAAATCATCTGATACAGAAAAAACGACCACAGAAACAACCGATACAAAGGACAGTGAAGATTCAGAGAAAGACAGCACCGATACAGATACAAAGGAGGTTGCTTCTTCTGAAGGAAAGAGACTGGTTTCTGTCAAAGATGTTTCCAAATATGTGACAATAGGTGAATATAAGGGACTGGAACTTACCCGTACTTCACAGACTGTCACAGATGACGATGTTCAGGCAGAGATCAATTATGATCTGGAAGATAATGGAACAGAAGTACAAGACGGTACTGTAGAAAACGGTGATACAGTAACGATCAATTTTACAGGAACCATTGACGGCAAAGAATTTGACGGTGGTTCTGCAGAAGATTATGAGCTTGTGGTTGGTGATGGTGAGATGATCGACGGATTTGAGGATGGCATTGTCGGAATGAAATCCGGTGAAACAAAAGAACTGGATCTGACTTTCCCGGACGATTATTATGAAGAATCCGTAGCAGGCAAAGCAGTTGTATTTAAAGTTACACTTCAGAAATTTACCCGTCCGGCAGAACTGACTGATGAATGGGTAGCTGAGAATACAGAGTATAAGACAGTAGATGAATACCGCGAGGCAGTTAAGAAACAGCTCGAAGACACAGCCGTGCAGACCGCAGATTATGGGCTTTACAGTGATGCATGGAATAAAGTACAGGCAGCTTCCGAAATCAAAGATTATCCGAAAGAAGATGTTGATGCAGCGAAGAAATCCTATCAGGAACTCAATGAAAAATATGTGAAAGATGCCGGTATGGAGATGGCTGATTTCCTGGAATCGCAGGGAATGTCAGAGGAAGATTATGAGTCAGAATGTCAGCAGTATGCAGAGTCCAAAGTAGAACAGAATCTGATCGTGCAGGGAATCATGGATGCAGAAGGACTCAGCATTGATGATGAAGAAACTCAGAACTTAAAAGATGACCTGATTGAGGAATATGGATTCACAAGCATTGACGAGATGATTGCGCTATATGGGGAGCAGGAAGTGAATGAATCACTGGCTCTTCTGCGTGTGGAGCGTTTTATCGTTGACAATGCAAATGTCACAGAAGTAGCAGGTGATGATGCGGATGCGGTAGACGAAGGTTATGATCTGAAAATGGAAGATGGAGCTGAGTACACGATCGAAGCAGGAGACGATGCTGAAGATAAAGCTGCTGCAGAGGATACGGATACAGCAGATGATACAGATGAGGTAGCCGAAGAATGATTATAAAAAGCGGAAAGGTCTTTCAGGAGGATGGAAGCTTTCTGGAACAGACACTTTATGTCAATGCCCATCGTCTGGTAGACAAAGCAGAATATCAGGACGACGGAGAAATCATAGATGCAGAAGGACTTCTTGTATTGCCGGGTCTTGTGGATATTCACAGTCATGGTGCGGCTGGAGAAGATTTTTCCGATGGAAATCCGGAAGGACTTAAGAAAATCCTCCGGTACGAAAGAAGCTGCGGAATTACTTCCTACTGCCCGACATCGATGACATTTCCCAAAGAACGACTCCGCCAGATCTTTGCTTCAATCAAAGGCGCACAGACAGAAGAAGGAGCCAAAGTTGTCGGTATCAATATGGAAGGTCCGTTTCTTGATCCAGCCAAAAAGGGCGCACATGTTGAGAAATGGATCGCAGCACCGGATGTGGCATTTGTAAGAGAACTGAATCAGGATGTCGATGGTCTGGTGCGTCTTGTTACACTTGCTCCGAATATGGACGGCGCAGAAGAATTTATAAAGGAAATGCACGAAGAAGTCTGCATTTCACTGGGACATACAGCAGCAGATTATGACTGCGCATCAAGAGCAATGAAGCTTGGTGCGCATCATGTTACGCATCTTTACAATGCGATGCAGCCTTTTGGACACAGAGCGCCGGGACTGATCGGTGCGGCAATGGATGATCCGGAGTGCATGGTTGAGATGATCTGCGACGGATATCACATTCATCCGTCTGCGATCCGCGCAGCATTTCGGATGTTCGGACCGGAGCGTGTGATCCTCATCAGCGATTCCATGCGTGCGGCAGGGATGGAAAATGGTACATACGAGCTTGGCGGACAGGAGGTAACCGTTAAGGATCGAAAAGCAGTTTTGAAAGATGGTACGCTTGCCGGTTCTGCGACGAATCTTTATGGATGTATGTGCAAAGCCGTAGAATTTGGAATTCCACTGGAACAGGCGATAATGGCGGCAACCGCAAATCCTGCCAGAAGTATTGGAATCTTTGACCGTGTTGGTTCTATTCGAATCGGAAAGCAGGCGGATTTACTGCTTGCAAGTGAAAATCTTGAATTAAAGAGAGTTATTTAATCACCTGTCAGTTAGTGACAATTCTGTGCAGGATTAGTGAAAGCAGATCAGGAATTGTCATTGTATTTCAGAATTAAATGCGTTATGATAATAAGAAGAGAAAAGATATAGAAAATACAGCAGGTGGAGTCAATGGATAAGAGGGTATTGCGCGAACGAATGCGCAAAAAGCAACAACAGATAAGACGGCGGCAGATGATGAAAAAGGGTGCATATGTCGTTGCAGTTATTTTGGTACTGATTTTTGTAATCCGCGGAATTATTCTTCCGGTCATTAACAGAGCCGGTGGCGGAAATACAGAGAAACCACAGCAGGTACAGGCAGAGACAGACAGCACGACTGCTGACAGCAGTTCGGACAGTACGGATACAGGAGATACGAGTACAGAAACAAACGCGGCGATACGCCAGCCGGTCAAAGGCCAGAGTGATCTGACGAAAGCGGCACAGCTTACAGCCGGATGGCATGACGACGAAAACGGCAAATGGTATCAGAACGCAGATGGTACATATTTCGCCGGCGGTATGCAGGAAATCGATGGTTCTACATATTACTTTGATGATAACGGTTACATAAAGACCGGATGGGTGGAAGTCGGTTTTGATGATTATTATTTCAACGATGATGGTACTTATGATCCGAGTCAGCATAAGACACGAATTGCACTTACTTTTGATGATGGTCCGGGAGAATACACTGATGAACTTCTTGACTGTCTGGAAGAAAACAATGCACATGCGACATTCTTCATGCTTGGACAGAATGTAGGAAGCTGGGAATCCACAGTACAGCGTATGGCGGATATCGGCTGTGAGATCGGCAGCCATTCCTGGGATCATCCGAATCTTTATGATCTGAGTATGGATTCTGTGGCGAAGGAGTTTTCCGATACAGATGCAGCACTGGAAAAAGCCTGTGGACAGAAAGCAAGTGTGGCACGTGCACCTTATGGCAACTGGAGTGATGATATCATTTCTACGGTAGGTAAACCGTTCTTCACATGGTCCCTGGATTCTCTGGACTGGAGTTATCTGGATGTAAACAAGGACTATGATGCAGTTATGAATGGTGACCTTACAGATGGTTCTATCATTCTGATGCATGATATTCATGAACCTTCTGTACAGGCAGCAATCAAGATGATTCCGGAACTTGTGCAGAAAGGATATAAGCTGATGACTGTCAGCGAGCTGGCAGCAGCGAAGGGAGTTACCTTACAGAATGCCAATTATTCTGATTTCTGGGACAGCTCTCTGCAGAAGGGAATTGTTGCAGGATACAGTGGAAATACCACAGATGCATCTGGTGATGAAAGCACAGATGGTACGGATACATCTACTGATGGAAGTTCAGATACATCGGATGGAAGTTCTGACGATGGTTCTTCCGATGATGAATCTTTAGATGACGGTTCTTACGATGATGGAAGTTCCGATGACGGAAGTTCTGACGATGGTTCTTCCGATGATGAATCTTTAGATGACGGTTCTTACGATGATGGAAGTTCCGATGACGGAAGTTCTGACGATGGTTCTTCCGATGATGAATCTTTAGATGACGGTTCTTACG